>ERZ1090860.184-NODE-185-length-38535-cov-32.362136_pt1 | contig 38535 bp, 33 predicted proteins | sample MGYA00478483_ERZ1090860 | MGnify/ENA primary metagenome ERZ1090860 (study PRJEB33644, sample SAMEA5815741) | chicken gut metagenome | biome: Chicken; feature: Gastrointestinal Tract; material: Caecum | place: Ireland | collected 2019-01-01 | study: A study of the...
GGGTGGGGGTGGGCTGCAGGGTGCTGGCATTGGTGAAGGTGATGGTGGTGCCCCCTGCGGGCAGGGTCACGGTGAGTTCGTTTGTTTCTTGCGGGGTCCCGCCGTTGAGCTGCACGGTGGTGCGATAGTTTTCGGTTTCGGCCTCGGTGACGGTGAAAACGGTGCCCGGTTCCAGCTCCTCAAACACCAGGCGTTCCTTGTCCCGCAGGGTGGTCTGTGCCCTGCCCTCGGCGTCAAAAGTCAGGCCGCCATACTCGCCGGTCAGGGGGGTACCGTCGGGGGCTGTCAGGGTCAGGGTGAAGGCAAAGTCCCGTTCCGTCTCCCCCCGGAAGCCGGTCACCGTCTTGGTCACGGTGAGCCGGGTAGGGTCGTTGCGGTAGCGCACAATGGTACTGCGGGAGAACAGGTTGCTGATATCCTGGTCTCCCAGGTCGATTTTCAGGTCCTGGTCGGTGCCGGCGGCGTAGTTCTGGGTGATCTTCAGCCGGGACCACCCCGCGTTGACGAGGAAATACACCGGGTCCCCGGGGGTGGTGGGGCCGTATTCCAGGATCTGGTTGCTGCTGTAATAGGAAAGATCCAGCGGCGCCGCGGAGGCGGGCGTCCACACCGCCCAGTCGTCGCCGGTGCCCGGGGTGTAGGTATTGGCGGTGTACAGGGCCGCCTTGATGTCGGTGAGGGTGGCGTTGATGTCGTCGGGCACCGCAAACTGCAGCATGCTGCGCACCACCTTGCCCACACCCCGCAGCACCGTCACATCGTCGGTGGGGGTGCCTGCGTCGGCATAGATGCCGGTGTTGTCCACCACCACCGGGGTGAGCTGGTCGGAAGGCGCGTAGCCGTCCGGGGCGCTGAGTTCCTTCAGGTAGTAGGTGCCGGCGGGCAGGACCGTCCTGGTGTTGGGGAAGGTCCCCGCCCCGGGCAGGGTGATGATGTCTCCCCTGTCCTGGCTCAGGTCGGCGGTGGTGACGGTGTCATAGGGCTGGGCACCCGGGTTCACCTGGCCGTCGGTGACATCAGAGGCCAGATACAGCCCGAACACTGCCCCGTCCAGGGGCGCGGCGTTGTCATCCCCCACCTTCTGCACAAAGAAGTAGTTCTTGATGTCCGGCACGAACAGCCGAACCGAAAATTCCCGCTGGAAGCTGCCGTACTGGCTGGTAAGGTCATCGTTGAGGCGGACGGTGTTCTGGGGGGTGGCCCCGGCCAGGTTGGGGGCGCTGGTGCGGTAGAAGCCCACCGTGTACTGGGCATTGTCCCCGCTGAGCTTGCCGTTGGTGGCCAGCACATAGTAGTAGGTCAGGATATCTCCGGGCAGGTTGTCGATGGTGGTCTGGTAGGCGCCGCTGCTGTCCAGGGTGAACAGATAGGGATTGGCCCGGGCGGCGGCGAGCACGTCCTGCAAAGAGGTGCCGTCCTGCACCGTCCAGCCGGTGATGGGGTCGCCGGAAACAGGATACCACTGGCTTTCGTGCTGCTGCCGCTGCCCGCAGCATCCTGCCGCTTGAGCACCACCGCAAAATAGGTGCCGTCGTCGGCGGAGTAGGTGGTGCCGTCCAGACCTTCCGGGGAATCGGGCAGGGTGGAGGTGACCACCGGGCTGGCGTAGGCCCCGATGTCCCAGGGGTTGGCCGAGAGCAGGGTGGCCAGTTCGTCATACCCCTGGGGGAAATACAGGTCGATCTGGGGCGGGGAACGGTAGCCTTCCGGGGTGACGCTTTCCACCAGAGCAAACTTGCCGGTCTGGCCGGGGCCGCCGTACTCGTTTTTCAGATTGTTCAGGCTCAGCAGGGTGCCGTCCGGGTTCTGGAAGACAAAATACCCGTTGGCCCCGGTGGTACCGGTGGCGATAAGGTTCTGGGGGTCGTAGGAATAATCGTCGTTGGCATAGTACAGCCGGAACTCCGCCCCGGGCACCGGGTCCCCGATCTGGTCCACCTTGATGAGGTCGCTCTGGGGGATGGAGACCAGGTTGAATTTCAGCTTCATGTTGGAGTCGTAGTTGCCCCGCTCCAGGTAGAAGAATTTCAGGGTGTGGTAGGTATCGTCCGCAAAGGTATCCGACCCGGTGTTGGTCCAGGGGACCCCGGCGGCCAGGAACTTGTCCCGGATGGTACCGTCGGGATTTCCGTTGATGAACACCTGCCCGTTCTGGAAGTCGATTTTCAGGGAGGCGGCGTTATGGATGCCCCCCAGGTCCCCCACCAGGACGTTATCAATGAAAACCCACACGTCATCGTCACCGGTGAACTCGTAGGTCACGGGGGTGCCCCCGGCGGTGCCGTCCACCGTGCCGTTGGGCTGCTGCACGAACCGGGTGGTCATGGTGACCCCGAAATAGTGGTTCAGCGCCGCACTTGTGGAGCGCAGGTTCTTGACCTGGCTGTACACGTTGAAGGGAAAGAACTGCCCCGCCTGCCCGGAGGACCCGCCCGAGAGAACCCCGGGGGAATCGTACAGGATGAAGGCGTTGGTGCCCTGGTCATACTGGGCGAAGTTGAGGGCGCTGTCGTAGTAATAGTAGCCCTGGTCGTCGATCTGCAGCAGGTCCCGCACGTTGGGGTAGGAGGCCTTGCCCGGGTTGGCCAGGGTGGGGTCGAAGAGGTAATTCAGGGACTGGTTCCCCTGGCTGAGGATGGGGTAATTGTTCTGCAGCAGGTCCTGCACAATGCCGGTGCGTGGCTTGGCGCTGCCGGTGTAATCGTTGATGCCGCCGTTGGGGTTGCGGGGCGCCGCCGCCGTGAACTGCAGCAGCTTGCCCTGGTTGATGCCCTGGTCCATATCGGGCGGGTTGGTGGTATCGGGGGCGCTTTGGGTGGTGATCCAGTAATCAAACAGGTTGATGGTGGTCCCCACCGGGGAGACGGCGTCGGTGAGCACCCCGTCCGAAGCCAGGGGCGCCGCCGTGTCCGCCTTCCGGGACGCGGCAGAAGGACGTGTTCCGCTTTCCCCCGTGGCCGGCAAGACCGCTGCCGTTTCCCCGGTGGCAGTCTCCCCCGTGGCCGGCTGTGCTCCGATGGACACCGGCAGCAGAACGCCCAGCAAAACCGACAGGGCCAGGGCCCACAGCCGCCGGCCGTTTGTATGTAGATTTTTCCTCGTGTTGCTCTCCACCTTCCGCTTGGTCTTGGCGGAGACACCCCCGCCATGCCTGCTATTATAGCGGCGGCGGGGTGCGGATCGTGGCGTCATCTGTCGCGCCGGTCCCGGTTTTGGAAAAAATGCGGCGGAAAAGCAGAAAGGCCGCAGCATACGCTGCGGCTTTTCCGGAAAGAGAAGCGCGTTTCATTTACATGCCAATGAGGTCGAAATCTTCAAAGGACACGGTCAGGACCAGGTCCCTGCGGGGGTTGGGATACTTGATGAGCACGGCCCTTTTGGTCTGGCTGTAATACCAGCCCGAAGCGGCGGCTTCAAATTTGCGGCGGTTGAGGAAGTGTTCCAGCGGGGTATCCCCCAGCTCCACCCAAAAGGGGCTGCGGTCCTTGCGGATCATCTCCACGGTGACACGCTCCACAACATCGGCATAGCTCCCTTCCTCCACAACATCGGCATAGCTCCCCTCGGAGAACATGACCACCTCCACCAGGCTGGTGCCGGACATGGCAATGATGGTGGTCTTGCGGAACACACCCTTCCGGTAATCGTTGGTCACGCCGTCATCATCGTACATGGTGTAGATGCTCTTCCCGCCGGGGGCCAGCAGCAGATGCAGGTCGGTCACCGGGTCCCTGGCCATGTTCATGATCCGGTTGTCCGCCATGGGGATGACGGCCCCTTCCCGGATGAACATGGGAATGGTGGTGATGTCCACCGGCACCTCAATGGTCTGGCCGCCCTCGTAGCAGGCATAGTTGTTGTTCCAGTCGTACCATCTGCAGCCGGCAGGCAGGTAGACCTTCCAGGTCCTGGCGCCCGGTTCCAGGACGTTGGCCACCAGGATGTCCCGACCGAACAGGAATTCAAAGCTCTCGTCGTACACCCGGGGGTCGTTCTGGAATTCGTAGACCAGGGGGCGCATGATGGGCGCACCGGTGCGGCTGGCCTCATATTCGGCGGAGTAGAGGTAGGGCGTCAGCCGGTAGCGCAGCAGGATGGCATCCCGGATGAGGGGGGCGGAACCGCGGTACATCCAGGGCTCGGTGACGGTGTTGTCGGTGCTGGCCGAGTGGATGGAAAACCGGGGCTGGAAGATGCCGTTCTGCACCCAGCGCACAAAGAGTTCCTCCTCCGGGGCGGGGCCGTGGAAACCGCCGATGTCGGCGCCTTCATTGGGCTGGCCGGACAGGCCCATGCCGGTGATGGTGGGGATGTTGTAGCGCAGGGTCTTCCAGCTGGTGAAGTTGTCGCCGCACCAGGTCTGGGCATACTTCTGGATGCCGGCGGAGCCGCTGCGGCAGACGATGTAGGGACGGGCGTCGGGGTTGTGCTCCACCACCGCCTCGGCCCCGATCTTGCACATGAGGGTGCTCATGACCGGCTTGAGCTGGGCAATGGTGCCGCCCTTGCCGTCAAAGTCGCAGCGGCAGTCCTTGTCCAGCAGGCTGTCGTATTCGCAGTTGTCGTTCCAGATGGAATCGGTGCCTACGTCGATGATGTGTTTGGTGAGGTATTCCTTCCACACCCGGCGGCCCGCCGGACTGGTATAGTCCCAGAAAGCGCCGTCGCCGCCCCACCATCTGCCCACGGCGTAGGTGTCCTGGGTGGAATCCTTGACGAAAACGCCCTTGGCGCTGAACTCGTCAAACCAGGGATGGCACAGCAGCACCCCGGGCTTGACGTTGGGCACATTCTGGGCGCCCTTCTCGTTCATGGCCTGGAAGTAGGCCCGGGGGTCCTTGAAGCGGTCGGTGTTCCAGGTGAACACGCAGCGCTTGTTGTTGCAGCTGGTGTAGCCGGAGGAAAGGTGGAAGCCGTCAATGGGAAAGCCTTCCTCCTTGACGGTGTCGATGAAGTCCAGCACCGCCTCATCGCTGTCCTTTTCCAGCTCGGGATAGTACATGCTGGACCCCTGATACCCCAGGGCCCGCTTGGGCAGCAGGGCCGGACGGCCGGTCAGGCGGGTGTAATTGTCCAGCACCCGGCGCAGGGTGTCGCCGGCCAGCAGGAACAGGTCGATGTCGCCGCCGTCCGCCTGCCAGTAGGTATAGCGGGACCAGTAGTTGCTCTTCTCGCAGCCCATGTTGAAGACGGACTCGTAGAAATTGTTGTAGTACACCCCCACCGCTTTGGCCGTGGCCCGGTTCAGCCGGATGTAGAAGGGGATGTGCTTGTACAGGGTGTCCATGGCGGCGGCATCATAGCCCATGGCGTCGGTGGCGCGCTGGCGTATAAAATGCTTGTTCTTGTTCAGCACGCCGGTCTTTTCGCCGAAACCGTAGAAGTAGTCATCCTCATTCATGGCGCTGTAATGGGTGATGCGGCGGTTGGAATCCAGGGTGTAGGGGGTTCCGGCCAGGTCACTGTACAAAAGGTCCCCTTTGCGGTTGTACAGCTTGAAGCCCAGCGGATCCTTGCAGAATTCCAGACGCACGGCCGGGGTGACAAAGACATACCCCTCCTTCGTTTCGTGCAGCCGGGGTTCCACCGGCTGCAGGCGGGTGCGCTCGCCGGCAAACAGACCGTCCAGGCGGTCGGCCCAGGCCGTGGTGGCCAGCACATAGGATTCCTCGGCCATCTCTCTGTCGAAGGAGACGCGCACACGGACGATCTCATCGGTGACAAAGCAGACCTTGATGTCTGCACAGTTGGTATGAATCAGGAAGCCGCCGTCCAGCGGCTCCATCTCCCGGAATTCTTTGCAGAGATACATGATACAGGTCCCCTTCCGCCCTGTGTCGGGCTTGTGGTGGTTTTTCCCATTATACCATATTTCCCCGCCCTTTTTGCCCTGCACGGGATTTTCCGGCCACACTTTTCTTCCGCATGCCGGGGCCTGCAGTCATCCCCCCGGCAAAACCGTTTTTTCACAGATGACTGAACCCCTGGAATACCAGCGCACGCTTCATGTGGCGTTGGTAGGGTCTGCCAGTTGCGAAAGTGGGGATGTGCTTCATTTTGGGAGCTGCTTTCTTATCCTCGCATTGAACCCTTCTCATTTTCAGGGGGTAACGTTTGGCATCATCGGCAAAAGTCTTATCCTGAACCACTGGTCTGACGAGTGGTTTTCAATATGCAAAAAGCCCTGCCGGCGTGCGGCAAGGCTTTTGGGGGAAACAGACATTCACACGGCGGCGTCCGGGCCGTTGCGGACCAGGTCTGCCAGGGTGATGCCGTCAAAATATTCGTTTGTCATGCGGTAGAACTCCCGCCACATGGGCAGGGTCTTGCACTGGGCCTGCCGGCTGCAGGGGGCGGCCCCGCAGGACAGACAGGCCACCGGGGCCAGGTCGCCTTCGGTCAGGCGGAGGATCTCCCCGGCGGTGCAGTGTTCCGGGTCCCGGCACAGGCGGTATCCCCCGCCCTTGCCCTGCTGGCCTTCCACCAGGCCGCCCCGGGTCAGGGCGGGCAGGATCCGTTCCAGATATTTCAGGGAGATGCCCTGTCGGGCGGCGGCTTCCTTCATGGGGACATAACCTTCCCCCCGGTGTTCCGCCAGATCTACCATGATGCGCAGGGCATACCGCCCTCTTGTGGAAATCATTCCTTGCAACACCTCTGTTCGTTCTCCTTCCTGATTATACATCATTTTGCGAACAGGCTGCAAGGGCGGGCCGGATCAGACGCCGGCGGGCGGGGTGGCGCCGCTGCGGGCGTAGTAGTCCTGCAGGGCTTTCTGGATGGCTTCCTCCGCCAGCACCGAACAGTGCATCTTGTGGGGCGGCAGACCGTCCAGGGCTTCGGCCACTGCCTTGTTGGTCAGGGTCATGGCCTCGGACACCGGCTTGCCCTTGATGAGTTCGGTGGCCATGGAGCTGGAGGCAATGGCGCTGCCGCAGCCGAAGGTCTCGAACTTCACGTCCTGAATGGTATCGTTTTCGATCTTGAGATAGATCTTCATGATGTCGCCGCACTTGGCGTTGCCCACCTCACCCACGCCGTCGGCGTTCTCGATGACGCCCACGTTGCGGGGATGGCGGAAGTGGTCCATGACTTTTTCACTGTACAGAGCCATTATCGTTACCTCACTGAATTACAAAAGGTGTTTTGCCCGCTTCCAGGTCCCGCCACACCGGGGACATTCCCCGCAGGTAGGTGACCACCCGGGTCACTTCTTCCACCGTGCGGTCGATCTCGGCCTGGGTGGTATCGGGGGACAGGGTCAGGCGCAGGGAGCCATGGGCGATCTCATGGGGACGGCCGATGGCCAGCAGCACATGGCTGGGGTCCAGGGACCCGGAGGTGCAGGCCGAGCCGGAGGAGGCGCAGATGCCCGCGTCGTCCAGCAGGAGCAGCAGGGATTCGCCCTCGATGCCCTCAAAGCAGAAGTGCACGTTTCCGGGCAGATGGTGCTCCCGGTCCCCGTTGAGCACCGAATGGGGAATGGCGGAAAGGCCCTGGATCAGGCGATCCCGCAGGGCGGCCATCCGGGCGGCGTTTTCGGCCCGGTGGGCGCAGGCCTGTTCCAGCGCCGCGGCCATGCCCATGATGGCGGGCAGGTTTTCGGTGCCGGCACGGCGGCCCCGCTCCTGGGCGCCGCCCTCGATGAGGGGGGTCAGGGCCACCCCTTTGCGGGCGTAGAGCACCCCGGCCCCCTTGGGACCGTGGAACTTGTGGGCGGAGAGGGAGAGCAGGTCGATGTGCAGGGCCTGAACGTCAATGTCCAGGTGGCCTGCCGCCTGCACCGCATCGGTGTGGAAGAGGATGCCCTTTTCCCGGCACAGGGCGCCGATCTCCCCTACCGGCTGGATGGTGCCGATCTCGTTGTTGGCAAACATCACGCTGACCAGGCAGGTATCCGGCCGGAGGGCCGCGGCGATGTCCGCCGGACGGACGATGCCGTTTTCCGGCACCGGCACCAGGGTCACCGCAAAGCCTTCCTTTTCCAGGGCGGCCAGGGTGTGGAGCACGGCGTGGTGCTCGATGGTGGTGGAGACCAGATGCTTTTTGCCCTTGCGGGCGCCCAGATAGGCCGCCGAGCGCAGGGCCTGGTTATCCGACTCGCTGCCGCCGGAGGTGAAAGTGATCTCCCGGGGGTCGGCGGCGTTGAGCAGTCGGGCCACGGTGGTGCGGGCAGCGGTCAGGGCCTCCTGGGCCTGCTGCCCGAAGGCATACAGGCTGGAGGGGTTGCCGTACTGCTCCTGGAAATAGGGCAGCATGGCCTGCAGAGCGGCGTCACTCAGGCGGGTGGTGGCCGCATTGTCAAGATAGATCATGGGAATTCTCCTTTATGAGATGCGCCGCGGTACAGGATTCAGTCCGCGAACAGCGGGGTGGACAGGTAGCGGTCGCCGGTGTCCGGCAGCAGCACCACGATGGTCTTGTCCTGGTTTTCCGGGCGGCGGGCCAGCTGGATGGCGGCCCAGAGCGCCGCGCCGGAGGAGATGCCCGCCAGCACCCCTTCCCGGCGGCCCAACAGGCGGCCGGTCTCGAAGGCATCGGCCTCCTCCACCGTCAGGATCTCATCGTAGATGGCGGGGTCCAGGGTGTCGGGCACGAATCCGGCGCCGATGCCCTGGATCTTGTGGGGACCCACCCGGCCGGCAGAGAGCACCGGGGACCCGGCAGGCTCCACCGCCACCACCCGGGTGCCGGGGTTGCGGGCCTTCAGGTAGGTGCCCACGCCGGTGATGGTGCCGCCGGTGCCCACACCGGCCACAAAGAGATCCACCTGGCCGTCGGTGTCCTCATAGATCTCGGGGCCGGTGGTCTCCCGGTGGATGCGGGGGTTGGAGGGGTTCTGGAACTGGCGGGGCAGGAAACTGCCGGGGGTGGCGGCGGCCAGTTCCTCAGCCTTCTCGATGGCCCCCCGCATGCCCTTGGCGCCCTCGGTGAGCACCAGCTCGGCGCCGTAGGCCTTCATCATGGCCCGACGCTCCACCGACATGGTCTCCGGCATGACCAGGATGACCCGGTAGCCCCGGGCCGCCCCCACCGCTGCCAGACCGATACCGGTGTTGCCGGAGGTGGGTTCGATGATGGTGGCCCCGGGCTTGAGCCGGCCGGAAGCTTCGGCATCGTCCAGCATGGCCTTGGCGATGCGGTCCTTCACCGAGCCGGAAGGGTTGAAGGCTTCCAGCTTGGCCAGGATGCGGGCGTGCAGGCCCAGCTCCTTCTGGATGCGGGTGAGTTCCAGCAGCGGGGTGCGGCCGATCAGCTGGTCGGCGGATGTATAAATGCGGCTCATAAGCGGTCCTCCATATTCCTACTTTTTAAGTTGGTATTATTCTAGCGCACATAACCTACTATGTCAATAGGTTTTGTAGGAAAATTATTTCCCCGCGTCCCTCTCCCCCTCCGGGCATGGCAAAAGCCCTGCCTTCCGGCAGGGCTTTTGCGCGTTGCTGCAGTTGTTTTTCGGCAATCAGGCATTTTCGCCGAAGAAGAGGCGCATGTCCTCCTCCACGGTGCCGATGCCCGCAATGCCGAAGTTGTCCACCAGGACCTTGGCCACGTTGGGGCTGAGGAAGGCGGGCAGGGTGGGGCCCAGATGGATGTTCTTCACCCCCAGGTAGAGTAGGGCCAGCAGCACGATGACCGCCTTCTGCTCATACCAGGCGATGTTGTAGATGATGGGCAGGTCGTTGATGTCCTCCAGGCCGAAGACCTCCTTCAGCTTGAGGGCGATGACCGCCAGGGAGTAGGAGTCGTTGCACTGACCGGCGTCCAGCACACGGGGAATGCCGCCGATGTCGCCCAGGTCCAGCTTGTTGTACTTGTACTTGGCGCAGCCCGCGGTGAGGATGACAGTATCCCGGGGCAGGGCCTTGGCGAACTCGGTGTAGTATTCCCGGCTCCTGGCGCGGCCGTCGCAGCCGGCCATGACCACGAACTTCCTGATGGCGCCGGACTTGACCGCTTCCACGATCTTGTCCGCCAGGGCCAGCACCTGGGCGTGGGCGAAGCCGCCCACGATCTCCCCGGTCTCGATTTCACGGGGTGGCGGGCAGGTCTTGGCCTGGGCAATGAGGGCGGAGAAGTCCTTGGCTTCCCCGATGCCGCCGGGGATGTGCTTGCAGCCGGGATAGCCCGCAGCGCCGGTGGTGTACAGCCGGTCCTTGTAGCTTTCCTTGGGCGGCACGATGCAGTTGGTGGTCATGAGGATGGGGCCGTTGAAGGACTCGAACTCTTCCTTCTGCTTCCACCAGGCGTTGCCGTAGTTGCCCGCAAAGTGGGGGTACTTCTTGAAGGCCGGGTAGTAATGGGCGGGCAGCATCTCGGAGTGGGTGTACACATCCACCCCGGTGCCCTGGGTCTGCTCCAGCAGCATCTCCAGGTCCCGCAGGTCGTGGCCGGAGACCAGGATGCCGGGGTTCTGGCCCACCCCGATGTTCACCCGGGTGATCTCCGGGTTGCCGTAGGCGGTGGTGTTGGCCTTGTCCAGCAGGGCCATGCCCTGCACGCCGTACTTGCCGGTCTCCATGGTCAGGGCCACCAGCTCGTCGGCGGTGAGGGAGTCGTCCAGGGTAGCGGCCAGGGCGCGCTGCAGGAAGGCGTCCACCTCGCCGTCGTCCTGCAGCAGAGCGTTGGCGTGCTTGGAGTAGGCGGAAAGGCCCTTGAGGCCGTAGGTGATGAGCTCCCGCAGAGAGCGGATATCTTCATTTTCGGTGGAAAGGACGCCCACCTGCTTCGCCTTTTCCTCCCAGTCCCCTTCCCCGCTCCAGCGGGCGGCTTCGGGCAGGACGGCGGGGTCCTGCACCCGGGCCAGCAGTTCCTGCTTGGCGTCCAGGGTGGCACGGATGCGGGCCTCAATGGCCTGCTTGTCAAAGTTGGCGTTGGTGATGGTGGTGAACAGGTTCAGGGTGATGAGATGGTTGATCTCGGTGGGGATCTCCTCCCCGCTTTTCCGCAGGGCGGTGGTCACGGCGGAAATGCCCTTGCTCACATACACCAGCAGGTCCTGCATGGCGGCCACGTCGGGCTGTTTGCCGCAGACGCCCACCATGGTGCATCCCTTGCAGCCGGCGGTTTCCTGACACTGATAACAAAACATCTTGGTTTCCATAGGGGTTGGGTTCTCCTTACAGGGGGTAGATTTTTGGGGGGATCACTGCCAGCTGATGGCCGAGACCGGGCAGTTGTCGATGGCGGTCTGCACATCGGCCTGATTTTCCTCGGTGACGGCGCCGTAGGCTTCGGACTTGCCTTCGTCGTTCAGCCGGAAGACGGCGTCACAGGTGGCAGCGCACAGGCCGCAGCCGATGCAGGTTTCCTGATCCACAAATGCTTTCATAGTAGCTTCTCCTTTGTCTATAAGATGTTCAGAATACCACGACCAGCAGCATCTTGAAGGCTTCCTGGCCGTAGACGGCGTGGGGGTGACCGGCGGGCATGACGATGGACTCGCCCTCCTTGAGCAGATAGTCCTGCCCGTCGATGGTGATTTTGCCTACCCCGTCCAGGCAGGTGACAAAAGCGTCCCCGCCGGAGGCATGGGTGCTGATTTCCTCCCCTTTGGCGAAGGAAAACAGGGTGATGCTCAGGGCTTGGTTCTGGGCCAGGGTCTTGCTGACCACCTGGCCTTCCTGGTAGGCGATCTGGTCTTTGAGCACCAAGACTTCGGCCTGGCTGATATTTTTCATCTTCATGGATGGGACCTCCCGATGCTGCCGCTTGTCTTAGGGTTTTCGGTTTGTTCCGCTTTATGCGCGGAACCGGAGGCGAAGATTTTCCACCGGGGTGTTGAAAGGCTCCCGCCGGGGCATCCTTGCCTTACAGGTCCCAGTATACTATAATAACAGAAAAAGTATGTGGTTATAACCACGGAAAAGGGAGGGAGTTCCGGTGACCGAAAAACAGCCGCCGATTTTTCGCAATATCGATGAGGCGGAATACCGGGACCTGGTATCCGGCAGATGCGTGCGTCAGGCGGAGTACAAAAAAGGGGCGGTGCTCTTTCACACCGGAGACAGGACCCGGGAGTTCGGCATTCTGCTGGACGGGGAGATCCACATTGAGAACATGGACGTGTGGGGCACCCGGCTGATCCTGCACAGCATCGGGGTGGGGCAGTCCTTTGCGGAGACCTATGCCTTCTGCAACGAGCCCCTGATGGTGGATGTGACCGCCGCCCGGGACAGCCGGGTGCTGTTCGTGGACCTGGGGGTGCTGCTGACCCCCGGCAACTACGGCAAATCCTGGTACCCCAAACTGCTGCAGAACCTGCTGGTGCTGTCCACCCAGAAAAACCTGGCCTGGTCCACCCGGATGGTCTGCATTACCTCCAAGAGCATCCGCACCCGGGTGATGACCTATCTTTCCTCCGAGGCGGTGCGCCGGGGAAGCATGGAGTTTGCCATCCCTTTCAACCGGCAGCAGATGGCCGATTATCTGAACGTGGAGCGCAGCGCTCTTTCCAAGGAACTGGGGCACATGCAGAGAGAAGGGATCCTGACCTTCCGCAAAGACCATTTTCATCTGCTGCGCGCCGGGGAGGACGCCCTGTGAAGGGGTTCCGTCGGCTGACAACAGAAAAAGCCTTACGGATTCTGGTTCCGTAAGGCTTTTTTGTTTTGGATATGGCCGGGGTTCAGTCACCGCCGTGGTGCTCTTCCCCGTGGTGCCCTTTTTCTGTCTGCGGGCCGTTGGTCCCGTCACAGTCGGCGGCTTCCGGCGCGGCCGCCGGGGCGGCGGTCTCCGGGGAGGCCGTGCCCGCAAGGGCCGCGATCCGGTCCCGGATCTGCCGCATGGTCATCTGCTGCACCTCTTCCGGGGTGACGGTGGGGTCCAGGGCCGCCAGTTCCAGATAGGCCCTGTATTTGCCGTAGGAAAGGCCGCAGTCATGGGCCTGCGCCACCTCCTGGGGCTGGGCCTGGTAGCAGTGGGCGTTTTCGCCGGCGGTACAGGCTTCCACATCCGCCAGCATCCGGGCACAGCGGGTATCATCTTCCCCGATGACCCCGATCTCCACCACTGCATCGTCGGCCAGCAGGGTCTGCACCGTGTCGGAGGAAAGGATGGTCTGCACGGCCTGGGTGTAGGACAGGTTTTCCACCGCCACCTCCCGGGCCAGGGCAGTGCCGTCCTCGTTCCAGCCATCCACCGACACCACCCGGTCAAACCGGTTGACCCCCAGTTCCAGCGAGGGGTTGATGTCGATGCTGATATGGGCGGTGGGGGTAAAGTAGAGCCACTGTCCCCCCAGCACCGCCACGGCACAGGCCGCCGCAGCCAGAGCCAGACGCAGCGGCCGCAGCCGGGGCGCCCTGCGCCCCGCCCGCCGTACCACCGCCGCCCGGGCAGCCGCCTTCAGTTCCGGCTCGGCATGGATGCCGTCCAGGGCTTCCCGCAGCTGTTCACGCATCATCCTCACCTCCCAGGGCCTGCCGCAGCAGCCCGCGGGCGCGGGTCAGCCGGGTATAGACCGTGTTGACGTTTTTGCCCAGGATGCCGGCAATTTCGGGGGCGGTATAGCCCTCGTAATAGTGCAGGTAGATCACATCCCGGTAAGGCACCGGCAAGGCAAGGACGGCCTGCAGAACCTTCCGCTGCTCCGTCTCTGCGGGCATGGCCCGGTCCGTCAGTTCTTCCAGCGGTACCGTCCGGCTGCGGAAGAAGCTCTTGAGCAGGTCCTTGCAGGCATTGAGGGTCACCCGGATGATCCAGGCCCGCTCGTGTTCTTCCGACGCAAAGGGTTCGCCGTGGAGCAGATACTTCACAAAGACCGTCTGGAAGATATCCTCCGTATCGGCCCGGTTTTTGAGGTGCACGAAACAGATGCGCCGCACTGTGTCGGCATATCGTTCAATGGCTCTGTTCACCTCTTGTTCGCTCCGCATGCCAATCCCCTGCCCGCTGCCTGCCTTTTATCCGCCGCAATGGCCATGACCCCGGCCATGGTGCCCGCCGGCCATGCTGCCGCAGGCCGCTCCGCACACATCACACACCCCGTCACCGTCTGCATCGTTCCAGCAGGTTACCGCCTCCGCGCAGATATCGCACAGGCCGTCCCCGTCCGTATCCCGGCGGCAGGTATGATCGCCGCATACGGTGTTTCCGTCCGCATCCGTCCGGCAGACGCTCTGCGCCGCCGTGATGCCGCTGATGCCATAGCCGCCGTGATGGCCGGTTGCCAGTGCGCTCGTTGCGCAGACGCCGAAAACCAGCGCCGCCGCCAGACCCGTTACCATTGCTTTTTTCATCTGGATCCCCTCCCGTGATTCTGTGGGCATACCGCCCGTTGCGGCCCTGAGGCCTCTTTCACCTGGAATACGACCGAGAGGGGCCGATCCATTCATCGGCTCTCCACTTTTTTTCTTTGTTCATCTTACCCCGCCCCTTCCGGCGGTGTCAACCGGCAGGGCTGCGTGCGGGGGCCGGCCTTTCAGGCAAACTGCACCCGTGTTTCCAGCACCGTGGTCCCGGGGCGGATGTCATACCGCACCAGGGGGATCTGGCATTTGGGAAATACCAGGCTGGTGTTGGGGACGGGCTCCAGCACCGCCGGCGTACCGCCGGACAGCGAGGACACCGCACAGAATCCGCCGGGGTATGCCGCGCGGGCGGCGGGGCCGTCCGTTTCCGCCAGGGCACCGGGCACATCGGCGGGCAGCGCAAATCCCGCATCAAAGGCCTCACAGGGAAAGGCGGCGGTGACGGTGTGCCGGCGCAGATGGCCGTCGGCCAGCAGGGTGATCTCGGTCACCACCTCCACCCCGGGCAGCGCAGACCACTGCCAGCGGATCCCGTTCCCGGTCAGGATCCAGTCACCGCCGTTGCCCCGGACAAAGATCTGGCCGAGATACCGGAAACAAAGGGTGGAATCGGGGGGCCGCCTCCTCCAGTGTGCGCTGGGACCGGGCAATGCAGAAGGGATACCGGGAACTGTAGCAGAACTTGGCATACTTTTCCTCCATCTGGGGAAAGGCATGTCCGATCCGCAGTCCGGCCGGGTAGATCACCGCCGCGCCCTGCACGCGCTGGGCCAGGGCATCCGCCTGGGGCAGCGGTTTTGCGGATTCCAGCGCCGGCATGGGCGCCGGTGTGACGGTCCAGAAGGGATGGTCCTTTGGTAGCATCAGAAAGGCGAAAGCCTTCATGCACCAGTAGGGGGATCCGGGGGCGTTGTAGTTTTCCGACATCATCAGGTTGGGATACCCGTAGCCGATGCTCAGCACACCCCCGTTGTCCCGGATGGACCTCTGGCCCCACCAGTCCAGGTGGCGGACCACCAGGCCCTTGAGCACGGCAAGGGGCAGAACGGGGATTTCCAGGCCGATGCACAGGGAGAAAAAGGCACACTGGGCAAAGCGGTAGGTCTGGGACCGGCCGTAGGCCACGGCGGGGCCGTCATCCCCGAACCAGTACACAAAACTCCGGGCAAATTCTTCGGCCCGCTGCCGGAAGCGACTGCACCGCACGGGGTCCTCCTCCTGCATGACGGCGGTGTACAGCAGGGAATAAAACAGGATGGCAAAGCCGTTGTAGTAATCCTTCTGTCCGTTTTTGCCGTCCCGGTACCAGCCGCCCTCCGCATAATAGCTGTCGATGCGCTGCAGCCCCAGTTCCAGGCGCTCGGCACTGTAGGGACGGCCCCGTTTTTTCAGGGCGCAGTTCACCAGGATGCAGAAAAACTGCCAGTTGCTCTGGCTGCATTCATACCGGTTGATCTGGTTCAGCCACGCGGCCAGATGGTCTTTTTCTTCCTCCGCCAGCGGGTCCCACAGGACCCCGGGGGTCAGCAGCAGACCGTAGGCGATGGCGGCCATCTCCACAAATTTCTGGTCCAGATCCCGGCAGGGGCCCCAATAGCCGGGGCTTTGCGGGTCGGTCCCGGCTGCCAGACCCCGGCGGCAGAGCGTCTCCCATTCGGGGGCACGGCCTCCCCCCGCCCAGAAGGGTACCAGCCCCCACAGGGGACGGCTGAACGCCTCCATCGGTATGGTGGCAGTCTCATAGTGGGCGGCGGTGGCCCCCAGATCAAAGCCGGAACCGGCGGGTGTCAGCCGGGATCTCAGGGGTTCCAGAAGGGCCAGCATGCGGCCGGCCCAGATGTCCCGTTCATTCATTTTCATGCGCCTCCCCTTTGCCGGCCAGGAACTCCTTGCGGTATGCCGCGGGCGTCTTGCCGTAATACCGGCTGAACACCTCGTTGAAATAGCGGTAATCCCGGAATCCCACCTCGTCGGCGATCTCGTAGCTGCGTTTGTCCGTACTGAGCAGCAGCTCCATGGCGTGTTCCATCCGCACGCGGTTCAGATAATCCTTGAAGTTCTGCCCTACCTGCTTTTTGAAGTAGCTGCTGAAGTAAAAGGAATTCATATGAATGTGCTTGGCCAGGACATCCAGGGTCAGGTTTTCCCGGTAGTGTTCGGAGATGTAGTCCATGACCCGGCGGATGTCCTTGTGTTCGTTCTTCCGCACCTGACCGGCCATCTTTTCGTACAGTTCGTCCAGAGCCTGCCGGAACAGCCGGGTCACGGCGCGGTAGTCGGGGGCTTCCCGGGCCGTATCCATCAGTTCATTGCTGCCCCCCGCACAGCGCACGCCGGTTTTTTCCAGCCGGTCCTGGATTATGCGGCGGCAGACCAGAAGATGGTACATGGCGGTATCGGCACGGCCGTCCGCGGCGCAGGCCACCGCATCCAGGTACCGGTCCACCGCCGCGCTGCAGGCGTCCCGGTCCTGCTCCATGAAGGTGGAGGCGATCTCCTCCTGCAGGGCATGGAGCTGGGCGGGCGTGGCCTGCCGCCCCGCAAAGGGCGACCGGTCCATGGCCAGCACCGTATCCGGCAGCCAGCCTTCAAAGTAGAAATAGCGCTGGCACACATCCCGGCAGGGACGGGTATAGGTGGGGACCAGATTCATCTCCGTTGTGGCGGGACTGTACACGAATCCCACCGAACACCCGCTGCGCTGGGACAGCTTTTTCTGCACCTCATGGAGCCAGTCGTCCGCCTGCTGTTCGGTCATATCGGTCAGGAGCAGGAAATAGTTCTGCCCTTTCTGGAAGGCAAATCCCCGTTTTTCCTGCTGGCACAGGGTGTCCAGCTGGCCGAAGAAGGAGAACTTGATCAGCTGCATCTCCATCTGGTTGCGCCCGGTCAGCCCCAGGGGCTGCACCACCACCAGCAGATACCGGGACGGCGAGAGGGCCGCCGCCCGACTGAAGGCTTCCTGCAGTCCGTTTCCGGTGGAGGGGCCGTCCGGCTCCTCGTAGTCCACCGAGACCGGCAGGCATTTCTGCACGGCGCGGAGCAGTTCGTCCTTCTTGACGGGTTTGAGCAGATATTCCACGGCCCCGTAGCTCAGGGCGTCGTGGGCATAGGAAAAGTCCTGGAACCCGCTGATGAAGATGACCTTTGTCTTTGACTGCACTGCATACAGCGCTTTCAGGATCTCAATGCCGATTATTCCGGGCATGGAGATATCCAGCAGGGCCAGGTCCGGTTTCCGGGCCAGGATCTCACTCAAAGCATCGCTGCCGTTTTCACAGGTGCAGCAGATCTCGATGCCCAGCTGGGACCAGTCGATCAGCATTTTCAGGCCGTTGATGATGACCGGTTCGTCATCCGCGATCAGCATGGTCAGCATGCGTATTTTCCTCCTTGTCTTCCCGGCTCTTCAGGTTGCCCGGGATGGTCACATGGATGACCGTGCCTACCCCCGGGGTGCTGAACAGGGAGATGCCGTATTCAGTCCCGTACAGGTAGCGCAGCCGGTCATGGACATTTTTCAGCCCGATGCTGCCCCACTCATAATCCTTCTTCTCCCCCGGCTGGTCGCTGTCCAGCAGGGCATAGATGCGGTTCACCGCCTCCTCGGTCATGCCCACCCCGTTGTCCATGACGGTGAGCACGATCTTGTCCTCCACCCGTTCCGCCGCCAGCTGGATATGCCCCTGGCCTTCCATGGGCTTGATGCCGTGGATGAAGGCGTTTTCCACAATGGGCTGCAGGATCAGTTTGGGGATCAGGCAGTCCACCAGCTGGCCGCAGCTGCAGGAAAAGACCACCTTGTTGTTGAAGCGGCAGTTGAGCAGATACACATACTTGGTCAGGATGTCGATCTCCCTGCGCAGGGGCACCAGGTCATTGACGGTGCCGATCACATACCGTATCTGATCGGACAGGGCCTCCACCATCTCCGCCACCATGTTGTCCTGCCGGCTGACGGCGGTCATGCGGATGACTTCCAGGGTGTTGTACAGGAAATGGGGGTAGATCTGGCTTTTCAGGGCGTTGAGCTCGGCTTTGGTCTGTTTGATCTTGGCCACATAGACCTGCTTGGTATAGGTGTCCAGCTCGGCGCTCATCCGGTTGAACCGCTGGGTCAGATAGCCCAGTTCATCGTTGGAGGTCACCGGGATGCGGCCGGAGAAGTTGCCGCTTTCCACCTCGCCCATATGCTGGATAATGTTGCGCAGCGGCTGGGTCAGACGGCGGGAGAAGAACATGGCCCCCAGCAGCAGGCAGGCCAGGGACAAGGCGGCCACCACGGTGATGATCTGCTGCATGGCCCGGATCTGGGCTTCGATGGGCAGGCGGCTCTGGGTGCACCAGACCGTCAGGCCGTATTCCGGGATCCCCTGCTGCAGGCACATCTGCCCGTGGGAAGGCTCTACTGAAGTGTCCAGGGTCTGGCCCACCAGTGTTTCGTCGGAGGAAAAGTAGCAGTGCCCGGCGGCGTCGGTCACATAGACGGTGCCGCCGTCGGTCAGGTTCAGGGTATCAAACAGCTGGTCGAAGGTGTCGGTGCTCAGATCGATGAACAGGGTGCCCAGGTATTTTTCGTTGCCCACGGTGCCGGTGATGTCGTAATAGTTGCGTCCCACCGTGAGCACATACTGGGTGCGGGACCCGCGGAACCCCACATAGTCCAGCTCGTGGGTGGGGATCAGCAGCATTTTGCGGCTGGTGGTGTCCAGACGGCTGTAGCCGATCATCTCCAGGAAAAGGGCGTCATCAAAGTTGGAGTTGTTGTAGTTGCCCTTGTGGTAGCACACGGGGGTCTGCCCTGCGGGGGCGTAGACGAAATGGGTGGCCTCGATGCTGGGATCGGTCTTGTTCAGATAATTCAGGAACAGCCCCATCTCCCACCGGATGGACGCGGCCACATCCGCACTGTCCGTGAAATACTCTCCCGTCAGGATCTTGTGCAGGTTGTCGTAGTTGTTGTAATCATAGGAAAAATCCCCCTGGGAGGAATAGTTGTAGTAGTAGCAGAACTTGGACAGGTCGGTGTAGCTGTCCAGCCGGGCCCGGATGGAATAGGCCGAATAGGCGATGGCGTCCTCATAGACCGTTTCCAGGCTGTCCCGGTACTCGGTGAGCATCTGGCGCTGCATCACGGTGGTCAGCAGTACGATGGGCAGGATGCCCAGCAGGATGGTGACGATGGTGAATTTTGCAAACAGACTGACCCGGAGCGGGCGGCGTGCTTTTTCCATGATGCGTTCACTCCAAAAATCCAAAATTGGGTGCGGGCATCTGCCCGCACCCAATCATACCATAACAGAGCCTTTTTTTCACCCTTTGGCCGCGCCGGACATGATGCCTTTGACGAAGTATTTCTGCAGGCAGACATAGATGATCAGCGCAGGTACCAGCGAGATCAGCGTACCGGCAAACACGATGTCCCAGCGGGCGGTGTACTGACCCACGAAGGAGTAGACCGCCACCGTGATGGTCTTGGCCTGATCGGAGGGCAGTGCCAGGTAAGGCATGAGGAAGTCGTTCCAGATTCCCAGACCGTTGAGCACGATCAGGGAGGCGGTGCAGGGGCCCAGCAGCGGGAACACCACACGCCAGAAGGCCATGAACTCGGTGCAGCCGTCGATCTTGGCGGCTTCCTCGATTTCCAGGGGCACGCCTTTCAGGAAGCTGGTGTACAGCAGGGTGCCGAAGGCCACCGACCCGGAGATGTAGCAGATGATGGGGCCCCACAGGGTACCGTAGATGTGGAAGACCTTCATCTCCTTGAACAGGGGGAACATGTACAGATGGAAGGGCACCATCATGCCGGCGGTGAAGTAGAGGTAGATGAACTTGGTGCTGCGGCTTCTGTGACGCTCGATGGCGTAGGCGGCCAGCGGCACGATGAGGACGATGAGGATCTCACTGACCACGGTCAGGAACACCGTGTGCCAGATGGCGGTGAAGAAATCCGTCTTGGCGAACAGATCCTGGAAGTTTTTCAGGTACAGCTCGGTGGGAAAAGACAGGGGCGATTTCAGGATATCGCCGTTGCTTTTGAAGGCGGAGATCACCGCAAAGTAGATGGGATAGACAAAGAGGAAGGCCAGAACTGCCGTGACAACGAAGGTGACAACGGTGGATGCCTTGAATTTCTGCTTGTTCAGGGGCGTGGTCTCGGTGACCTGTGCGGTTTTGGTTGCCATTACAGCTGCACCTCCCGTTTGCGAAGAATGGTGGACTGGATGCTGTTGAGCACCAGGATGATGAAGAGCAGCACCACGCCCACGGCCGTGCCGTATCCCTGGCGGCCTTCGCCGAAGCCGGACTTGTACAGCAGATAGACAATGGTCTCGGTGGCGAATCCGGGGCCGCCGTCGGTCATGACGGCGATCTGGTCAAAGACCTTCAGGCCGTTGATCAGGGACAGGGTGAAGCAGATGGTGAAGGAGCCGGAGATCAGGGGCAGAGTGATGTAGCGGAACCGCTGCACCGCGGAAGCACCGTCGATGGTGGCGGCCTCCTGCACATCCTGGGGGACCCCCTGCAGCGCGGCCAGGTAGATGATCATGTAGTAGCCGGCGCCCTTCCAGATCATGACCACGGCCACGGCCCAGATGGCGATGTCCGCATTGCCCAGCCAGTCCTGCTTGAGGGCTTCCAGACCCAGCACGTCCAGGACCTTGTTGATGGGTCCGAAGTTGTAGCTGTACATGATCTTCCAGATAAAGCCGGAGACGATGCCGGACAGGATGACCGGCAGATAGAAGATGGCCCGGAAAAGATTTTTGGCACGGCAGACGTTGTCCACCAGCAGGGCCAGGGCCAGCGCCACCACGTTTTCACAGATGGAGATCACCACAGTCAGCAGGGCGGTATTCTTCAGAGCATTGCCGAAACGGGCACTGGTGAAAATCTCTTTGTAGTTGGCCAGCCCGATGAAGGTAATGTTCGGGTTGATGCCGTCCCAGGAAGTAAAGCTGTAATAAAAGCTGGAAATGGTCGGCACGGTGATAAACAGCGTGAACAGCACGAAGGCGGGCGCAATGAACAGGAACGCCGTTTTATCAAATTTCTTCTTTTTTGACAGCATGGTCGGGAAACCTCCGTTTTCGTGTGGCGATCTTGTCAAAAGAAAGGGGGCGCGCATCCCGGCGGGGAAACGCGCCCCTTTTGTCTGACGCTTTTACGCTACGCCCAGACCGGTGGTGGGGTTAAAGCTCTGCAGGGCAACGTCCCAGGTCTTCTGCAGCTCTTCCGAGGCAGAGTTGACATCGCGGGTGCCCTGGGCGATCTCGATGCAGGTCTTGTAGGCGAAGTTGCGGAAGTCGGGAGGCAGCTCCTTGTTGCCGATCTCCTGGTTCCACATCAGGTGCAGGTAGTCAGCGCTTTCCAGGGCGTCCAGAACATCCTGGAACTGCTCGCTCACGTCCATGGTGGGCATGGTGGCGGTGGTGGGGATGGCAGCCATGACCTCGCAGTACTCGCCGTACACTTCATCGCTGAAGAAGTACTGGCAGAAGGCATCAAAGGCAGCCTGCTTGTTGGGATCCTTGGCCGCTTCGGCGCTCAGGGCCCAGCCGCCGGCGGTGCCGCCGCCCAACAGGGAAACCTTGCCCTCACGGTCGGGAACCGCGAACCAGCCGAACTCGAACTCAGGGTCGGCGTCGGTGATCTGGCTGAACATATGGGTTCCGGAGAACATCATGGCAGCCATATCATTGACGAAGAAGGTGGTGATCTGGGCGTCGGGGGTGGAGGCCCAGCCTTCCTGCGCAAAGCCCAGCAGCTGGCTCAGATCGGTCAGCGCCTGCTGGTAGTTGGGGTCGGAGAAGTTCTTTTCGCCGGTGTAGCACTCTTCGATGAAGTCGGGGTCGGTCTCCAGCACGTCGTTGGCGTAGCACAGGTCATACAGGAAGCCGATATGCCACACATCGCTGCCGCCCACGACCAGCGGGGCCATGTCGCCCTTGTCCTGGATGGTCTGGCACAGGGTGATGAACTCGTCCCAGGTGGTGGGGATCTCCAGGCCGTTGTCGGCGAAATACTGCTTGTTGTACATCATGCCCATGGTGTTGGCACCGGAGAAGGGCGCGGTGTAGGTCACGCCGTCAAAGTCCACATTGGAGCTGAACAGGGACGCCACTTCGTCGCTCAGGGGGGCCAGCTTGCCGGCGCGGACATACATGGCGGTGTCGCGCATCTCCATCATGTCGGGGAACTCGCCCACGCTGTCCTTGGTCTTCAGGAACTCGCTGTAGGAGCCGCCGTCACCGGGCTGGATGGTGATGGTGATGTCGGGATACTTCTCATTGAAGCCATCCACGATCTTGTTCATCTGGGTCTTGAAGGCGTCGTCGCCGTCCGCAAAGACGAAGGTCATCTCGGTGGGTTCGGTGACAATGCTCTCGGCAGCGGCCGCTTCCGCGGTGCTGCTCTCGGTGCTTGCGGTGCTCTCGGAGGAAGGCGCCGTGCCGCCGCATCCGGCCAGCATGGCAGCTGTCATTCCGGCCGCCATCAAAACGGACAATGCTTTTTTCATGGTGTTCTCCTTTTCGTTGGATTTGTGCGTTCTCTTCGGGGCCGTGCCCCTTTCGTTGTGATTATTGTACCGGATTGTCAGCCAAAGAAACAGGCGCTTTTTTTAGACCAACGTGGGTGAATTTAACTTGTTTCACTAAAAAAAGCCCACATTTTGCTCCAGAGCCGTCAACATGCACAAAAGATTTTCTCCTATCTTCACCATCTTGCCGGACCAGCAGGCCAAAAGGATTTTTTCCGCCGCCAAAGCCTGCAAAAATCCCACTTTGCCCTTAAATTTCCGCCTTTTTTTCCGCCGTGGCCAAATGATAAGATAGAGACAACAAAAGTACCGGACACTCCCTTATTTTACAGAAAAGGAGATTCTTCCTATGCTGCTTTCCCACAAGACCGAAGCCGCCTGGGCGCAGGACGCCGCCCGCCGGTTTGAACACAAGCTGCGCGCCGTGCGGGTGCGCAGCGCCGAAAAAATCCCCAGCCGTGCCGTGGACGGCGTACACAACAACAAGGCGGACGGCGGTACCTACACCCCGGACGACGGCCTGTGCTGGTGGACCAACGGCTTCTGGGCCGGCATGCTCTGGCAGGCCTACCGGATGACCGGGGACGAAGCCTATAAGGAAGTGGCGCGCTATACCGAACGGCGGCTGGACGACTGCTTTCGGAGTTACTGCGGGCTGCACCACGACGTGGGGTTCATGTGGCTGCCCAGCGCGGTGGCCGATTACCGCCTGACCGCAGACGGGGATGCCCGCCGCCGGGGCCTGCATGCCGCCAGCCTGCTGGCCGGACGGTTCAATCCCGCCGGGTTTATCCGGGCCTGGAACGACATTCCCGGCTCGGAAGCGGATACCCGGGGCTGGGCCATTATCGACTGCATGTTCAACATTCCCCTGCTGTACTGGGCCAGTGAGGAGACCGGCGACCCCCGCTTCCGGAAGATCGCCATGACCCACGCCGACACGGTGGCCGCCAACTTTGTGCGGGCCGACGGCAGCGTGCGGCACATTGTGGAATTTGATCCCGAGACCGGCGCCTTTGTGCGGGATTACGGCGGGCAGGGCTATGCCCAGGGTTCCAGCTGGACCCGGGGGCAGGCCTGGGGGCTGTACGGATTTGTGATGAGCTACAAACACACCGGTGCGGTGCGGTATCTGGCCATGGCGGAAAAGATCGCCGCCTATTTCATCGCCCACATCCCTGCCGACGGGGCCATTCCGGTGGATTTCTGCCAGCCGGAAGAGCCCCGCTGGTACGACGACATTGCCGCCGCTGTGGCTGCCTGCGGGCTGCTGGAACTGGCGGACCTGGTGCCGGAAAAGCAGGAAGTCTACCTGTCCCCCGCCCTGAAGATGCTGCACCGGCTGGACGACACCGCCGACTGGGACGAAGGCCGGGACGGATTTCTGTGCAACTGCTCCGCCGACTACCACGGTCGGGAACACAACGTCAACTTCACCTACGGTGATTACTATTTCCTGGAAGCACTGCTGAAACTGACCGGACAGGGTATTTTTCTTTGGTAAGGAGGCGGGGTCCATGCCTGTGAAGGTGATTGCCATGCAAGGGGACCTGGGTGCCGCCGGACAGCCCTTTGCCCACCATTATTCCGTCTGTGTGGGCGCGGGCAGAGCCTGCGAAGGTCTGCGTGCGGACTGGCAGGCCCAGCTGTGCCGTGCCCACAGGGAATGCGGATTTGAGTATGTCCGGTTTCACGGGCTGCTCACCGATGATATGCATGTCTGCTACCGGGACGAGAGCGGTGCCCTGCGCTACAGCTGGCAGTATGTGGACAGTCTGTTCGACGCCCTGCTTGCCATGGGCGTCCGTCCCTTTGTGGAATTCGGGTTCTGCCCCGCCGTGCTGGCCGGCGGCACCCGCACCCAGTTCTGGTGGCAGGGCCGGGTGGACCCGCCCGCCGACCTGGACGCCTGGGCGGATCTGGTGGGCGCGGCCTGCCGCCACTGGGTGGCGCGCTACGGCGCCGAGGAGGTCCGCCGCTGGTATTTTGAGATCTGGAACGAACCGGACCTGAATGCTTTCTGGAACGGTACCCGCAGCCAGTATTTCGCTCTGTATGCCGCCAGCGCCCGGGCCGTCAAGGCCGCGGACCCCGCCCTGCTGGTGGGCGGTCCCGCCACCAGCAACTTTGTGCCGGATGACCGCTTTGACGGCGAGGTGGAGGACACTTCCCGGCAGCTGACCGCCTTTGCGGAGGATCTGGACGCCCTGGACTGGCACGGGGTCTGGATCGAGGAGTTCCTGGCCTACTGTGCCGCCCATCATCTGCCGGTGGATTTTGTTTCCGCCCATCCCTACCCCACCGACTGGGCCCTGGACGGGCACGGCAACACCTGCAAGCGCACCCGCAAGCGCCGCAGCCTGGAGGAGGACGTGGAGTGGCTGCGGCAGGCGGTGGCCCGCAGCGCTTACCCCCGGGCCGAGCTCTGCCTGACCGAGTGGAGCTCCTCCCCTTCCAGCCGGGACTGCTCCCACGATGAACTGCCTGCTGCCTGCTATATAGCCGATGCGGCCTTTTCGGTGAACGAAAATATCCGCTGTCTCTCCTACTGGACCTTCACCGATATCTTTGAGGAGCTGGGCGGCGGGCATCTGCCCTTCCACGGCGGGTTCGGGCTGTTCAACTTCAACGGCATCCCCAAGCCGGCCTACCATGTCTACCGGATGATGCACCGCCTGGGAGATACCCTGCTGCACCGGACCGGAGACTGCATCATCACCCGCAAGGACGGGCAGCTGCGGGCCATGGCCTGGAATTATTCCGACGCCCAGCCCAAAGCCGTGCCCATGTGTGCCTTTCCCGATCATGAGGCCGCCGCCCGCGTGCTGGCCGACGGTACCCCCGCCCTGCTGACACTGGACCTGCGGGGCCTGCGTCCCTGCCAGACCGTGCTGGTGGAACAGCTGGATGAATCCCACGGCGATGCCGCTGCCCTCTGGCGGCAGATGGGGGCCCCGGAAAACCTGACCCCCGACCAGACCCGTGCCCTGCGTCAGGCCACCGGGGCCACCGTCCGCACAGTGCTCCGCGCGGACGACCGGGGCCTCCTGCAGGCTGAGCTGTCCCTGCCTCCCTGGGCGGTGGTGCTGCTGCAGTCTCTTTGACCGGAGGGGAGGACGGATCCATGTCTTTTGTGTTTGATCCCCGGGATTTCGGCGCCGTCGCCGACGGCGTGACCCGGGATACCGCCGCGGTGCAGGCGGCCATCGACGCGGCCGCCGCCCAAGGCGGGACCGTCCTGCTGGCCGGCGGGCGGTTCTGCTGCGGCACCCTCTATCTGAAAAGCAACCTGACCCTGGAGATCGCGGCCGGGGCGGTGCTGCTTGCCAGCCCGGACATTGCCGATTACGGCCGTGACACCCATCACAACCGCTACCGCAACGAGCCGGAACTGGACCTCTGTTTTCTGTTTGCGGCGGACGCGGAACACATCCGGCTGTGCGGCGACGGCACCATTGACGGAAACGCCGCCCGGTTTCCCAACCCGGGGGATATCTGCCGGCCCATGATGCTGCGGATGCTGCGGTGCCGGCATGTCCGGCTCACCGGGCTGCATCTGGTCAATGCCGCCGCCTGGACCACCGCCTTCCTGGACAGCGAGTTCCTGCACGCGGCGGACCTGTGCATCGAAAACCATACCAACTATAATGGAGACGGGCTGGACTTTGACGGCTGCCGCCACGTCTATGTGCGCGGATGCCATATCCAGGGCACCGACGACAACCTCTGCCTGCAATCCAGCGGACTTCCGATGGAGGATGTGCATATTTCGGACTGTTCCTTCACCTCCGTCTGCGCCGGCATCCGCATCGGGCTGAAATCCATCGGGCCCATCTCCAACGTGGTCATCTGCAATTGTACCATGCGCAGCATCTGGCGGGAAGGCATCAAGATCGAGTGCAGCGAGGGCGGCTCCATCACCGACGTGATGGTACACAACATTGCCATGCACAATGTGCGGCGGCCCCTTTTCGTCATACTGAACAACCGGTTCCGCCCGGATGATCTGGGCAGCAGCCTGGAACTGGATCACATGCCGCCCATCGGCCGGATCGCCCGCCTGTACTTTGCGGGCATTACGGCGGTGGATGACGAGACCATGGCCCTGACCCAGCGCCGTTTTGACCGGGATGTGATGGGCAGTCCCGCCTTCGGAGGCTGCCGCTTTGACGCCAACGTCCGGCACCCCATAGAGGATGTGACCATCCGGGACTTTTGCTACACCGCCATCGGCGGGGTTGACCCCCGGACCCTGCCGGAAGAATACCCCGAAGTGCCGGACCGGCTGTGCACCCCCGACGGGCCGGGAAGCGAGAACTACTGGCCCGACTGGAGCCGGACCACCCACCTGGATCTGCGGAATGTGCGGAGACTGGTCACACAGGGGCTGCACTTTTCCCTGCTTCATCCGGACGGACGGCCCGCTGTTCTGCGGCAGGGCTGTGAAGACCGGCCCCGGGAGGTGGGGTCCACCTGACCGGCAACCAACAAATGAGGTGATTGCATGAACCGTGAAATCCTGTCCGTGACCGCCCTGGGCGGCCTGTGCGCCGTGTACCGCCGGGAGCGGGAGACCGGCACGGCGGAACTGCTGCTGGTGCCTGCCGGCACGGAAAGCAGCATCTGCCGCACCGACTGCGCCGCCGAGCCCCTGGTGCAGGCCAAGCTGCGCCAGGACGATGCCCCCACCTTTTTCAGCGGCGGGCAGACCATGCGCAGCAGCCCCACCACCCTGGCCATGGAATACGCGGGACAGACGGTGCGGCCCCTGGCGGACCGGACCGTCATCACCACCCGGCTGCAGGATCCCCGGGGGATGGGGTACACCCATACCCTGACCCTCTTTGCGGACAACCCCGCCGCCGAGGTGACCGTATCGGCTGAAAACACCGGCACAGTCCCCCTGACCCTGGAAATGCTGTCCTCCTTCACCCTGGGCAGCCTTTCCCCCTTCGGGCAGGGGCTGGACCCCGAAACACTGGTGATCCACCGCATGCGCTCCCACTGGAGCGCCGAAGGCCGGCTGGTCAGCGAACCGGCCGAGGACCTGCAGCTGGAACCGAGCTGGAAACCCAGTTCGGCCAACAGTCTGCGGTTCGGCTGCGTGGGCAGCCTGCCGGTGCGGGGGTATGTCCCCTTCTGCGGGGTGGAGGACACCGTCCGGCAGATCACCTGGGCGGCCGCCACCACCCAGGGCAGCAGCTGGCAGATGGAACTGTACCGCAGAGACAACGGTCTGTCCCTGTCCGGCGGGCTGGCGGATGCCGAATTCGGTGCCTGGTCCAAGACCCTGGCACCGGGCGAGCGCTTCACCGCCCCCAAGGCCGTTCTCACCGCCGTGCGGGGCGGCGTGGACCAGGCGTCCCGGGCGCTGGCCGAAAACACCCGCCGTGCCATCGAGGCCATCCTGCCCGACTGTGAGCGGGAACTGCCGGTGATCTTCAACGAATTCTGCTCCACCTGGGGCTGCCCCACCGAGGAAAGCGTCCTGCGGCAGGTCCGGTCCCTGGCCGGCCGGGGCATCGGGTATTATGTCATTGACGCGGGCTGGTACGATGACCGCCCCTTTGATTATGGCTGCCGCCTGGGCAGCTGGCAGGTCAGCAAAAAAAGTTTTCCCCGCGGCCTGGGACCGGTGGTGGATGCCATCCACCAGGCCGGCATGAAGGCGGGCATCTGGTTCGAGTTCGAGATGGCCGGCCGGGATGAGCCGGACTGCTTCCAGCGCACCGACTGGCTGCTCCACCGCCACGGCATCCCCATCACGGTGGGTGACCGGCGGTTCTGGGACCTGCGCAAGCCGGAAGTACAGGACTATCTGGCCCGCCATGTGATCGATTTTCTGCGGGACAACCGCCTGGACTACCTGAAGGTGGACTACAACGAGACCATCGGCCTGGGCTGCGACGGCGCCGAAAGTCTGGGGGAAGGCCTGCGCGGGCAGATCGAAGCCAGCACCGCCTTTTTTGCCCGCATCCGCCGGGAACTGCCCGATCTGGTGCTGGAGATCTGTGCCTCCGGCGGGCACCGGCTCTGCCACGCCTTTCTGGAGCTGGGCTGCATGGCCAGCTTTTCCGACGCCCACGAATGTGATGAGATCCCTGTCATTGCAGCCAACATGCACCGGATGATCCTGCCCCGCCAGAGCCAGATCTGGGCGGTGGTCAAGGCCGGCCAGCCGCTGCAGAAGCTGTATTACCAGCTGTGCAGCGGCCTGCTGGGCCGGCTGTGCCTTTCGGGGGAGCCGGATGCGCTGAACGCCGAACAGTGGGCGGTGATCGAACAGGGCATCCGCTTTTACCGGAAAGCCGCCCCCGTCATTGACCGGGGCGAGACCCGGCGCTATGGCCGGGATGTGCCCAGCTACCGTGCCCCCCGGGGCTGGCAGGGCCTGGTCCGCCGGGGGGCCGGCACCACCCTGGCGGTGGTCCACACCTTCGCCCAGGCGCCGGGAATGCTGGAATTGCCGGTGCGGGGCACCGTGATGGCAGTCCTGGCCCGACCGGGCATTCTGGTCCAGAGCGGACCAGCCCTGTACCTGACCGGTCTGCAAGATTTTGACGGCGTGGCCGTCCTGCTGAAAAACGAGGAATGATGCACCATGGCCAATCGGATACACAATCCCATCCTGCCGGGGTTTGCCCCGGACGCCAGCGCCCTGCGAGTGGGGCAGGATTATTACATTGCCACCTCCACCTTTGACTGGTGGCCCGGTATCGAGATCTACCATTCCCGGGACCTGGTGAACTGGTCCTGGGCCGCCGCCCCCATCGCCCGCCGGGAGATGGTCCCCAGCGAGATGCTGGGCAACTACAATTCCGGCGGATTGTGGGCCCCGCACCTCTCCTACGCGGACGGGCTGTTCTGGCTGGTCTATACCGACGTGAAAAGCGCCACCGCCTTCAAGGACACCCTGAATTATGTCACCACAGCGCCGGACATCACCGGGCCGTGGAGTGATCCCACCCTGGTCACCGCCAGCGGTTTTGACCCGTCCCTGTTCCATGATGACGACGGCCGGCACTATTTTTTGAACATGCTGTTCGACTGGCGGCTGGAAAATCCCGGCTTTGCCGGCACGGTCATCCAGGAATTTGATCCCGTGACCCGCCGGCTGGTGGGCAAGCGGTCCCATTTTTACCGGGGCACCTCCCTGGGCGTCTGTGAAGGGCCCCAGATCCTGAAAAAGGACGGCTGGTATTATCTGCTCTGCGCGGCGGGCGGCACCGGCTACATGCACGCGGCCACCGTGGCCCGGGCCCGCACGCTGGAAGGCCCCTTTGAGGAATCCCCCTTCTTTCCGCTGCTCACCGCCCGGGACGATCCCGACAATCCCCTGCAGAAAAGCGGGCACGCCTGCTTTATCCAGATCGGCGAGGAATGGTACATCACCCACATCTGCGCCCGCCCGCTGACCCGCCGGGGATGCTGCCCCCTGGGACGGGAAACCGCCCTGCAGAAAATCGAATGGGTGGACGGCTGGCCCCGGCTCATCAACGGCAGCTGCCACCCCGACCTGGAAGTGCCCATGCCCCGGGCGGCGGCACAGGCGGTACAGCTGCGGGACCACAGCGAAGCCGTACACTTTTCCCCGGCGTCTTCCCTGCCGCCCAGCTTCAAGACCCTGCGCACCCCCCTGGTCCCGGAAAAGGACTACAGCCTGACGGTCCGGCCCGGTTGGCTGCGCCTGTACGGCGGGCAGAGCCTTTCCAGCCATCACAGGCAGACCCTGTTTGCCAGACGCTGGCAGAGTTTCCGGTTCACCGCCGAAACCAGACTGGACTTTTCCCCCGAAAGTTTCCAGCAGGTGGCGGGGCTGGTGCTGTTCTACGACACCTGCAACTGGATCTACGCCTATGTGACCTGGGATGAAGTGCGCCGGTCCAGGATCCTCCGGGTCCTGCGCTGCGATTACAAGGATTTTTCCTACGGCAGCGAGGCTGTCCCGCTGACCGGGGCGGTGGTGAAGCTGAAGGTGGAGGTGGACCACGCCCAGGCCCGTTTCTTCCATGATGCGGGCGAAGGCTGTCAGCCCCTGGGCGACGTCCAGCCCGCCGACCACCTGAGCGATGACTATGTGGAGACCCGCCGGGGTCGCTGTGCTTTCACCGGCGCCATGGTGGGACTTTGCGCCCAGGACATGGACGCCCGACACAGCTATGCGGATTTTGCGTATTTTTTGTATCAGGAGCGGTGACGGACCGGAACCGATGTCCCCTGCGGCCCCCTTCCCAAAAGAAAAGAGGAAACAGAAATGGCCATGATCAAGCTGAAAGTTCTCAACGCCCGGGGAGAGACCCTGGCCGTCAGTCCGGCCGGATCCCGGGTCTCCCTGGTGCACACCGCCCCCTACCAGGCGGGGGACTGGATCGCCCTGGAATGCGGTGCTTCCGGCATGTACTGCGTCATCCAGCTGGAGGACTCCATGCCGCCCGCCCTTGTGTATATAAAGGGGTCCGCCATGGATTTCCCCATTCCCCCCGCAGACAACCGGGTCAACTATTCCCCCAAAAGTTTTACCGGTTCCTCTCATCTGATCCGCGCCCGCACCGCCACGGTGGACGAGATCACCGCCTGCCGGAACCTGGCCCTGAATCCCTACGACTGCCACGGGGAACACGGCTTTTTCCCCCACGCCACAGCCAATGTGGAGACCCGGGGCGAGGCGGTCTTTGCGGCACGGAATGCCATTGACGGGATCTACGAGAACAGCGCCCACGGTGTCTGGCCGTACCAAAGCTGGGGCATCAACCGGGATCCCCGAGCCCGTTTCCGGCTGGATTTCGGCCGGCCGGTGGAGGTCCGTCAGCTGAGTCTGACCCTGCGGGCGGACTTTCCCCATGACAGCTGGTGGACCCGTGCGGCGGTGGTCTTCAGCGACGAAAGCCGGGAGACCCTGACCCTGAGCCAGACGGCAGAACCCCAGCGGTTTTCCGTTTCGCCCCGCACGGTGGAATGGCTGGAACTGTGCGATCTGGAAAAGGCCGATGACCCCAGCCCCTTCCCGGCGCTGACCCAGCTGGAAGTCTGGGGCACGGAAGCCCCGGAAGGCCGTGCCTGATTTCCGGCCCGAAACGGAACAAAGGCAAGTGTTCGGATTTCTGGTCCCCTGTTCCGCTCTGTTTGGCCGGTCTCGTCCCGTGGAGGTCGTTTCCGGCCCGCGTACCCGGTTCGTGCGGCCATGCCGCAAGGACGGACTCCCTTATCGCACAGCGACCTTTTCCCTATAACAAAACGACACCCTCAAAGACCGGCGCAGCGCCGATGGTCTTTGAGGGTGTTGTTGTATATACGGAAAACGTGCCGGGAACCGGTCAGTTCCCCTGCAGCCGGATAACACAGGCTGTATGATAGCAGGCAGGGCGTCGGCGGCTTGCCAGACGGCACTGCGGCGGGCAAAGCCGTTGCCCAGGTCGTTCTCGGTGGGGGCACGCCACAGCGCCGGACGGGGCGCACGGTACAGCCACTCACTGTCCCCGGATACCAGGGACACCGGACCGCCCTCCGGGATGGAGAACAGCACCCGGAACCCGTCGCCCAGCACGCCCAGGTTCACATCTCCCCGGACCACCTGCAGGTCGGGGGCGGGGCGGCGTTCCCGGCTCTGCCGGTCGGCGGCCAGCCGCTGGGCCGCCTGTCGGGCTCCGGCTGCATTGGCGGCATCCTGTGCCGCCCGCTGTGTGGGGCTGGCATACCAGTAGCGTACTTCCTGCATGGCGGGTTTCTCGGTCCCGTCGGCAAAGACGATGCCGTTGCCGCTGAAGCTGTAGTCGGTGGGACGTTCCCCGAAATCGCCGCCGTAGCCCAGCACCCGGCGGCCCAGGGCGTCGGTGTGCCAGAGGGCCTGGTCCATATAGTCCCAGATGAACCCGCCCTGGTACTGGGGGAATTCCTCCGCCAGACGGATATAACTTTCCATGCCGCCCAGGCTGTTGCCCATATCGTGCATGTACTCACACAGGAGGAAGGGCTTGGACGGTCTGGATTCCAGATATTCCCGGATCTCCCGGGGCTTGGCGTACATCCGGCTTTCCATGTCGCTGATGGCATCAAAGGCCCGGTTATGGAAAACGCCCTCGTAATGGACCAGCCTTCCGGGGTCATGCTCGTGGAAGAACCGGCTCATGGCCAGGATATCCTCCCCGGCATAGCTCTCGTTGCCGCAGGACCAGATGAGCACGGCGGCGTGGTTCTTGTCCCGCTCAAACATGCTGCGGGCCCGGTCCACCACGCAGTCCTTCCACTCCGGCAGGCTGCCGGGAACATTCCAGCTGGGTTCCACGGCGCCCAGCTTCTGCCAGCTGCCGTGGCTTTCCAGGTTGGTTTCGTCGATCATGTAGATGCCGTTTTCATCGCACAGGTCGTACCACAGGCTCTGGTCGGGGTAATGGCAGGTGCGCACGGCGTTGATGTTGTTGCGGCGGAACACCTCCATGGCGGCGTACATATCCGCCGGGTCGATGGCGCGGCCTTTCTCGGCGTTCCATTCGTGGCGGTTCACCCCGTTGAAGACGATGCGCTCCCCGTTCAGGCACATGATGCCGTTCACCATCTCGAACCGGCGGAATCCGATGCGGTAAGGCACCACCTCCTGCACGGTGCCGTCGGCATCGTACAAGGTCAGTTCCGCCCGGTACAGGGTGGGGGTGGCATGGCTCCAGGGCTGGATCCCCGGCAGTTCCAGGGTGTCCCCGGTGACGGGACCGTCATACAGGGCACAGCCCTCGCTGTCGGTCAGGCGCAGGGTCACACGGGCCCCCTCGGTCTCCCCTTCCAGTTTCAGCCGGGGCGTCAGGGTGCCGGTGGTGTTGTCCGGTTCCAGGCCCGCATCCAGCCACAGGTCGGTCAGGTGTACCTTGGGTTTGGCATAGAGGAACACCGGACGGAAAATGCCCGAGAACCGGAAGAAGTCCTGGTCCTCGATCCAGGAGGCGCTGCACCGCTTGTGCACTTCCACGCACAGGCGGTTGACGCCGTCCCGGAGGCAATCCGTCAGCTCAAAGTCCGAGGGGGTGAAGCTGTCCTCGGCATAGCCCACAAACTGCCCGTTGCACCACAGGTACAAGGCCTGCTCCACCCCCTGGAAGCTGATGCAGACCCGCTGGCCCCGCAGGCCTTCGTCCAGGGTGAAGTCCAGGGCGTAGCTGCCCACGGGGGCGTTGTCCCAGTCGATCTGCGGCGGGCGCAGGGCGCGCAGGCCGTCCCAGGGGTACATGGTATTGATGTACTGCAGCTGACCGTAGCCCTGGAGCTCGATATGCCCGGGGACCCGGATGGTACCAAAGCCGGAAAGGTCCGCGTCCTCCCGCCAGAAATCGGCAGGGCGGGCGGCCGGGTTGGGGCTGTAGGCGAACCGCCATTCGCCGTCCAGGGATTGGCGCAGGCTGCTGCGTCCGGCGGCGGCTTCCTCCGCTGTGCGGCAGCAGAGGTGGTCGGAATGGGCATCCAGACGGTTCACCGCAAACACGGTGGGGTCGGTGAGCCAGCGAAGGTCAGGGGATGTGACAGGCATGAAAATCTCCTCCGAAACAGGTCATTCTTTGACGGCACCCGCCGCAACACCGGCCAGGATGTGCCGCTGGAAGATCACATAGATGAGGATGGTGGGCAGCATGATGACGGCCGCCGCAGCCGATACCAGGTCACCGGCAGGGAGAACGTGCGGCAAAAGACAGTTTCAGCGGATATTGGCCGGTTCCCGGTTTCACGCCACCTCAGTCCCTTCCTTATGCTTTGAATACAGTATAACAGACCCGCTGTGCGAAGAAAAGCATCCGGCCGGACAGCAGGCAACTTTTGCCTGTCGTCCGGCCGGATGGACGGTTCGGGTTCTGAGATTCTCTTGGTCAGATCCTCAATCTGCCCCATGAGGGTTGTGGAAGATGGCCCGCCCCACGCCGATCAGATCGGCGCCGCTTTGTTCCGGAATCCGGCAGGCCGCCACGCAGTCCTCTAGGGTACTGCCGCCCTCCTGGTAGCCACAGCCGCCCAGCCGGACCGCCACCGGGCAGGCCTCTTCCGCTTCCCGGCGCTTTGCCTGCAGTACCTACCGGTGAAACCAGGTCCGGTCACCGCAGAGACGGCTGCCGTACTGTCTCGGCTGCGCTGGGCAAAAATTCTGATGTCTTCCCTGTGTACGGCCTCTGCCAGCGAAGTCTGCCCGGGATGCATCCTGCCCCAGGCAAAGGCTGATCTTCGCCGCTCATCAGCCCCGGTGCCAGGGCGATGACGGCAATGGGCAGGATGGCATTAACGGCACCGTACACCACTATAACCGTTCCTATAATGAGAAAGTCAAGCGGAAAATCCCAACAAAAAGCCCCCCGGCACAAACCAGAGGGCAATGTTCAGGTTATTGGCTGCTGCAGTTTCAGAACGGTGTCTTTGGGGGAAAAACAGGCTGAACTCAGGTTGGTGATGACCAGTTCTTCCGCCTCGGGATGCTGTGCAAAATAAGTTTCGATCAGCTGACCGGGGTCATCCAGTGCCTGTCCGGGCTGCTGCCGACAGAGGAGCTCCCCGTTCGTATACAAAACAACCGGCACCTGCTCCCAAGAAATTCACCTGGACGTGCAGGACGGGGTCATCCGTTCGGTGGAATTTGTGCGGGGCTGTCCCGGATTTACCCAGGCATTGAGCCGGGTGCTGACCGGCATGTCCATGGAAGAGGCCATCGCGCGGCTGGACGGCATCCAGTGTCTGGACAAAGGGACTTCCTGCCCGCATCAGCTGGCAAAGGCGCTGCAGTGCTGGCGCGCCCAGGCCCAGGACTGCATTTCCCGGTGAGGGCGAGCCCTCCGCAGGAACCCGGGCGCCGCCTCTGCGCCCAACCTATATACCATCAGCCCCCCGGTCAAACCGGGGGGCTGTCTTCTATCTCATCTGCCGAATTCCTGCTTCATCCGGTGCAGCTCCTTCAGGCGGGCGGCACCGTCGGCACCCAGCCGCTGGGAGGCGGCCACCACCAGCGTATCCACCAAAGCCGCGGCCGCCGTCATGGAGTGATATTCCTTCTCGGTACCACGGTAGACATAGAGGTTCAGATCGGCCCGGTCCTCAGCGGGAGGATGCAGCCGCCCGGTAAAGCAGAGGGTGCGGTAGCCCGCTTCCTTCTGCCGGCGCAGGATCATCCGCCCTTCTGCCGAAACCTTGGAGAAGCCGAAAAACACCACCAGATCCCCTTTCCCCGCCTGGACCAGCCCTTCCAGCAGCTCCGAACCGCTGCCGGGAAGCAGTTCCACCGGCAGGCCAAGCCGCCGCAGCCGGAAGAACAGCAGCTGCCCCATGGAGACCGAGGCACTTTTGGCCTGGATGAAGATCCGGCGGGCACTAAGCAGCGCCTCCAGCGCCGCCCCAAAAGCGGCAATATCCAGAGCTTCCATGGTCTTTTGCAGGCAGGTCTGCTGCTGCTGCAGATAGTGGCGGGGGTCAAACTCGCCGTCAGCCAGCACCGTGCGGGCCAGCTTGCCCGCCGGCCCTTCCAGGTGGTTCTGGGCCAGCACCCAGTTTTTCAGCTGTTTGAAATCCTGGCAGCCCAGATGGCGGGCGAACCGGGAGATGGTGGCTTCCGAAACGCCCAGATCCGCCGACAGCTGCCCGATGGTCATGAAGAGAAACTCTTCCCGGTGGCTTTCGATAAATTCCAGCAGGCGACGCTCGGCGGGGGTCAATTTTTCGGGACTTTGGGGAAATTGCAGCGGCATAGAGACACTCCCAAGGATGATATTTGCCTGTATTATACCACAGCCGGCGCGTATTGGGCAGTCCAGGCCGGCTCTTTGCCCAGCAGCACCGAGACATAATCCCCGCCCAGGGCGTGGATCTCCTTGAGAGACCGCTTGAGCAGAGCCGCCGTGGCCACCTGGCGGGCGGCGTTGTCCGAAATGCTGATTTCATAGTTTCCGCTGTTTACCGCCCGTTTCAGAGCCTCCACCGTGGTCAACGTTTCGGCAAAACGGGTGCGCACGCAGCCGTACTGCACGGCCTGGTGGGTGTCGCTGCCGCTGACCACCGGCAGTCCCAGGGTCTTGCCCAGTCCGGTGGTCAGGCGCTGGGTGCGGGCACGGTCCTCGGCCAGATCCTTGCCGTTCATGTCCAGAAAATCCAGCCGGGTGAGCTGGTCGGTGGGCAGTTCGGGGATGTGGCCCCCCGCCCGGAAGGGATGGGCCCCGCCCACAAAGACGGGGTATTCTTCAAACAGATCCATCAGCTGCGCAAAAGGCAGAAAATTGCCTTTTACCTTGTGGGATTCCAGACGGCGGTTCAGTTCGAGGATGGCTTCCATAGGCCCCACCGACAGGATGTGCCCGCCCTCGGCAATGTCGGTCTCCATGCCGGGAAAGATGCGCAGCCCGTCAAAGACCAGGGTGTCCCCTTCCCGCTCAGACTGGGAGACGATATACCGGTACAGTTCGGCAAAACCCCAGGTGTTGAAATGCTCGGTCAGGCAGATGGCATCCAGCCCCGCCGCCCGGGCTTCCCCAAAAAGCCAGTGGGTGTATTCTTCGGAAAAAGGCAGCTTTTTGGCCAGCTTGCCATGGGTATGAAAATCGAGATACATAGTTTCCTCCTGTTATACAAGACCGGCCAGCAGGACGGTGACCGCCACCCACAGCACCGACACAGCGGCAAAGATGCCGTCGTCCCAGGTGAGATGCAGTCCGGCCAGCTTGATGCGCCGCACCGTCTTGTTCTGGGCGGCATAGCGGTAGCCCCGCAGTTCCAGTGCTTCCACCGTGGTGCGGCTGCGCTTGGCGGTGTTGAGCATCAGCGGATAAAAGGCGGCCATGATGATTTTGACCTGGTAGGCCAGATACCGGATCTTGCCTGTCAGGGTATCATGGGCGGGCGGATTGCCCCGCAGCCGGTAGCTGAGCAGCACGTTCTGGAATTCCTCCATGAGCATGGGAAGGATGCGGTAGGCGTAGGAGATGGAAAAAGAGAGCTGTTCGGGACAGCCGAACCACATCAGGCCGTTGGCCAGCCGGTCGGGGTCCAGCCCGGAAAAGACCGTCACCGACGCCAGAGAGATGGTGGCTACCTTGAGGGTGAGCACCAGCAGGGGTGCGATGGCGGAGGCGTCCCCGCCGAACAGCCAGGTGACCACCAGCAGGTAGCCGGTCTGGGAGAACACCCCCACCCCGAAGAGCAGCAGGACCAGCCCCGCCACCCGGGCCAGCAGGGTGGTGATCATCACCAGCACAAAGCAGCCCAGGAGAAAGGCGGTGTCCTGCACGAACCAGGGCACCAGCCCAAAGAAAAGATACCACACCAGCAGCACCCGGGGGTCCCGGGCGGCAATGACGGTATCGTTGTTGCCGTAGGCGTTTTTCAGCACCTGGTTGCGCAGGAAATCCATGGAAAATTTGTCCAGGATGTTTTCAGACAGTTTCTGCATCATACCCCATTCTCTCCTTCAAACTGCCGCAGAAATTCCGGCACCGTGTAGCACAAAGCCCCTTGGTCCAGGGCGCGGCCCATGGCGAAAATTTCCGGCGGGCGGATGCCCACCCGGGCCGCCAGGGCGGCATCCCCGAAGATCTGGTCCCGGGTGCCGTCCGCCACCACCTTGCCGCCGCAGAGCACCACGATGCGCTGGGCCCACTCGCAGACCAGCTGCATATCGTGGGTGGCAATGACCACCGTGTCGGTGATCTCTTTCATATCGCGGAGGGTGCGCAGGATCTCCCGCCGGGTGGCGATGTCCAGGTTGGCGGTGGGCTCGTCCAGCAGCAGGATGCC
>ERZ1090860.191-NODE-192-length-37921-cov-31.428405_pt1 | contig 37921 bp, 32 predicted proteins | sample MGYA00478483_ERZ1090860 | MGnify/ENA primary metagenome ERZ1090860 (study PRJEB33644, sample SAMEA5815741) | chicken gut metagenome | biome: Chicken; feature: Gastrointestinal Tract; material: Caecum | place: Ireland | collected 2019-01-01 | study: A study of the...
GGATATGGGAATACTGTCCTTTGAGCGTGTCCAGATACTGCCGCAGGATGGTCTCCCGGCTCATGGCGTTCACCAGCGAGACCTCCATGCCGGAGAGCTGGATGTCAGCGGGCATCAGGTCCACGCCCTCCGGGTGGTGCAGGATGCCCTCGCCAGGGCGCAGCGGCTCGTCCATCAGGATGCGCCCCATCGCGTCCGAAAGGGTGAAGGGCAGCTTGTCCGGCTGCGGGTTGCCCAGGCTGATGGTCAGGCTGGCCTGGGGGTCAGCATCCACCAGCAGCACTTTCTTTCCGGCCTGGGCCAGCCCTATCCCTAAGTTGGCGCAGGTGGTCGTTTTGCCGACACCGCCCTTCTGGTTGGCGACGGCGATGATTTGCGTGTTCATTATGTTTCACCTCGTTTCTGTTGATTGCGTTCGGTTCTGGAAATAGAAAAAGCCGCCACTTCTTTCGTTAAAAAGAGTGACGGCTTTTTCTGATCCCGGAACATCAATCCCCGGAAATGCAAAAAGCGCCCAGCAGGAACACTGAGCGCTTTCGCAAAAAACCATATTCATTTGTTCAGATTTGGTCAAACTTTGCCAAACCGATTTTGCATAAAAATTCGGAGGAGCAAAAATACAAAAATGACCTCATGGGAGGGTGCAGGGGCAAAAAAGTTGTCCTATAATTTAACCCATTAGCCCTCATTTTAGGGGTGGTTGTCCTTTATTTAACCCATAAAAATCGGTTCAAAACAGGTCAGACCATGCCAAAATAGGCCAAACAATCTGAAAAGGAAAAACCCCGAAAACCGCATGGTTTCGGGGTTTTTGAGCTGTTTTGAACTGAAATTAGCGCTTGCTGAACTGAGGCGCGCGACGGGCAGCCTTGAGGCCGTACTTCCTGAGCCTGTGCGCTTTCCCGACCTTCTTCCCGGTCCCGCAGGCTTCTGTGGAAGCTGCTAACACCGACGGCACCAACCCCGGCGCCTGGGCTCTGGAAGCCGGCTTCGTCTCCAACGGTCCCTACACCTGCACCGCTTGGAACCATGACGAGAGCATGACCTACACCAAGAACCCCAACTACTACGATGCCGACAGCGTTTCCATCGAGACCCTGCAGTTCATGCTGAGCGCCGATGACACCGCTATCTACAACGCCTACATGGCCGGCAACCTGGACTTCATCGATACCATCCCCAACGAGCAGATCCCCAAGCACAACGGTACCGATCCTGAGTTCTACATTGCCACCAACATCGGCACCTACTATGTTGGCTTCAACGTGAACTCCAAGCTGTTCGAGGGCAAGACCCCCGAGCAGGCCAACGCCATGCGTGAAGCCATCAACCTGCTGATCGACCGTCAGTACATCGTTGACACCATCGGTCAGACTGGCCAGGAACTGGCCAACACCTTCGTTCCTGCCGGCATGAGCGACTCCAACGGCGCTGAATTCCGTCAGAACACCGACAGCTACACCTATCCCGATGCCGAGGCCGTCGGCTACTTCGATCCCACCGAGGATGCCTACGAAGAAAACCTGCAGACCGCTATCTCCCTGCTGGAGAGCGCTGGCTACGAGTTTGACGACAACGGCATGCTGAGCTCCTCCACCCCGCTGTCCTTCACCTACCTGACCAACGAAGGCGCCGGCAACGAGGCCATCGGCGCTGCTATCCAGCAGGATATGGCCGCTGTTGGCATCACCGTCGACGTGGAGACCCAGTCCTGGAACGTCTTCCTGAACGAACGTAAGGCCGGCAACTACGACGTCTGCCGTCAGGGCTGGCTGGCTGACTTCGATGACCCCATCAACATGCTGGAGATGTGGACCACCGAGTCCGGCAACAACGACTCTCAGTTCGGCCGTCCCGATGAGACCGGCTCCGTGCCTTCCTACGCTCCGCAGAACTGGGATACCTACAACGATCTGATCGCCAGCATCAAGGCTGAGACCGATCTGACCAAGCGTGTTGGTCTGATGCATCAGGCTGAGGACATGCTCATGGGAACCTGGGCTGTTGTGCCTCTGTACTACTACAACGACCCCTACATGCAGAAGTCCAATGTGGAAGGCGTCTACACCAACTCCTTCGGCTACAAGTACTTCCACCATGCCACCAAGACCGCTGCCTGATCTGATCAGCACAACGGCTTGAACAGCAAATAAGAACTGCCCCCGTGCTTGGGACAGGTGCTCATAAGAAAGTGATTTGAAAGAATTACGATTATGGCATCTGTCAGGCAGGATTGGGCAACGAAGAAATACGCCGTATTCAGCAGATTTTGCTGGATACGGCGTATTTTCTTGCCTATTTACGCTTTCTTTTTCCTTTCCCGTGTGTCATGCTGGCCCTGCCACGCTGGCTTATGGGGCTTTTCATGTGCTTTGATAACCGCAGTATCTCAATCAGCGTGATAAACTGCTCCTTTGTGATGGCATCATAGTCAATGCCGAAAGTCGCCAGAAACGCCCGCGCCTTCTTTTCGTCGCTGCTGCCTTCAAAGTTCATGGCGATCTGCAACTGCTGCTGGGCTTGTGCAGCGGCGGATGGCTCGTCTGCTGTTGTGCTGTCGGTTTTGTGGGCTTCCCGAATATCGCGGAGTATCCCTGTCAGGCTATCTGCAACCACATGACCGAAGTATTCTTCCTCCGACACCTGCGACAATTCCAGTGTGCGGAGATAGAGATCGTTCGCACTATCCTCTCGCTTTGCCAGCACCATTTGACGCACGGCTTCCAGCACGGCGTTCATGTCGTTGATCCGCATATCTGCAATGCGGTCAACATAGATTTCCGCATCCAGCATCAAACGCTGAAAATCTTTGTGGCAGATCAGCTCCGACAGCAGCCGGTGGTTAAACTGTCCATTCTTCAACACCTCAATCGCACCATCACCCAAATGCAGGGCTTCCAGCTCTGTGTTTGGGTGATTTTTTGTTTCCGTCAATCCCATTAAGTAATCGGCGGATACCCCATAGAACTTTGCCAGCGCCGCGATGCTGAACGGACTAATGTCCTTAAAATCGTCTGTCTCATATTTGCCGAGGGCAGCACGGGAAATCCCCGTTGCCTCGGACAGTTGCTCCAGCGTTAGACCGCGCTCTGTCCGCAAATCTTTAAGCCGCTCCGGGATTGTCAGCTTGATGTTCATATCCACGCCCCCTCTCGTTCTGCTTCCCATTATAGCACAGATTTCTATAAGCGTGGAAATTTCCGCTTTTCGCACCTATTTTCCAACCTCTTGGATATACGGGAACAGGCCCGATTTTTCGTTAAACTGTACTTGTCGGGAGACAACAGTACCTTGAAAATTATATGACCGTCCGAATGGGATACCCCCGGCAGGGGAAGCAGCGCCATGACCCCATGTGTTTGAAAGCACGGGGGAGCGTGCCAATGCCGGAATACGCCGCTGAGAAGGCAGGGGCAGGAACGGCATTCGGGAAGGACGGCGAAAATGCAGCGATATTTTCAAATGAAGTGAAAACAGCGAAAAATCTGGCGTTTTCACATTGATAACGCCATCAAAGAACGATACGCCAGGCAGCGATGCGAGTACGCTGTTCGGCGTACAACTTTCCTACTCCGCGAAAATCCATGCGGAACAGTGAAACCGAAGCCTGACAGTTGTGAACAGGGCTTCGCATACGGCAGAGGAAACAGTTAGTCGCATACCATTATCCATTGCCCAGCGATGAACCCAGTACGCTCATCAGCGCACCGGCTTCATCATTGGGCAAACGAAAAAAGGAGGGCAAAACTGTGAAAAGCAAAGAGATTTACCGAAACGAAATCAAATCGTACATCATCCGGGCGGGCATGACCATGAGCGAGGCCGTGGAAATTTTGGCCGATGAATACGTTTGGAGCAGCAGCGTCCCGAATCTGTCCGACAAACTGAAGCGCGGCAGCTTGCGCTACGGCGAGGCGGTGGAGCTGGCCGATGTACTGGGGTATAATATTGTTTGGGAAAAGCGCGGAAAGGATGGGAGATAATTGCTTCCACAAATTATAATCGGTAGAAATATTCGCTCTTAAGTGATATAATTATTTTTAAAATAGAGAAATTGAAGGAGGCGTTGTCGTGGACTTTTGGAGTAAGATGCTATCAAATATTGCAGATGCAGTTCTTCCAAAAGATTTGGATGATGACGCACTTCTTATGCAAATGGACGAGGCTCTGCAAGAAGAAAAGAGTTTATGGCATTCGCAGCAACAATTCCTAGATCCTTGCGTAGTTAAAAATTTTCAGGAAAAATGGTATTCGGCATATTGTACTGCGGAAAAGAAAACACATGGCTTATTATTCTCTATTGGTTTATCTGGCCGCAAAATTCGCAATGTTGCTCCTCGGTTTATTGAAATTTATGAGCAGCTCCCATCCAAATTGCAAGCACATAACAACCAGTTGGCAAGTCAAAAAGCGGCGGATGCAGCGAAACTGATTTTACCCGTAGAGGGGAAAATGCTTGACGAACAACAACTTCGATGTATCACAAAGGAAGTCCACAATCATCTTGTTCTTGCCGGGGCAGGGACTGGAAAAACCACTACCATCATCGGCTATGTCAAATATCTTCTGAAAAAGAAAATCTGTATGCCGGACGACATTTTAGTTCTGTCATTTACCAACGCATCTGCCGCAGAAATGAGTGAACGATTAAACAAAGAAATTGGCAGACCGATTCATGCACAGACATTCCATAAATTGGGGTTAGATATTATTGCGTCTGTGCAAGGGAAAAAGCCCAAAATTTATTCCTCTGACATTCGTCAATTTGTCAGAAAGCAGTTGGATATGCTGACACAAGACTTGGGCTATTTGAGAAAATTGTGCGTGTATCTGACTTATAATGGAGTAGAGCAGAAGTCCGAGTTTGATTTTGAAACGGAGGAAGAATACCGCTCTTATCTGAAATATAATCCACCAATAACACTAAAAAAAGAAACAGTGAAAAGCTATGGCGAGTTGGATATTGCCAATTTCCTGACGCAAAATGGAATTACTTATGTGTATGAGCAGGAATACCCGATTGATACGAGAACTTCTGAGTTTGGGCAATACTACCCTGATTTTTATCTTCCTAACTTTGACGTATATATAGAATATTTCGGTATTAACCGTCAAGGAGAGGTTCCAGCCTATTTCTCTGGGAAAAACGGAATGTCAGCAGCTCAAGCATATCAGGAGGGGATCAAATGGAAACGCGAGTTACATCGAAAAAATGGTACGCGAATGATCGAAGTCTACGCCTATGAAAAATTTGAAGAACAGCTTTTGCCCAGATTAGAGGAACGACTTAAAAAGGCGGGTGTTGTATTTACACCAATGTCTCCCAAAGATATGTGGTCGGAAATCAGCGGCACAGAAAACCAAAAACTTGACCGAGTCGCAGAATTGTTTGGAACAGTCATTACTTTGACTAAAAGCAATAATTGTTCACTCGACGAAGTGCGCAGTAGAAATCATAGTCTTAGGAATTTCCCTAGTATTGATGCTGTTATAGATTTAATTGAGCCGATCTATAACAATTATCAAACCATGCTTCAGGCCCGCAACGAAATTGATTTTAATGATATGATCAATTTGGCTTCTGACTATGTTCAGCGAGGGCAATTTATCCACTCATACAATTATGTTATCGTCGATGAATATCAGGATATTTCTCAGGCTCGCTATCGTCTGCTTGCTGAAATGCGCCAGCAAAAAGATTACCACCTGTTCTGCGTGGGCGATGACTGGCAAAGCATTTACCGGTTTAGTGGCAGTGATATTGGATTTATTCTCCATTTTGAAAAATATTGGGGTGCTTCGGAAATAAGTCGTATCGAAACAACCTACCGTTTCCCTCAAAGTTTGATCTCTGTTAGCAGTAGTTTCATTATGAAGAACCCCGAGCAAAAAAGGAAGCGATTAAAAAGTGCCGTAGCGGATCACAGTTTCTCAATGGAGAAAATCACGGGATATACAGATGCGTATTCTGTTGAGTTCCTTGCTGAAAGGCTCAAAGAATTGCCAAAGGGAAGTTCAGTATTATTCCTTGGGAGATACCGATTTGATATAAAAATTCTGGATGGGCAGCGCCAGTTTTCATATCAGTATAGCACTGCGCTTGGGAGAACAGAAGTTACTTTTGCTAGACGCCCTGACTTGCAAATTTCTTTCATGACAATACATAGCTCAAAGGGGCTACAAGCTGATTATGTGTTCTTACTGAATAATAAGGCACACGGCATGGGCTTCCCAAGCCAAATTGCTGATGCTCCTATTTTGCAGCTTCTTCTTGATAACTGTGATCATTATCCGTTTGCAGAAGAACGCCGGCTGTTCTATGTTGCGATAACGAGAGCAAAAAAGAAGGTCTGGCTTGTCACACTCAAAGGGAACGAGTCGGTTTTCATAAAAGAAGTTGATGAAGTTCATGGAGATGATATGCGCAAAGAACAATATACTTGCCCTTTGTGCGGCGGTCGCCTTGTTCGCAGAAGCGGTCCCTATGGTGACTTTTTCGGATGTTCAAATTATAAAACTAAGGGATGTCGCTATATAAGAAATATTAGCAAGCGTAAGGCTCAAAAAGCAGACAAGTAGTCCCTTGGTAACAAGGGCGCACTTCTATACAGAGGCAAGCCCTGTATCGTGCGCTCTGCGAGGCGAACAGCCCGGACAGCAAATGTCCGGGCTGTTTTGCGTCACTTCGTTCCGAACAAGGGGCTGCACCCCTTGCGCCGCTATGCGGCTATCCCTGCGCACTTTGTGGGCGGTGCAATTTGCTGACGCAAACAGCACCGCCCGCAAAGTTTTGAATATGTTCCCCAGACCGTTTATCGTTTTTCGGTAGGCGGTCTTTTTGTTTTTACACACCAATTTTTTAGGAGGTCGTGCACCATGCCCAAACAGAAAATCATCTCGGAGCTGGACACTGAAATTTCCGCCAAGGAACGACAGCTTGCCCAGCTCCAACACAGACAGCAGCAACTTGAAAACCGCCGCAGCTACTACGAAAAAGGCGACCGCCGCAAGCGGGCACACCGCCTCATCACTCGCGGCGCGGCCATCGAAAGCGTAGAGCCGCTGGTAAAGGTTTTGACTGAAACCGAGTTTTACACCTTTGCGGAAAAGGCTCTCTCGTTGCCGGAAGTCAAGAGTTTGCTCATGTCCGCCGTCAGCGCCCACAACGCCGCCGAGCAGAAAGGGAAGGGATAATCGATCGCGCTATATCATTTTCACGTGACACAGATCAAACGCAGCGCCGGGCAGTCAGTTGTGGCGTCCGCCGCCTACCGTTCCGGCGAGAAGCTGCACAGTGAATATTACGGCGAGGACAGCGACTACACCCGCAAGGGCGGCGTGGTCTGTTCTGAAATCCTGCTGCCGCCCCACGCCCCGCAAGAATATGCAGACCGGGAAACCCTCTGGAACGCCGTAGAGAAGGCCGAGCACGGGAAGAAAGCCCAGCTTGCATACAGTTTTGACATTGCCTTGCAGAATGAATTCTCCACGCAGGAGAACATTGCCCTTGCAAGGCAGTTTTTATTGGATCAGTTTGTGAGCCGGGGCATGGTGGTGGATTTCGCCGTACACCAGCCAGACAGAGATGACGGCGGCATCCAGAACCCGCACTTCCATGTGCTGTGCCCCATCCGGCCCATCTTGCCGGACGGCCGGTGGGGCAGCAAGCAGCGCCGGGAATATGTGCTGGACGAACACGGCGAGCGCATCCGGGACGAGGCTGGAGATTATGTGTTCAACGCTGTGCCCACCACCGACTGGGGCAGCCCCGACACCTTGGAACATTGGCGGCAGGCATGGGCGGAGCTGTGCAACGCCAAATTCGCGGAGAAAGGTTTGGATTGCCGCATCGACCATCGCAGCTATGAGCGTCAGGGTGTGGAGCAGTTACCCACCGTCCACGAAGGCCCTACCGTCAAGGCGATGGAGCAAAAGGGTATCCGTACCGACAAAGGCGACCTCAACCGCTGGATTAGGAAAACTAACGCCATGCTGCGGGAGGCAAAGCAAAAAATCGCATCCCTGATCGGCTGGCTGAAAGATGTCAAAGCCGAGCTTTCCGTGCCCCAGCCGCCTACGCTGGTGGAACTGCTGTCCGCCTACTATGACACCCGCAATAAGGGTGCATACAGCGGCAAAGCCAAGCTCGGAAATCTGAAAAAGTTTTCGGAAACCGTCAGCTATCTGGAATCCAAGCAGCTCCGCACCACCGAGGATTTGGACGCGCTGCTGAACGCTATGCAGGAACAGATTAACTCTCTGAAAGAATCCGCATCCGGGAAACAGACCCGTATCAAGAAGCTGGACGAGCTGCTCCGCATGGCGGACTATTACCAGCAGGGCAAACCCGTTGCCGACAAGCTGAAAACCATCCGTTTTGATACCTTCCGCCAGAAATACAAGGCCGAACATGAGAATGTGCTGCGGACATTTTACATGGCCGATCGCAAGCTGAAAAATCAGTGGGTAGACGGGAAACTCCCCGTCTATGCGTGGCGGAAGGAGAAATCCAAGCTGGAAACCGAATATCAGGCGTTGCAGCAAAAGATTACGCCGCTGTACGCCGACACAAAAAAGCTCTGGGCCATCCATTACAGCATCTATCAGGTGCAGCATGAGCAGGAGCGCCAGAACGCCATTACACAGCAGAAAAAACACGAAATCGAACACTAAACCTTACACATTTTCAGGAGGCAGTTATGGACAGCAAATTGAAAATCCCACCCGAAATCATAGACGGCCTGGACACACCCGAAGAATATCATTTTTCCAATCCCGGCCCCACCGACCCACCGAAGCGCAATTTCTGGATCGATGAATGCGGGCATATCCGTGTCAAAAATCTCTCGGCATTTTGGTTGCCGGAATTCACCTTGCAGAAGGAGATCGGCGGCACGGTTTACACCGTCACTGGCAGCTATGACGGCACGGAGCCACTGAACCGGAAGATGGAGCGCATCATGGCCGAAAAGTTTACAGAAAAGACGGAGGATAGCGAATGACAAACACCCGAAATCTTGGTACAATAGAAACAGCCAATCCTGTACTGGCAGTTGCCCCATTGAAGGAGGACGCAGAAATGCAGCGGGCAACTGAAAAAATTACGGCTCTCTATTGCCGTCTATCCGTGGAAGATATGAAGGATGACAAGAACGGCGGCAAGGGGGATGTATCGAATTCCATCCAGAATCAAAAAATGATCCTGCTCCAGTACGCAAAAGAGCATCGTTTCCCCAACCCGACTTTCTTTGTGGACGATGGGTACAGCGGCACCAACTACGACCGCCCCGGCTTTCAGGCCATGCTGTCCGAAATTGAGGCTGGGAATGTGGCCGTCTGCTGCACCAAAGACCTATCCAGACTGGGTAGAAATTCATCGCTGACTGGGTTGTATATCAACTTCACGTTTCCGAAGTATGGAGTACGGTATATTGCCATCAACGACCACTTTGACACCATCGACCCCAACAGCACCGACAACGATGTGGCAGGTATAAAGAACTGGTTCAACGAGTTTTTTGCGAAGGATACCAGCCGCAAAATCCGGGCGGTACAGAAAGCAAAAGGCGAGCGCGGCGTACCGCTGACCACCAATGTCCCGTTTGGGTATCTCAAAGACCCGAACGACAAGACAAAGTGGATTGTGGATGAGGCGGCAGCTCAGGTGGTCAAGCGTATTTTCCACCTTTGCATGGAAGGGCGCGGGCCGATGCAGATCGCCAAGCTCTTGCAGGAGGAAAAGGTTCTCAACCCCACCGCCTACAAGCGCAGGGTGGGCATCAAGACCCCCAGCCCGGAGACTTCCGATCCCTATCACTGGAACACCAACACCGTTGTCCACATTTTAGAGCGCCGGGAATATACCGGCTGTACGGTCAACTTCAAGACCTACACCAACTCCATCTGGGATAAGAAGCAGCGGGACACGCCCCTTGAAAAACAGGCGGTATTCTACAACACCCATCCGGCGATCATTGAGCAGGAAATCTTTGATAAGGTTCAGGAAATCCGCCAGCAGCGCCACCGCCGGACGAAAACCGGCAAGAGCAGCCTGTTTTCCGGCATGGTCTACTGTGCCGACTGCGGCGCAAAGATGCGGTACTGCACCACCAACTACTTTGAGAAGCGGCAGGATCACTTTGTCTGCGCCAACTACCGCAGCAACACGGGAAGCTGTTCGGCGCACTTCATCCGGGCGGTTGTGCTGGAAGATTTGGTCTGGATGCACATGAAAACGGTCATCTTCTATGTGACCCGGTATGAGAAGCATTTCCGGGCCGCAATGGAACACCGGCTTCGGCTGTCCAGCGAGGAAAAAATCTGCGCCAGCATCAAGCGTTTGGAACAGGCGCAGCGGCGTATGGGCGAGCTTGACCGGCTGTTCATCCGCATCTATGAGGACAATGTAGCCGGGAAGATTACGGATGAGCGGTTTTCCATGATGAGCCAGTCTTATGAGGACGAGCAGGCACAGCTCAAGGTGGTAATCCAGACCTTACAGCAGGACATTGAAGTACAGGAACGACAGATTGAAAACTTGGATCAGTTCATCCAGCGGGTACACAAGTACACGGATTTACAGGAATTGACCCCTTACGCTCTGCGGGAGCTTGTAAAGGCGATCTACATCGAAGCGCCGGACAAGAGCAGCGGCAAACGGCGACAGAACATCCGTATCTCCTATGACCTTGTGGGCTTTATTCCCGTGGACGAGCTGATAAAACAGGAAACGGCATGACCGAAGCCATGCCGTTCCTGCGAAAACTAATTTTGCTTTCTTATGACCCCCGACCATGGCACGGGGGCAGTTTTTTGTCTGTCAAAGGCAGCGGCTGAAAATGGCGACAATAAAAAAGTTCTGCCGGATTCCGGCAGAACAAGCGCGGCAACTTTACAGCTTGCCTTCCTCCAGCAGCTGCCGCACTTCCAGCAGATCGTGGCAGCAGCAGGTGTAAAGCTGTTTGATTTCCTCATCGGGCTGGGCCAGATCGGGCACCATCACGGTCACGGCACCCGCTGCGTGGCCGGCCCGTACCCCATTGAAGCTGTCCTCCAGCACCAGACAGTCCTTGGCGGGCAGCCCCAGCTGGGCGGCCGCTTTCAGGAAGATATCCGGGTCTGGTTTGGAGTGTTCCACATCGTCCCCGCAGACGATCCCCTGAAAATACCCGTCCACCTGGTCATTTTTCAGATTGTTTTCGATCATGTGACGGGGGCTGGAGCTGGCCACGATGCAGGGAATATGGTGTGCTTTCAGCCATTCCAGCAGTTCGTGCAGACCTGGTTTGCAGGGAACGGGATGGGTGAAGCGCTCCGCTGCGATGTCATAGACTTCCTTCAGCATCACTTTTGGGTCGATCTGGGGATAGAACTCCGCCAGATGCCGCAGCAGATTTTCCCCGGCCAGACCCCGGCCGCTGGCCATGAATTCCGGTCCCGGCTGGGGCAGACCCAGCTTGCGGCAGCAGGGAGCCCAGAAGGTATCCCACAGCCGTTCGGTGTCGAACATCAGACCGTCCATGTCAAAAATAACGCCCTTGACCATACTACTTTCTCCTTCTCCTGTGCGGTTGGAATCGCGCCCTTATTGTACCGCAAAAATCTGCCGCTTGCAACAAAAGTTCCTTCCTGGGGCTTGTATTCACCACTTTAGAGCGCTATAATAAGGCATAGCTATACGGACCGCTCCCCCGCGGTATGGCGCCAGACGGCCGCATATGCTGTTTTGTGCGAATATTTGTGCGATAGTAAGGAGAGAAGGAAAAATGTTGGACATCAAAATCACGCGTACCACAACGCCCAAAGAAAAACCTCAGGACGAGAGCAAGCTCGGGTTCGGCAAGATCTTTACCGACCATATGTTCCTGATGGACTATACCGCCGGCGAAGGCTGGCATGACGCCCGTATTGTGCCCTACGGGAGCCTGCCCATGGACCCTGCCACCACCGTTTTCCACTATGCCCAGGAGATCTTTGAGGGCATGAAGGCGTACCGCACCGCGGACAACACCATCCAGCTGTTCCGCCCCGACTGCAACGCCAAGCGCTTCCAGGATTCCGCCGACCGTCTGTGCATGCCTCCCATTCCGGTGGAGGATTTCATCCAGGCCGTGGAGACCCTGGTGGATGTGGATCGTGACTGGGTGCCCCACAGCGACGGTGCATCGCTGTACATCCGCCCCTTCGCCTTTGCCACCGATGTGGGCCTGGGCGTGCATGCTTCCCGCCATTATCTGTTCGTCATCATCTGTTCTCCCTCCGGCGCCTACTACGCCGAGGGTCTGGACCCCGTCCGCATCTATGTGGAAGATGAATACATCCGTGCCGCTCCGGGCCTGACCGGCTTCACCAAGTGCGGCGGCAACTACGCCGCTTCCATCAAGGCCGGCGAACTGGCCGAGGAAAAGGGCTTCAGCCAGGTTCTGTGGCTGGACGGCGTGGAAAAGAAGTACGTCGAGGAAGTCGGTTCCATGAACATCATGTTCAAGATCGACGGCAAGATTTACACCGCCGCCTGCACCGGCACCGTCCTGCCCGGTGTTACCCGCCGCTCCATCATCGAACTGCTGAAGGACTGGGGCTATGAGGTCATCGAAGGCAAGCTGGCCATCGCCGATGTGATGAAGGCTGCCGACGAAGGCAAGCTGGAAGAAGTTTTCGGCACCGGCACCGCCGCCGTGGTCAGCCCCGTCAAGGAGCTGGACTGGGAAGGCAAGGTCGCCAACATCAGCGACGGCAAGATCGGACCCCTGACCCAGAAACTGTACGACACCCTCACCGGTATCCAGTGGGGCAAGCTGCCCGACACCAAGGGCTGGACCGTCAAGGTGGAGCACAAGAACTGATAGGCAAGGCTCCTTCGCAAAACTTTTACAATTGAAAACGAATTGAAAAAAGCGCGCAGCTGTGTATAAATACGGCTGCGCGCTTTTGCGCGTTCCGGCTGGGGGGCGGGTCTTTGCCGTTTCTTTGCCGGTTTCGCGGAGGGCCCGTGGTATAATAAGGCCTACACCCGAACCCGGGACAGGAAAGGAGCGCATACCCGTGCATCATATTCTGGAATTGCTGGACCGCACTGCCGGGGCGCAGCCCCGGAGCGCCGGATTCTGTGACGAAACCACCGCCCTGACCTGGCAGCAGGCCGCCCGTTGGGTGTACGGGGTGGGTACGGCGCTGGATGCTCTGCCGGGAGGCGTGCTGCATCGCCCGGTGGGGGTGTACATGGAGCGGGGAGCCGCAGCCCTGACCGCCATGCTGGGGGTGCTGGCTGCCGGCGGTTTTTACACCGTGCTGGACACCGCCCAGCCGCCGGAACGGGTCCGGGCCATTCTGGACCAGCTGGAACCCGCCGCCCTGCTCACCGATGCCGCCCACGCCGACGCGGCCCGGGCACTGGCAGGGCCGATTCCGGTGCTGGACTGCCAGACAGCGGCCGCGGTGCCGCCTGATGACGCCCGCATGACGGCGCTGCGGCAGGCCGTCCTTGACACCGACCTGGCCTATGTGCTGTTCACCTCCGGGTCCACCGGTCTGCCCAAGGGGGTGGCTGTGACCCACCGGAATGTGCTGGCCTACAGTGAATGGGTGGTTTCCACCTTTGGCTTTTCACCGGATACGGTGCTGGGCAACCAGACGCCTTTCTATTTTTCCATGTCGGTCACCGACCTGTACGGGGCGCTGCGCAGCGGCGCCTGCCTGCAGGTGCTGCCCAGACGGCTGTTCAGTTTTCCGGTGCAGCTGCTGGAATATCTGTGCGCCCGCCAGGTGAATACCCTGTACTGGGTGCCGTCGGCCTTGGGCATCGTGGCCAACTGGAAAGCCCTGGACTACACCGCCGCCCCGCCCCTGCACACCATCCTCTTTGCGGGGGAGGTCATGCCCACCGCCAAGCTGAACTACTGGCGCGCCCATTACCCCCAGGCCCGGTTTGCCAACCTGTACGGGCCCACCGAAACCACGGATATCTGTGCGTATTATGAATTGGACCGGGACTTCCGGGATGACGAGAGCCTGCCCATCGGTCGGGCCTGCGAAAACTGCGGGCTGCTGGTGCTGTGCGGGGACCGTCCTGCCGCCCGGGACGAGGCCGGGGAACTGTGCGTACGGGGCAGCTTTGTGGCGGCGGGGTATTACCGCCAGCCGGACAAGACCGCCCAGCGCTTTGTGCCCAATCCGGTCCAGGCCGCCTACCCCGAAACCATCTACCGCACCGGGGATCTGGTGCGGACCAACGAGAGGGGAGAGCTGGTCTACTGCGGGCGCCTGGACAACCAGATCAAACACATGGGGTACCGCATCGAGCCCGGGGAGGTCGAGACCGCGGCCTTCGGCCAGGACAAGCTGGACGACTGTGCCTGCGTGTACGATGCTGCCCGGGACAGGCTGGTGCTGTTTTTCCAGGCCAAGAGGGACGTGACCGAAGCGCTGCGTGCCCGTCTGGCCGGACGTTTGCCCGCCTACATGCAGCCTGCCGAGTACCGGCGCCTGCGCCAGATGCCCCACAATGCCAACGGCAAGGTGGACCGCAAGGCCCTGACTGCCATGCTTTGAACCAAAAGGAGAGTACTTATGCATACCATCGAAGAAATCATTGCCATGATCGAGGAAGTGAAACCCGGCCTGCATCCCGCACCGGAGGAAGAACTGGTCAAGAGCGGCAAGCTGGACTCGGTGGACATCATGTCCCTGGTCATGGCGCTGACCGGCGAATTTGACATCGAGATCACCCCGCTGGACCTCAAGGAGGAAAACTTCCGCACACCCCAGGCCATTCTGGCCATGGTGCAGCGGCTGGAAGAAGAGTAAGGGGCAGCCATGTCTTACAATTCTTTTATCTATCTGTTCGGATTTCTGGTTGTGGCTTGGCTCTTGTGGGCCTTTGCGCCCCAGAAATGGCGTCCCGGCGTGCTGCTGGGGGCCAGTCTGGTCTTCTATTTTGCCAGCACCAAACGGTATATCGTGTATATTCTGTTGGCCGCGGCCATCGCCTGGGGCGTGGGACTGCTGCTGGGCAGGCTGGATGCTTTACAGGCGGATACCCGCCCCGCCCTGCCGGCGGACCGGCGCAAGCCCTTCAAAAAAGAGGTGGGAGCCCTCAAAAAGATGGCGGTCACCGGTGGTGTGGCAGCCATGGCGGGCATCCTGCTTTTTGTGAAGTACCTGCCTTTCGGGGCCAGGGTGCTCTCCCAGCTGATGGAATCCCTGCCCGGGTCCCCGGTGTTCACCGTGCCCACCCTGGTGCAGCCCATGGGCCTGAGCTTCTTCACCCTCATGGCCATCAGCTATATGGTGGACGTGTACCGTGGCAGCTGTAAAGCGGCGGAGCACTACTGGCAGGTGCTGCTCTTCCTGAGCTTCTGGCCCCATGTGGTGGAAGGTCCCTTCGACCGGTACGGTTCGCTGTCGCCGGCTCTGCTGGACCCGCCGCCCTCTTACCGGAACCTGACCTTCGGCATCCAGCGCATCGTCTGGGGCCTGTTTAAAAAGATGGTCATTGCCGACCGTGCCAACATGTACGTCAAGGCCACCTTCGACGACTGGACCCAGTACAGCGGCGCCGCCACCGTTCTGGGGGTGCTGCTGTATACGTTGCAGCTGTACGCGGAATTTTCCGGCTGCATGGACATTGTCTGCGGTTCGGCGGAGCTGTTCGGGGTACATCCGGCGGAAAACTTCCGCCAGCCTTTCTTTTCCGCCAGCGTGGGCGAATTCTGGCGCCGCTGGCATATCACACTGGGGGCCTGGCTGCGGGAATATGTCTTCCAGCCCCTGATCCTCAGCAAGCCCATGCAGAAGTTCGCCCGCCTGTGCCGGGACAAGGTCAGTCCTGCCGCTGCCCGTCAGTGGCCGGTGTGGGCGGGCCTGGGCATCACCTGGGCACTGATCGGCCTGTGGCACGGGGCGGGGTGGCTGTACCTTTTGTATGGCCTTTACTACTTTGCTCTGCAGTGGCTGGGGGAACTGGCCGAACCGGCCCTTCTCCGGGTGCTGCCCCGCCTGCCCGTCTGGCGCAAGACCCGCCCTTATCGCCTGTGGCAGGTGCTGCGCACCTTTGTGCTGGTCAACTTCGGCATGCTGCTCTTCCGCGCCAACGGGGTGCGGGCGGCTGTTGACATGCTCCGCAGCCTGACAGTGCCGTATACGGGCAGCCTGCTCATCAAGCTGGACGCCCGGGACATGGCGGTACTGGCGGTGGGAGCGGCGATTCTGTTTGCTGTGGACTGGCTGCATCACCGGGGCCATCAGCTCCGCGTGGAACTGGCGGTGCGCCCGCTGGTCCTGCGCTGGACCGTGTACATTGCAGCGGTGCTGGCTATCATGATTTTCGGCGCTTACGGGGACAATTACGACCCCGCAGCGTTTATCTACGCGCAATTCTAAGGGAGTATTATGAAATCCTGCATCAAACATATCCTCCACGTCACGGCTTTCCTGCTGGTACTGGCCATGGCCGTGTTCCTGGCGGGTCATTACCTGATGCCCCACTCCAACCGGTATCTGTCCGGCTACACGGCAGGCGGCATCCTGGGGGAGGACTTCGACACCATTGACGTGCTGGTCATGGGGGATTCCAACGCTGCCCAGGGAATTTCCCCCATGCAGTGGTACTGTGACAGCGGCGTGACCGGCTATACCTATGCGTCCGGGTGGCTGTCGGTGTACAATATTTATTATCACCTGCGTTCCATCTATGAGGAGCAGTCGCCCAAGGTGGTGGTTCTGTGTACCGATGTGGTGTACAGCCGCATGGGGGATGAGACCGAACTGCAGGCTGCCATCGGGGACATCACCGACGAACTGATCCCCCTGGTGCGCTTCCACGACAACTGGAAGGACCTGACCTGGGACAATCTGCTGGAAGAGCATGATTACAACTGGCGGGACACCAACAAGGGCTTCACCCCCATCACCACGGTGGGGGCCAGCATGCGGGGAGACTACATGTACGACGACGGCAGCCGGGAACCCATTCCGCTGCTGGTGCGCCTGTACCTGGACCGGATCGTCAAGCTGTGCCGGGACCATGACAGTGAACTGCTGCTCATCACGGTGCCGGCCTCTTCCAGCTGGAATCTGGCGCGGCACAACGGCATCCAGAGCTTTGCCGACGAAAATGGCCTGACCTATCTGGATTACAACATGGCCGACACGGACCCCGGCATCAACTGGAAGACGGATACCCCGGACGGCGGTTCCCACCTGAATGTGCTGGGCGCACAGAAACTCACCGCCGCCCTGGGCACCTACCTTACCGGGCACTATGCCCTGGAGGATCATCGGGGCCAATCCGGCTTTGAAAGCTGGGATCAGGACGCCGCCGCCTACACCCAGTCCATGACCGACGCGCTGGCACAGAATCAGCAAGCCGCCGACTACCAGCTGTCCGTACTTGAGCAAACCGCCTGAGCAGAGGGGGTCTGTGTGCAAGGATGTTGTACACTGTGCCCTCTTGCATGGCGGGATGCAATGCGCTATAATACAAGAAAAGCAAAGGTGCTTTGGAGCGTACCGCTCGAAGTACCTTTGCTTTTTTGCATATCAGAAACAGGATAAGAAGAAAACCAGAGCGCCTCGGGGTTCCGTAGAACTCAGAGGGGTGGGTTTTGCCAGACGGGACTGTGCAAACGGGACGCTCTGTTTTTCTCCTTCTTCTCAGGCGGGGCGAGTGCTGAACGCTCCGCCTGCTCTTTTTTGTCCGGGAGATGTTTACACCATCACGTCGCCCACCAGCATGCGGCCGGCGGGATCGATGGCATATACGGTATATTTGGTAGGCGGTTCATCGGGGGCGGTGCGGGTGCCCAGATGGATGCCGCCGCTGACCGGTCGGGTGAAATGCAGGGTCCGGTGCGCGGTGGTGGCGTGGGGCCGTTCGTCCGGGATGGACCAGGCCAGCACCCCCACGGCAGCGGGACGTGCGGGGACTTCCGGTGCGGGGGAAGCGGGGGCCTGCTGCGGTGCATCCGCGGCTTCCCCGGTCTCCTCAGGGCGGGGCGCCGGCACCTCTGCTCCGGGGGCCTCGTTGGGGGCTTCCCCGCAGAAGTCGTCGGGCAGGGGATGGGCAACGCCGCCCAGATACATCTGATACAGCCCGTCGGGGGCGTCCTTTTCGTGGCGCAGCCATACGGAGGAACGCTCCGGCCGTCCTTCCGGCAGTTCCTTGCAGCGCTGGCGCATGCACAGGGCCAGATTGGTCCAGGCCACCAGAAATTCATCCAGGGGCATCTGGGTCTCGGCGTCAAAGTTGCTGATACCCGCCCAGGGATCAATGAGCAGGGCACAGGGCGACCCGTCCATATTGGCAAAGCCCCGCAGCGCTGCATACCGGATGGGTGGCATACCGGCGTCGATCTCCACCGCACGGCGGCTCAGCGCCACAATCACCCCGTATCCGGCCCGGACTTCGGCACGCAGCAGGGCCAGGTCTGCCCAGCAGGCCCAGGCGGGAAATCCCCAGCATCCGGCGGCAGCCGCCGCAAAACTCAGGTTCCGCGGGTCCTGCCCCGGCTGGAAGTCCCGCATGGCCAGGGCAAACTCTTCGGGCAGGATATCGGCCCCCCAACGGTTGGTCAGGCTGGTCAGGCAGATGGCCAGGTCCATCACATCGTGCAGGGCGGGGGAGCGGGGCGCCACCGTATAGGGCATCAGATTCAGTTTGGCGTTTACGGGACGTCCGCCGGCGGGGATCACATCCACCGCATGGACACTGACCCCCAGCAGACTTACGGTGGGGGTCTTTTTTTCATCTTTGGTGTACAGGTAAATCCGCAGCTGTACCTGCATGCCCACCTTGGAATCCAGGGTCAGGTGGTCGGAGGAAAGGACCAGCGGTCCGCGGGTGACAGGACGTGCGCCTTCCCGGTCCAGATAAGGGCTCCACCGTCCGAAGCTGGACCAAGCGCTCCAGTTGCCGTCCACCAGCACCCGGGCCTGGGCCTCCACGGCGGTGTCCGGCGGGGTGCCGGCATTCCAGCTCACCCGCACTGCATCAAAGGCAGGCAGAGAGATGGCCGGACTGGTGTAGCAGCCGTAGGGCACATGCCCGCCCTGCACAATGTCCAGCAGGATCCGGCCGCCGGCCACCGTTACATTGTCCAGCTCTCCCCGCATGAACATCTCGGTGTCCTGCAATAAAAAGGTGTTTTTGCTGTCCATCAAAGACTCACCGCCTTACGTTTCATCCTGATCGTCCCGCTGCGCCATGATCTGCTGCAGCTCCTCGTCCCGCCGCTGCCGGATGGTGGATTCCAGCGCAAAGGCGCGGTCCAGACCCGGGTACAGCACCTGCAGCCCGATGGTCACCGGCAGCCAGAACCCGGTCACCAGCAGCACGGGCAGGGTATAGGGCATATACATCAGAACCGGCACCCAGTACACGCACTGGACCAGGGTGGCGGCCAGAGTGCGGGGGAAGAATCCCAGGAAAAACAGCCCGCTGTTCTTGAGCAGTTTGGGCAGGGGCAGGCTGACCAGCACCAGCTGGGCAAATACATAGGTGAAGAACCCTACCAGCACCGCGCCGCTCACGATCATGCACACCCACACCGAAGTGGGCACATCGGTCATATCGGGCAGGGCGGTCAGCACCCAGCTCCACAGTCCCAGGGCCGCACCGGCCAGGGCACCCGGAGCCAGGGCATCCCGCCAGTTCTGCTTCCAGGCATTGCGGTAGGTGTGCCACCAGTAACCGGGTTCTTCCCGCAGGGCGCGCAGCACGGTATCGAACATGCCGCACAGGAAAGGTGCGGCGATCATGCCGCCCAGTGCGCCGCCCAGCAGGCTGATCCAGACGGCCCCGGACAGGATGCCGAAGAGAACCGCCAGAAATCCGGGCACGAAGCCCACACAGCAAAGGATGCTGGCTTTATAGAAGGGCCACAGGTCCCGCCCCATCAGTTCAAAAAAGCGGGCAACGCCCACCTTGCGGGGCGTGGCGGCAGAGGCCGGTGCCGTATCCGGACCGGATACGGCGGTGGGCTGCGTCTTTTCGGTGTCAGTCATGGTGTTTCCCCCATCCATGGATATAATAATACATTTTTATGATATCCTTTTTTGTCGGCCGGTGCAAGGCGCGGGCGTAAAATGGTCAGAATATTTTTACAAATTACACATGGTTTTGTGTTACAATCAATACATCACAGTTTGGAAAGGGGAACCCGCCCATGGCCTGGGTCACAAAAAACAGTCAGGAAACCTATACAGAAACCGAACCGGAACGTACATACACCAAGGCGGAAAAGGCCGGAAACTGGTGGCATTACCATAAGTGGCAGGTGGTGGCGGTCCTTGTGGTGCTGGGCATTCTGGCCAGCATTATCAAGGAATCCTTTTTCCGCACAAAGCCGGACTATCAGGTCGGCTATGTGGGCCAGCAGGAACTGCCCACCGATACCGCCAATGCCCTGACCGCTGCGCTGGAATCCTTCTGCGATGACCGCAACGGTGACGGCAAGGTGGTGGTTCAGCTCAACCAGTATGCCATTGATCTGGCCACCGAGGCCGGCACCGCCGAGACCGCCCAGACCACAGAGGCTTCCTCCGGGTCCGAGACCTCCGGCCTGGAAGACAGCACCGACGCCTATGTGCGCATGGCGGTGCTGACCCAACTGAGCACCGATATTTCTAGTGCGGACGGCAGCTATATTTTCCTGCTGGAAGACCCTGCCAGCTTCCAGGACAACACGGCGGTGCTGCGGTATCTGGACGGGACCATTCCGGGGCAGAACTCGCCCGCTTCCGACTGGCAGAACATGGTCTACCGCTGGACCGACTGCCCGGTGCTGACCGGTCTGGACCTGGGCACCTATACAGGATACACCATCATGGACGATACCACCGGCAGCAACCAGGATGTGCTGAGCCGGCTGTACATCGGCTGCCGGGGCACCTGGACCGACAAATCGGCGGAATCCTACGCCGATGACGATGTCCTCTGGCAGAAGCTGACCCAGGGCGCGGTGTCTACCGCGGGGCAGGGCTGATGCGCTGGCGTCCGTGCCGCGGCTGCCGGCCGGAACCCGCCGCCCCAAAGGGCCCCGTACCGGCACCCCCGGCACCGCTGCCGGAAAATCCCTACCGCCGTTTTTACACACAGATGCCAACCTTTGAGGAACTGGTGCGCCGTACCAAAAACGATGCACCGGACAAAAAACCATGACCCCCTGTTCCGTCAGGCGGCTGCCGCAGACCGGCAGCCGCTTTTTGTGTTTCCCTGCGGCCCGGAAGCCGTGTTTCCGGCAGACGGAACATGTACATTCCGTACACACAAAAATAAAAGTTCATATTGTATAGAGCACGCAAAATCTCCCGACATTTTTCACGGTTTTTACTTGAGATACAGACCGGTTTATGGTATATTGAATCTGTATACGTATCATAACGGCAGGGGGTATCAGAATGGATCAGCTGCAGCAGGCGCGGGAGACCATTGACGAGATCGACGCTCAGATGGCCGCGCTGTTTGAACGGCGGATGGAGGCCGTGGGCCAGGTGGCGCAGTACAAGGCGGCCACCGGCAAACCGGTGTTTGACGCGGCCCGGGAGGACGTGGTCCTGGCCAAGAACACCGCCCGTCTGCACAACGAGGAACTGCGCCCGTATTACCGTCATGTCCTGCAGGAGATGATGGCGGTGTCCCGGGCTTACCAGCGCAAGCTGCTGGGGCGGGATGTGGCCGCTTATCAGGGGGTGCAGGGGGCTTGGAGCCACATTGCCCTCACCCGGCTGTTCCCCTTTGCCCGGGCCAGAGCCTTTGACACCTGGGCCGAGGTATTTGATGCCGTGGCGGCAGGGGATGCCAGCTTCGGCGTGCTGCCCTTTGAAAATTCCAACGCGGGGGATGTTTCCACCGTGCTGGATCTGCTGTACGCCCACCCGGAACTGAGCGTGGCCCGCATGTGTGACCTGCCCATCCGGCAGGACCTGCTGGCACTGCCCGGGGCACAGCTTTCGGACATCCGCACCGTCATCAGTCACCAGCAGGCCCTGGCCCAGAGCAGCGTGTATATCAAGAGTCACGGTCTGGCCACCCGGGTGTGGGGCAACACCGCCGAGGCGGCCCGCTATGTGGCCGAAACGGGGGACAAGTCCCTGGCGGCCATTGCGTCGGCCCAGACGGCGGAACTCTACGGTCTGCAGATCCTGGCCGAGGGCGTCAACGAGGACGGGGACAACACCACCCGGTTCATCGTCATCACCCGCACCGACGCCGCCGCGCCGGTGCCCCCGGCTCCCGGCCGCCGTATGGCCATGCTCTTTACCGTGGACCACAAACCGGGCAAACTGGCGGATGTGATCCGCCTCATCGGGGAACAGGGCTTCAACATGGAAAACATCAAGAGCCGCCCGCTGCCCCATGTCTCCTTTGAATATTACTTTTACGTGCAGCTGGTCTGCCCCGACACCGACGCCCCCGCCACCTGCGAGGCGCTGGTGCAGGCCATGCAGAAGGTCTGCCGTACCGTGCGGGTGCTGGGGGTATTTGCCACCGGTCCGGCCGATGAAATGCAGTAACCAAGGTCACTATATAAAACAGGAGGGTCCCTTATGAAAATGACGATGAATCTCGGTACCCGCAGCTATGACATCATCCTCAAGCGCGGCTGCCTTTCGAACCTCCATCAGTTTACCGACCTGACACACCGCCGGGTCTTTGTGCTCACCGATTCCGGTGTGCCCGCCCAGTATGCCCGGACCGTGGCGGACCAGTGCGAAAACGGCACCGTCTACACCATCCCCCAGGGCGAAGGCAGCAAATGCCTGAAGGTCTACGGCCAGGTACTCACCGCCATGCTGGAATTCGGCATGGACCGCAAAGACCTGCTGGTGGCCGTGGGCGGCGGCGTGGTGGGAGACCTGGGCGGTTTCTGCGCTGCCAGCTATATGCGGGGCATCGACTTTGTCAACTGCCCCACCACCACCCTGTCCCAGATCGACTCCTCCATCGGCGGCAAGACGGCCATTGACCTGGGCAGTGCCAAGAACATCGTGGGCGCCTTCTGGCAGCCTCAGGTGGTGCTGGTGGACCCCGACACCCTGACCACCCTGCCCCGCCGCCAGTATATCAACGGTCTGGCCGAGGCGGTCAAGGCCGGCCTCATTGCCGACCCGGAACTCTTTGATGTGTTTGAGCACGGGGATGTGGACAAGGACATCGAAACCATCATCTACCGCAGCCTGCTGGTGAAAAAGAAGATCGTGGAGCAGGATGAACGGGAATCCGGTGCCCGCAAGGCACTGAATTTCGGCCACACCATCGGCCACGGCATCGAGGCCGTCAAGGGGGTGCGGGGACGCCGCACCAACGGTCTGTATCATGGGGAATGCGTGGCTCTGGGCATGCTGCCCATGATCGAGGACCGGTCCCTGCAGAAGCGGACCCGGGCGGTGCTGCGCAAGCTGGGCCTGCCGGTGCGCACCGGTGTGGACAAGCACAAGGTGCTGGAATATATGCGCCATGACAAAAAGAGCGGCGGCAAGAGCATCACGGTCATCCGGGTGCCGGGGCTGGGCTGCTGGCGGGCGGATACCCTGCCCATGACCCAGCTGCCCGCCCTGTTGGGCCTGGAAGAGGAATAAGGGGGCTGACCACCGATGAAAAATACTTTTGGCAGTGCGGTGTCCCTGACCATCTTCGGCGAAAGCCACGGTCCGGCCATCGGTGCCGTGCTGGACGGTCTGGCCGCCGGACTGCCGGTGGATACCGATTTCATCAACATCCGCATGGACCGCCGTCGGGCCCGGGGCGACGGGCTTTCCACCGCCCGCACCGAGCCGGATGAGGTGGAATTCCTTTCCGGCGTGCTGGACGGGCACACCACCGGCACCCCCCTGACCCTGATGGTGCGCAACACCAACACCCGCAGCCAGGACTATGCCAAAACCGCGGCGCTGCTGCGCCCCGGTCACGCGGATTACACCGCCTTCGCCAAGTATGAAGGGTATCAGGACGCCCGGGGCGGGGGACATTTCTCCGGCCGGATCACCGCCGCCGCCGTGGCGGCCGGGGCCGTCTGTGAGCAGGTCCTGCAAGGTCTGGGCATCCGGGTGTACACCCACATCGCCGCCTGCGGCGGTGTGCAGGACGCGCCTCTGTCCAGCGCCGCCGGACTGGTCATGCCCGAGCCGGAACCGGGGCATTTCGCCCTGCTGGACCCGGACAAGGAAGCCCCCATGCAGGCGGCCATCCGGGCTGCCGGATCGGAGGGAGACAGCGTGGGCGGTATTCTGGAAACGGTGGTCACCGGGCTGCCGGCCGGGGTGGGAGAACCCTGGTTCGACAGTGTGGAGAGCACCCTGGCGCACCTGATGTTTGCGGTACCCGCCGTCAAAGGCATTGAGTTCGGCGCCGGGTTCGGCTTTGCGGAACTGCGGGGCAGTCAGGCCAACGACGCCTTCCGTATGCGGGAAGGGCAGATCCGGACCGCCACCAACCATAACGGCGGCATCAACGGGGGCATCACCAACGGCATGCCCATCGTGCTGCGTACGGTGGTCAAGCCCACCCCCAGCATCTACCGCCCCCAGGATACGGTGGACTATCCCGCCAGACAGGACGCCGAGATCCAGATCAAAGGCCGGCATGATCCCTGTATCGTGCCCCGGGCGGCGGTGGTGCAGAACAGCCTGACGGCTTTCGGTATTCTGGACCTTATCAGCATCCGTTACGGCACGCTGGCGCAAAAGCACGGCCTGCCCCGGTTATAAACGGCAAGGGAAAGGGGAGAATCGGAACATGGAATATGGTTTGATCGGTGCCAAGCTGGGACACAGCTATTCCCGGCAGATCCACCAGCGGGCGGGCGGCTACGCCTATGAGCTGCGTGCCCTGCCCACTGAGGCCGACGCCCGTGCCTTTCTGCAGGCCCGGGCCTTCAAGGCCATCAACGTGACCATTCCGTACAAGAAGCTGGTCATGGAATACTGCGATGTCATCGACCCGGCGGCCAAGGCCATCGGTGCGGTGAACACCGTGGTGCAGCGGGACGGCCGTCTCTACGGCTACAACACCGACTACGCCGGCTTTGCATGGCTGGCCCGCCGCCACGGCGTGGACTTTGCGGGGCGCACCGTGCTGGTGCTGGGCACCGGCGGCACCTGCGCCACCGTCAGCGCCGTCTGCCGGGACGCCGGCGCCAAAGCGGTGCTGCCGGTCAGCCGGCGGGGCGGCAAGAACGTCCTGACCTACGATCAGGCAGCCCAGTGCAAGGAAGCGGAGATCGTGGTCAACACCAGTCCGGCGGGGATGTTCCCCAATGTGGGGGAATGCCTGCTGGACCTGAGCGCGCTGCCCAACCTGAAGGCGGTGCTGGATGTGGTGTACAATCCCTTCCGCACCGAGCTGCTGCTGCGGGCGGAGGACCGGGGCATCCCGGCTTACTGCGGCTTTGAGATGCTGGTGGCCCAGGCGGCCTGCGCCTCCGAACTGTTCACCGGCACCACCATGGATAAGGATGCCTTCATCCGCACCACCAGCCGGGACCTGAAGCGGGAACTGAGCAACGTTTCCCTCATCGGCATGCCCGGGTGCGGCAAGAGCACGGTGGGCGAAGGGCTGGCCAAAGCCCTGAACAAGACCTATGTGGATCTGGACGAATGGATCGAACAGCACGCCGGCATGCCCATCCCCGACATCTTTGCCCGGGAAGGGGAGGCCGCCTTCCGCCGGTATGAGGCGGATGCCCTGTCCGAAGTGTCCAAGCAGAGCGGGCAGGTCATCGCCTGCGGCGGCGGTGTGGTCAAGACCCCCGGCAACACCCGCCTGCTGCGCCAGAACGGCCCCGTACTGTGGGTGCGCCGTCCGGTGGAGTTCCTGGCCATGGGCGGACGCCCCCTTTCCACCGGCAGGGAAGCCCTGCGCCGGATGGAAGCGGAGCGGGAACCCGCCTACCGCAGCGCCGCCGACGGGGTGGTGGACAACACCTCCACCCTGGCCAACGCGGTGAACGCTGCCCGCGCCGCCTTTGAAAAGACCTTTGATTATACCCGCTGACGCCGTACCGTCACCAACCAAAAGCATAGAGAGAGGGACATGTAACCATGATTATTTCTACCAAAAAAGGCACTCCGCAGGTCGAACTGGACCGCATCATTGACAGCTTCGAAAAACAGGGCCTTTCGGTCACGCTGATCCGCGGCACCGACTACAACGTTTTCGGTCTGGTGGGCGATACCACCAAGATCGCCGAAAAGGACGTCCTGGCCAACCCCTGGGTGGAAAACGTCACCCGTGTGTCCGCCCCCTACAAGCGGGCCAACCGCCTGTTCCACCCCGATGACACCGTCATTGATGTGAACGGCATCAAGATCGGCGGCAACTCTCCGGTGGTGGTCATGGCCGGTCCCTGCAGCGTGGAAGGGGAGGACCACATCATCAAGATGGCCAAGCTGGTCAAGGAAGGCGGCGCCAACTTCCTGCGCGGCGGCGCCTACAAGCCCCGCACCAGCCCCTATTCCTTCCAGGGCCTGGGCACCGAGGGCATCATGGACATGGTCAAGGCCCGGGAAGTCACCGGCCTGCCCATTGTCAGCGAGCTGATGGACGAGACCCACATCGACGAGTTCGAGGAATATGTGGACATCGTGCAGATCGGCGCCCGCAACATGCAGAACTTCCAGCTGCTCAAGGCGGTGGGCAAGATGAGCAAGCCCATCCTGCTCAAGCGCGGCTTTGCCAACACCATCGAGGAATGGATCATGTCCGCCGAGTACATCATGGCCGGCGGCAATGAGAAGGTCATCATGTGCGAGCGGGGCATCCGTTCCTTCGAAAAGTACACCCGCAACACCCTGGACCTGTCCGCTGTGCCGGTCATCAAGGAAAAGACCCATCTGCCGGTCATCGTGGACCCCAGCCATGCCACCGGCGACTACAAGTATGTGGAAAGCATGGCCCTGGCGGCGGTGGCCGCCGGTGCCGACGGTCTGGAGATCGAGGTGCACGACAATCCCCAGTGCGCCTGGAGCGACGGCGCCCAGTGCCTGAAGCCCGACAAGTTCGCGGATACGGTGGCCAAGTGCCGCAAGGTGGCCGCTGCCATCGGCCGCGCCATGTAAGGGCCAATCTCTTCCAAAAAGGTGGTGTCAGTTTGGACGCAATCCTGCATGCCAGCCGTCTGGGCGGCACGGCCTGTGTTCCGCCCAGCAAGAGCGCGGCACACCGGGCGGTGCTGTGCGCGGCGTTGGCCGGCGGTACCAGCCGCATCGAAAACATTGAATATTCCGACGACATCCGTGCCACCCTGGGGGCGGTGTGTCAGCTGGGCGCCCAGGTTCAGCAGGAAAAGCATGCCGTGGTCATCAAGGGGCTGGGCTCGGACGGATTTCCCACCGTCACCCGCCCGGTTTTCTGCAATGAGAGCGGCAGCACCCTGCGGTTCCTGATCCCGGTGTTCAGCCTCACCGCCCAGAAGATCCGCTTCACCGGGGCGGGGCGGCTCATGGATCGTCCCCAGGAAGTCTACCGAATGCTCTTCAACCGGCAGGGCCTGCGGTTTGAGCAGTCCAGCGAGGGCATCACCGTCTTCGGGCGGCTGCGTCCCGGCGGGCTCACCCTGCCCGGGGATGTATCCAGCCAGTTCATCAGCGGGCTGCTCTTTGCGGCGCCGCTGCTGGAATCCGAGACCACCATCGAGGTCCTGCCCCCCTACGAGAGCCGCAGCTATGTGGACCTGACCATCGCCGCCATGCAGCGGTTCGGGGTCAAGGTGACCCAGCGGGCCAAGAAAAACGGCGGTGTCATCTACCGCATCCCTGCGCCCCAGCGCTACCTGCCCTGTGATATGGCGGTGGAAGGGGACTACAGTCAGGCGGCCTTTCTGGCCGTGCTGGGGGTGCTGCTGGGCGGCATCTCGGTGTCCGGGCTGGACCCCGCCAGCCGCCAGGGAGACCGGGTCATCCTGGATATCCTCAAGGGCTGCGGCGGCAAGATCGCCAACGTCAACGGCGCCCTGCGGTTTTCCCGCAGCCTGATGAAGGCGGGGGACATCGACCTGGCCGACTGCCCCGACCTGGGCCCGGTGCTCATTTCTCTGGGCTGCCTGTGCGGCGGCACCACCACCATCCGCAATGCCGGACGCCTGCGCATCAAGGAATCCGACCGCATCGCTTCCATGCAGCAGGAGCTGGCCAAGATGGGCGGGCGGGTGCAGGTGGACGGGGATACCCTGACCATGACCGGCGGGGCGCTGCACGCCCCCGCAGAACCCCTGTCCGGCCACAACGACCACCGCATCGTCATGGCATTGACGGTGGCCGCTCTGGCCGCCGGGGTACCGGCCACCATCCGGGGGGCCGAGGCCGTGCGCAAGAGCTGGCCGGATTTCTTCACGGTGATGCGCTCTCTGGGCGCCAACATCGACCTGGTGGAAAGTGAGTGACGTTCTGATGGATCACAGCCATACCTATCTCATCGTCGGTCTGGGGCTGTTGGGCGGCAAATACGCCCAGGTGCTCTCCGGCAAGGGATACCGGGTCACCGGCATCGACAAGGACCCTGCCGCCGTGGCCTGGGCCTTGGAAAAGGAATATATCTGCGCCGGGGCAGACCAGGATTTTGAAGACCTGGTCACCGGGGCAGACCGGGTCATCTTCGGGCTGTACCCCACCGCCTTTCTGGACTGGGTGCGGCAGTACGGGCATCTTCTGCGCCCCGGTACCCTGGTCACCGACGTGTCCGGCGTCAAGCGCGGGGTGGTGGGCCCGGTGCAGGCCATGATGCCCCAAGGGGTGGAGTTCATCGCCAGCCATCCCATGGCCGGACGGGAGACCAGCGGCATCACCCACAGCGCCGAGGTGGATTTCGCCCCCGCCAACTTCATCATCACCCCCACCGACAAGAACACCCCGGAAGCCATCCAGTGGTGTACCGAGCTGGCCGGGGTGCTGGGCTTTGCCCGCATCACCACCCTGACCCCCGCCGAGCACGACCGGATGATCGGCTATGTGAGCCAGCTGTGCCATGCCATCGCCGTCTGCCTGATGTGCGCCTCGGACAACAGCGAACTGGCCTGCTACACCGGCGATTCCTTCCGGGATCTGACCCGGATCGCGCGCATCAACGATAAAATGTGGGCGGAATTGTTTTTGTGGAACAAGGATAACCTGATCGGTGAGATCGACATGTTCTCGGCGGCGCTGGACCGTCTGCATGACCGTCTGGCGGCCGGGGACCGGGAAGGCCTGGAAGAGATGTTCCGCCTTTCCACCAAACGCCGTGAAGCCTTCGATCGAAAATAAAGCGAGGAGGAGACCGCTATGCCCCGCAAAGAAGGACAAAAACTCAAACTGCTGACCCTGCTGGAGATCCTCTCTCGGGAGACCGACGAACAGCATCCCCTGAGCGTACCGCATCTGGTGGAACTGCTGCGGGAACGGGGGGTGGATGCCGAGCGCAAGAGTGTGTATGACGACATCCAGACCATCAATTCCATGCCCGGTGCTCCTTTTGAGATCGTGCAGCAGCGTGGCCGCGGCGGCGGTTATTATATGACCGACAGCCCCTTCGAGTTCGCCGAACTCAAGCTGCTGGTGGATGCGGTGTATGCCAGCAAGTTCATCACCGCCCGCAAGAGCCGTACCCTCATCGACAAGCTGGGCAAGTTCACCTCCCGCTACCGGCAGGCGGAACTGGACCGCACCGTGCTGGTTTCCGGCCGGGTGAAAAGCCAGGACGAAAAGATCCTGTACAGCGTGGACGCGCTGCACACCGCCATCACCACCGGGGTGCAGGTACAGTTCAAATACTGTGACTGGGATCTGCAGAAGCAGATGGTCCCCCGCCACAACGGACAGCTGTACAAGGTCAGTCCCTGGGCCCTGGTATGGGAGAACGGGAACTATTACCTCATCGCCTACACCGAAGGACATCTGCGCCATTACCGGGTGGACAAGATGCAGAAGGTGGAGCCTCTGCCCGAAGTTCCCCGGGAAGGCGCCGAGGAGTACGCCGATTTTGATGTGAACAGCTATACCCAGCAGATGTTCGGCATGTTCAACGGACCCCTGAAAAAGGTCACCCTGAAATGCGAAAACCGTTTTGCCGGGGCGATGATCGACCGTTTCGGCACCGGCCCCACCCTGGTGCCCTGCACCGGCGGCGAGCATTTTACCCTGACGGTGAACGTTCAGATCAGTCCGCAGTTTTTCGGCTGGGTGGCCGGGTTCGGCAAAGGGGTGGAGATCCTGACCCCGCCGGAGGTGCGTGCCGAGATGCGCAAGACCCTGGATACCCTGCAGACCATCTACCGCTGAACCGGGAAGGGAGAGCCTGAATCTTGAAACAAACCCTCAAACGCGTTCTTCCCTGGGTGCTGCTTCTGGCGGTTCTGGCAGGGCTGGCGGCCGTGCACGGCCTGGATGCCAACTTTGACGCCAGTTACGAGATCATGAACGGTGATTTCCAGAACTACAATCCGGTGCGGCATCTGCTGGCCGGACAGGCACCTTATCAGGATTTTGCGGTGTACCTGGGGGCAGGGGAGCTGTACAGCGTGGGCGGTCTTTTGCTGGTGCTGGGCAACAGCTTTGGCCGCAGCGTCTTTGCCACCAACTTCTGTACCTGGTTTTACTTTGAGCTGCTGGTCCTGGCCGCCTGTGCGGCGGTGCTGGGCCGGGGCCGTCGGGCTCTGTTTGCCTGTCCGGCCCTCAGCGCCTGGTTTTTGCTCATTGCCCATGATGTGCCGGTGCCGCTTCAGGCCCAGCTGCGCCCGCTGATCGAGTACGCAGCCAGAAACGGCAACAGTGCCCGCATGATGCGGGGCGCCGCCCTGCCGCTGGCAGTCCTGCTCATCCTGCTGGGGCTGCGTGTCTGGGCACGCCGGGACCGCACCGCCCAGCGGGGCAAAGCCGTCGCTCCCTGGGTTCTGGTGCCTGCCGTGGCGGGATTCCTGGTGCCATGGAGCAATGATATGGGCGCTGCCATGTACATTTCTGTGGCGCTGGGCTACGGACTGTTCCTGCTGCGTCAGTACGGTACAGCCTGGAAGCGGGTTCTCCTGCGGGTGGGGCAGTATATCCTCATCAGCTGTGTGGGGTTGGGGGTGTCGGTGCTGCTCATCAGCTTCGGCCATCCCATCGCATGGCTGCAGCAGACCCGGGGGGTCAGCGCCTTCCAGGGCTGGTATTACGGCACTTCCGCTGACGGAAAACTCTGCTATCTCACCGATTACATCCCCCAGCCCGCGGGTGCCCTCTGCCTGGTGCTGGCGGTGCTGTTTGCGGTGGGCATCTTCCGCTGCCGCCGCAATCGCTCGGCGGCGCTGGCGGCAGCCGGGTTTGCCCTGTGCCTGGGCATGCCTTTGTGGAATCTTCTCTACTGCATCCTTTCCGGTTCCCGGGAAGGCGGCCCCACCGGCGGCGCCCAGGCCCTGCTGGCCATCCTGCTGCCGCTGTTTGTGCTGCGTGCCGTGCTGGAACTGGCCGGACGCCTGCTGCAGGGGCATACAAAGCCGGCCCGCCTTCTGGGATATGCCGCGGCCGCGGCGTGCACCGTGTTTGTCTGCGCCGTGCTGGCCGTAGGCATGACCGGCCAGGTGCAAAGCCGCCTGGGCGGCCACGGGGACCTGACCTATGTGCCGGAGCTGGGGGGCTGGTTCGGGGACCAGGCGGACAAGCTGGCCACCGAGAAGGCCATGAACGAGGGAAAGACCCTCTTCGGGACCTATTCCAGCGCCCTGGAAGCCATGACCGGCCAGCTGCAGCCCACCGGGGTGGATTACATCATTCACGCCATGGGGGACCGGCAGCGGCTGGCCTACCTGACCGCCTTCCAGACCGGCACCTTTGACCGGGTGGTCACCCCCAGTGCCAAGGTGGCCCTGTCCGAACGCTGGAGCCGCAACGCCAACTGGTGGTTCTACCGGGAACTGTACCGCTGGTGGAGCCCGGTGGCCAACACCTATAACAGCGGCGGCATGCACCTGTTCTGGGAGCGCACCGGCGTCTGCAATGATCTGGCCCAGCCCTGCACTGTGGACCTGGCCCAGGATGGCAAGACGGTGACCCTCACGGTCACGACGGATGACCCCACCTTCTGCGGGGTGGCGGACGTGGCCCTGGATTACACCTTCTCGGTGGACAGCGGCTACACGCTGCGGGGTGGGCTGCACAGCTTCCTGTTTTGCACCGCCGTCACCGAAAACGAGCTCTGTGTGGCCGCGGAGCGGGACCCGGATCAGGGCAACTTCTTCCTGCCCACCGACCGCTCCGTCTACAATGTGCCGGTGACCATCTCCGGCGGTGTGGGCACCATCACCCTGGAGGCTCTGCCCCAGGATGCGGCCCATGTCACCGTCAACACGGCCACGGTGGAAGCCACTTACTTTGACTGGGAATACTTCTTTGAATGACCCCCGCTGCCTGCGGGGCCGCCTTGCAACCTGGGCGGGAGTATGCTATTCTATATAAATGCCCATTTCTTACGCAGTTTCGAATTTGTTGTGAAAGGAGGCCGGCGGTATGCTGGAAAAGAACAAACGCATCCGTGCCTGGTTCAGCAGCGGACTGGACGCGGTGCTCCTGTTCGTGGCGTATCTTCTGGCCAACCATCTGCGGTTCAATTATCTGCGCTTTTTCCAGCCCGGCGGCGCCGGCCCTGCCCTGGACATCGCCCAGGAAACGGTTTTTGCCGGTGGGGTCTATGCCGTGGTGGCGGTGGCCGTATTCTGGCTGTGCGGGTTGTATGATGCTTCCCGCCTGCGGGGCTTCTGGCGGCGCTGCCGGCTGATCCTGCTGGTCAACGCGGTGTGCATCCTGGGCTTTGAAGCCCTGCTTTACCAGTTCCGGGTGGTCAACTTCTCCCGTCTGGTGGTCATTCTGTTCTATGTGTTCGGCACCGGCCTGCTGATCTTCAAGCGGATGCTGCGCCGCTGGTATGACCGCTGGCGCCATCGCCGGGGCATGGACTTCCATCACGTTCTGCTGGTGGGCGGTGGCAAGGCGGCTGCCCAGTACCTGCAGGCGCTGGAACAGAATCCGTATTACGGGTACTATGTGGACGGGTATCTGGCCGACAACCCCAACAAGGCCCTGAAGGCCGAGTACCGGGGCCCGTACACCCAGCTGGATGAAGTGCTCAGTGACCCCGGCATCGAAGAGGTGGTCATTGCGCTGGATGCGGACGAGATGCAGATGATCCCCCATGCGCTGGCTGCCTGCGACAAGCAGGGGCTGCGCATCACCATGCTTCCTTTCTATAACGATTATATGCCCGCCCGTCCCACCATCGACGTGCTGGGCAGCTGCAAGCTCATCAATGTGCGGCAGACGCCTTTTGACAACATTCTCAATGCTTTTGCCAAACGGCTGTTTGATATTCTGGGCAGCCTGTTCCTCATTGTGCTCACCAGTCCGGTCATGCTGGCGGTGGCCATCGGGGTCAAGCTGTCCAGCCCCGGTCCGGTCATCTTCTGCCAGAAGCGGGTGGGACTGAACAAAAAGGAATTCATGATGTACAAGTTCCGCTCCATGCGTGTGAACACGGACGAAAAGACCGGCTGGAGCACCAATTCCGACCCCCGCAAGACCCGTTTCGGCAGTTTTATCCGCAAATTCAGTCTGGATGAGCTTCCCCAGTTCTTCAACGTCCTCAAAGGCGATATGAGTCTGGTGGGGCCCCGGCCGGAAGTGCCTTTCCATGTGGAGCACTTCAAGGAGGAGATCCCCCGCTACCTGGTGCGCCAGCAGGTGCGCCCCGGTGTGACCGGCTGGGCCCAGGTCAACGGCCTGCGGGGCGACACCGACATCGCCGAGCGCATCCGGTACGATATCTGGTACATCGAAAACTGGACCCTGGCCCTGGATATCAAGATCATCTTCCGCACTGCGTTCGGCGGCAAGATGATCAATGATGAAAAACTCGTCTGAACTGCCCGTTTCGCCCCATCCTATAAGGAGGCAGCTAATGCAAAACAACAAGCTCAAGGTCGCCATTGTGCATGACTGGCTGGTATCCTATGCGGGTGCCGACCGCGTGGTGGACTGCATGCACCACATGTTTCCCGACGCCCCCATCTACACCCTTGTCTATGACGAGAAGAAGATGCCCGCCTGGTTCCGGGAGTACGACATCCGCACCACCTGGGTGCAGAAGATCCCCTTTGCCACCAGACTGTATAAAAAGCTGCTGCCTTTGATGCCCGGTGCCTTTGAGGCACTGGACCTTTCGGAATACGACCTGGTGCTGTCCTCCTCTTCCTCCTGCAGCAAGGGGGTCATCACCCGGCCGGACGCGGTGCATATCTGTTACTGCCACACGCCCATCCGGTATGTGTGGGACTTTTATTATACCTACCGCGCCAACGCCAACCCGCTGGTGCGGGCGGTCATGCCCGGACAGATGCACAAACTGCGGCAGTGGGACAAGTGTGCCGCCGACCGGGTGGATTATTTCATCGCCAATTCCCGGTACATTGCCCAGCGCATCAAAAAGTATTATCGCCGGGACAGTGATGTGATCTATCCCTGTGTACACATCAACCAGAGCCCCTTTGTGGCAAAGGAAGACTTTTACCTGGTGGTGGGCCGCTTTACCTGGTACAAGCGGATGGACCTGGCCGTGGCGGCCTGCACCAAACTGGGCCGGCGGCTGGTGGTCATCGGCACCGGCGACGAAGAATCCCGGCTGAAAGCCATGGCCGGACCCACGGTGGAGTTCAAGGGCGGCGGCCTTTCGGATGAAGAAGTCCGCGGCTATTACCTGCGGGCCAAGGCCTTCCTCTTCCCCGGGGAAGAGGATTTCGGCATCACGCCGGTAGAAGCCCAGAGCGCCGGAACGCCGGTCCTGGCGTACGGCCGGGGCGGCGCCTGCGAGACGGTGGAAGACGGCCGCACCGGGCTGCTTTTCCATGCCCAGACGGTGGACAGTCTGGCCGAATGCATTGAAAAATTCGAGGCCGAAGGGGTGGCCTGCACCAAAGAGGAGATCCGCGCCCACAGTCTGCAGTTCAGTGAGGAACGCTTTGAGTCCCAGCTGCGCGACTATTGTGCGCGCCGTGTTGCGGATTGGCGCCGTGAACTGCATGACTGTGCCCATCTGCCGAAGGAGGAAACAATTTGAGACCCATCGTGATCAACGGCACGGTGCTGTGTGATCCCATCACCGGCATTCCGCGCTATGTCTATGAGGTCGTGACCCGGTTGGATGAACTTCTCACCGGCACGGGCCTGGATGTGCGGCTGTGCTACCGGGATGACGGCCGTCCCTTGCATCTGCCGCCGCTGAAAAACATTCAGGTCGTGCCGCTCAAGGCCATCAAATACAGCTACAATCTGTTTGTGCTGCCCCGGTATGTGCGCAAGCATGATGCTTTCTATCTGGGTCTGGCCAGTGATATGCTCATGGGCCGTCCCAGTGCCGTGGTGCTGCACGATATCCGGCCCCTGGTCATGAATACCGACCGGGCCTTTTTCCGGTTCAAGTTCTGGGTGCACTGCCTGAGCATCCGGGCCTTTGCCCAGCGGGTGTATACGGTGAGCGATGACCAGCGTCAGCTCATTTCCCGGCGGCTGCACATTCCCACCGCCCGCATCGGCCTGACCTACAATGGCTGGGAACACCTGCAGCCGGTGGAGCCGGACGAAGGGGTGTTCGACAAGCTGCCCGGTGTGCACAAGGGAGAATACTTCTATGCCCTGGGCAGTCTGGCCGGACACAAGAACTATAAGTGGATCCGGGAAGTGGCCGCCCGCAATCCGGACAAGGTGTTTGTGGTGGCCGGCGGCAAGGACCTGGCCGCTTTCGGAGATGACGAGCAGGCGGTGAGCGCCGGCAACCTGCATTATCCGGGCTATGTCACGGACGGGGAAAACAAGGCCCTGATGCAGAACTGCCGTGCTTTCCTGCACCCGGCGCTGTTTGAAGGGTTCGGCATCCCGCCGCTGGAAGCCCTCAGCCTGGGGGCCCAGGTAGCGGTGTCCAACGCCTCCTGCCTGCCGGAACTCTACGGCAACACGGTGCGCTATTTTGACCCCATGGATTACGATGTGGACCTGGACGAGCTCATGTCCCGCCCGGTGGAGTCTCCCCAGAAGATCCTGCAGAAATACAGCTGGCCGGTGACGGCGGCGTTCTGGCTGGATGAGATCCGCCGTTTTGCGGCCCAGTGAGAGAGGGGAGAAGGATATGGACCGGATCGCAGTGCTGATCCCCTGTTACAATGAGGAAAAGACCGTGGCCAAGGTGGTGTCCGACTATCGTGCCGTCCTGCCGGAAGCCGCCATTTATGTCTATGACAACAACTCCACCGACCGCACTGCCGAGCTGGCCGCTGCGGCCGGGGCGGTGGTCCGCCACGAATACCAGCAGGGCAAGGGCAACGTGCTGCGCCGGATGTTCCGGGAGATCGATGCCGACTGCTACCTGCTGGTGGACGGAGACGATACTTACCCCGCATCCGCCGCGCCGGAGCTGGTGCGGCCCGTTCTGGAGCGGGGAGCGGATATGGTGGTGGGGGACCGCCTTTCCAGCACCTATTTTACCGAGAACAAGCGCCCCTTCCACAACTTTGGCAACAGCCTGGTACGGTTTTCCATCAACCGGCTGTTCGGCAGTCAGATCCAGGATATTATGACCGGATACCGGGCGTTCAGCTTTCAGTTTGTCAAGACCTACCCGGTTTTGTCCCGCGGTTTCGAGATCGAGACCGAAATGTCCATCCACGCGGTGGAGCGGCGCATGCAGATCGAAAACGTGGTCATCGAGTACCGGGACCGTCCCCAGGGCAGCGTGTCCAAGCTGAACACCTACAGCGACGGTGCCAAGGTGCTGCGCACCATTGCGCGGCTGTACAAAAACTATCGGCCTTTCGCCTTCTTCACCATTCTGGCTCTGCTGCTGGCCCTGGTCAGCACCGGGTTCATGGTGCCGGTGGTGGCGGAATATTTCCGCACGGGTCTGGTGCCCCGTTTTCCCACCCTGATCGTATGTGCCTGCGGCATGGTCGCGGCGCTTCTGTTGTTTATTTCGGGCGTGATCCTGTCCAGCCTGCTGGCCCAGGATGCCCGTGATTTTGAGTTCAAGCTGCAGCAGGCCGAACGCTGGAAGCGGGAGGCCGATGCGCTGCAGGGTTCCAGTCAGAAGGAGGTCGTTTCTGATGGCAAAACAGTATGATTATCTGATCGTTGGTGCCGGTCTGTTCGGCGCGGTGTTTGCCCATGAGGCCACCAAGGCCGGCCGTACCTGCCTTGTGATCGACAAGCGGGATCACATTGCCGGCAACATCTACACCGAAACCATCGAGGGCATCAACGTTCACAAGTACGGCGCCCACATCTTCCATACCAACAACAAGAAGGTCTGGGATTATGTGAACAACTTTGCGGTGTTCAACCGCTACACCAATTCTCCGGTGGCCAACTACAAGGGCGAACTGTACAACATGCCCTTCAACATGAACACCTTCAACAAGATGTGGGGGGTCATCACGCCGGCCGAAGCCGCCGCCAAGATCGCCGAACAGCGGGCCGCCCACTTCACCGCCGAGCCCAAGAACCTGGAAGAGCAGGCCATCAACCTGGTGGGCACCGATATCTATGAGAAGCTCATCAAGGGGTATACCGAAAAGCAGTGGGGCCGTCCCTGCGACCAGCTGCCCGCCTTCATCATCAAGCGGCTGCCGGTGCGCCTGACCTTTGACAACAACTATTTCAACGCGCTGTACCAGGGTATTCCCAACGGCGGCTACACCGCCATGGTGGAAAAGATGCTCCATGGCATCGAGGTCCGTCTGGGAGTCAACTATCTGAAAGACAAGGCGGAGCTGGATGCCCTGGCCGGCCGGGTGATCTACACCGGCCCCATTGATGCCTACTTCGACTATGAGCTGGGCGCACTGCAGTACCGCAGCGTGCGCTTTGAGACCGAAGTCCTCAACTGCCCCAACTACCAGGGCAACGCGGTCATCAACTACACCGACGCCGAGACCCC
>ERZ1090860.192-NODE-193-length-37849-cov-6.222575_pt1 | contig 37849 bp, 30 predicted proteins | sample MGYA00478483_ERZ1090860 | MGnify/ENA primary metagenome ERZ1090860 (study PRJEB33644, sample SAMEA5815741) | chicken gut metagenome | biome: Chicken; feature: Gastrointestinal Tract; material: Caecum | place: Ireland | collected 2019-01-01 | study: A study of the...
AAAAAAACTCGGCTTGTCCGGCGCACCCCGGGGGTGTTTTATCCCCCTTTTAAACCCCAAAATCGTTTCACCCTGGGGGGGGGCGCCCACACTGACCCGCGCCCCCCCCCCACGATTGTCTGCCGGCAAAAGCGAGCCGGCTGTCACCGGCGGCGCGTATGCGCCGTTCATCTCGTAAAATCTATATCATATCGTGTTCCATGTGAGAATAGAACACCATCTGTTAATTTAACGCACAAAATAATGGTATTTTCATCATCAAAATTATTGTGACCGTTATCAATCCACTCGCGAAAGGCGTTCTTCAGCTTTTCTGCAATCCATTTGTTTTCTTCTTTGCAAAACCAACCGAAACTCATGCCTGTTCCATGTGCAGTGAACCAATCTCCGCATATTCCTACATTAGGATTTTTTTCAATCTGTTTCATTTTGTTTGATAACGCATATGTAATGATATAAAACGCTCTATCGTCATAATACGCATTTACAGTTCTTACGCTTGGAAAATTGCCGTTGATTGTTGCAAGGGCTATCAAACTATCCTGTCCGAACCGTTCATTCATAATTTCTTGTGCCTTTTGGGGAAAAGATTCATTCATGCTATGATCCTCCAAATATATCGTTCTATCTTATGCTTCATTCTATCATATTCCAGGTTCTAATTCTATCAGTTTCCCTTTTTATTTTGTGAAATAACGGGGTAGCTGTCCGTTCACTTGTTTGTGTTACTTTATGGCATATGCTTATTTTATCGTGGAATCAAGTATTGTTTCCGGAACAAAAATATTATATACTGGAACATAAGTTCAGTATCCGGATGCGGGTTTCCGTGAACCGCAGACACGGACAGGCTGACTTTATGAAATCCGGAATGCGTTCCCCGGATGAACCATGGCGGGCGGCGCAGCGGAAAAGATCGGAAATGAAGAGCAGACAGGAGAAAAGTATGAATATTTCAGAGGGAATGAATCCAAGACAGATGGAGGCGGTGGAGTACACAGAAGGGCCGCTGCTGATTCTGGCAGGCGCCGGCTCCGGGAAGACCAGGGTGCTGACCCACAGGATTGCATATTTAATAGAAGAAAAACATGTGCCGGCTTATCAGATTATGGCGATCACGTTCACCAACAAGGCGGCCCACGAGATGCGGGAGCGGGTGAACCGGATCGTATCTTTCGGGGCGGAGCAGGTCTGGGTCAGCACCTTCCATTCCAGCTGTGTGCGGATCCTGCGGCGATATGCGGACCGCATCGGTTACGGAAATAATTTTACGATTTACGATTCCGACGATTCGAAGACGCTGATGAAGGCGATCATCAAGAAGCTGAATCTGGACACGAAGATGTTCAAGGAACGTTCGCTCCTCTCGGCGATCTCTGCGGCGAAGAACGAGATGATTTCTCAGGAACAGTTCCGGAAGGACGCGGGGATCGACTGGAAGCTGCAGAAGATCGCTGACGCATATGACGAATACCAGAGTCAGCTGCAGGCGAACAATGCGATGGATTTTGACGATCTGCTGGTCAATGCGGTGGAACTGTTTTTGCAATGTCCGGAGGTCCTGGAGTCTTACCAGGATCGTCTGCGCTACCTGATGGTGGACGAGTACCAGGACACCAATACCGTGCAGTTCCGCTTTATCAGTCTCCTGGCGGGCAAATACCGGAACCTCTGTGTGGTCGGCGACGACGATCAGTCGATTTATAAGTTCCGCGGAGCGAACATTGAAAATATCCTCAGTTTTGAGAAAGTGTTTCCGGATGCAAAGGTTGTAAAGCTGGAACAGAATTACCGTTCCACCGGAAATATTCTCGCCGCCGCCAACGAGGTGATTGCCAACAACAAGGGGCGCAAGGACAAAAAGCTTTGGACGGAGAGTGAAGACGGGCCATTGGTGAATTACCGTCAGTTTATGACTGGTTTTGAGGAGGCGGAGTACATTGCCGGGGAAATATCCAGGAAAGTGCGGACGGAGGATTACCGATACCGGGATTTTGCGGTATTGTATCGTACCAATGCCCAGTCCCGTCTGTTTGAGGAAAAATTTCTGATGGCGAATATTCCCTATAAACTTGTCGGCGGAGTCAATTTCTATGCCAGGAAGGAGATCAAGGATCTTCTCAGCTATCTGAAAGTTCTGGACAACGCTGAGGACGATCTGGCGGTACAGAGGATCATCAACATCCCGCGCCGGGGAATCGGCGCCGCGACCATGGGTAAGGTGCAGGAATGGGCGGATTTTCATGGGATCAGCTTCTTTGACGCACTGCTGGAGGCGGAAATGATCCCGGCGATCGGGCGGGCGGCTTCAAAGATCCGTTCCTTTACCTCGCTGATCGAAGTAATGAAGGCAAAGGCGGAATATCTGACAGTGAAAGAGATTCTCGATCTTGTCATTGAGGAGACCGGCTATACGGCGGAACTGGAGGCAGAGGGCACGGACGAGGCCCAGGCGCGTCTGGAAAATATCGACGAGTTGATCTCCAAGATCGTCACCTACGAGGACGAGGCGGAACATCCGACGCTTGGCGGATTTCTCCAGGATGTGGCGCTGGTTTCCGACATCGACACGGTGGATGAGGACAGCGATTATGTACTGCTGATGACTCTTCACAGTGCCAAGGGACTGGAATTTCCCTGTGTATATATGGCGGGAATGGAAGACGGGATCTTTCCGAGCTACATGACCGTCACAAGCGATGATCCGGGCGATCTGGAGGAGGAACGGCGGCTGTGTTATGTGGGGATCACCCGTGCGATGAAGGAACTGACCATGACCAGCGCCAGACAGAGAATGATCCGCGGCGAGACGCAGATCAACAAGACTTCCCGCTTTGTCCGGGAGATCCCACGGGAGCTGGTGGATATTGGAAGAGAATTCAGCGAGGCGAAGCCAAAGCCGGAACCGGAAGTCCGGCAGCAAGGCGGCCTCTACGGTGCCATGAAGAACCTGTACCGTATGGAAAACTTCAAACCCCGCCAGTTCACCGTCCAGAAGGCCGATAAACTTGACTATGAAGTCGGCGACACTGTGCGCCACGTCAAGTTCGGCGTGGGGATCGTCCAGGCGATCGTCGAGGGCGGCAAGGACTATGAAGTGACGGTAAATTTTGAGAAAGCAGGCGTCAAGAAAATGTTTGCGTCGTTTGCGAAGCTGCAGAAATTGTAAGAGGACAAAGAGTTTGCGGACGGAAAAGGCATCTGTATCTTATAAAACAGGAAAGGCAGATGCCTTTTTCATATTACAGAGGACAGGAGGAAGAACGAATGAACAGACAGAAAATCAGATTTGGTGTGATTGGTTTTGCACATTTGCATGTACTGGAATTGATCCGGGGATTCCTGCAGATGCCGGAACAGTATGAGTTTATCGGGGCGGCAGATACCAGGCCGATGATTGAAACGGATTTCAGTGGGCGGTTCAGCCGAAATTCCAACAAAGCCCTGTTTCAACAGATGATGGGACCGGACGCTGTCTGTGCCAGCGTGGAAGAACTCTTGTCAGGAAAACCGGAACTTATCCTGGTCACAACAGAAAATGCTCTCCACGGAACCGTTGTTCCGGAACTTCTTCTCCGGGGAATCCATGTGGTTGTGGACAAACCTCTTGCAATCTGTGAAGAACATGCGGCAGCCATAAGAAAAGCAGAGATAGAAGGCGGTGCAAGATGCATTACCAACTGGTTTTCCTATTGGAAACCGGGAATACGTCTTGCCAGAAAGCTGATGCGGGAAGGGATCGTTGGATCCGTCTATCGGTTCCAGTACAGAAATCCTGACACATTGGGCGTCTATGAAGGCAAAGCACAGATGGATGAAAGCATTCTGAAAAAAGAGTGGTGGTATCAGCTGCGCTGCGGCGGAGGCAGTATGATCGATTACTGCAGTTACGGCATTGTCCTCGCGGACTGGTTTCTGGAAAGACAGCCGGAAGCAGTCTCTGCCGTCACAAAAAATTTCCATCAGAAATTCTGTGATGCGGAAGACTATGCTGCTCTTACACTCCTGTATCCGGATACCATTGCTTATCTCGAGGGAACATGGACGACTGTCAGCAGCGGTCTTCCTACAGGGCCCATTCTCTGGGGCGAGAAGGGTACGCTCATTGCTGAAAATTACGATCACAGCAACAGCACAAGAGTTTGTCTTTATCAGACTCCGCACGCCTCCGCTCCGGATAAAATTTATCATTCCGAAGATTATCCTCTTCCGGAAGGCCACAGGAATCTCGCTGAAGATGTGTATTATTATCTGACGACCCGGGAGCCTGTCCCTTATCTTTTATCTACCGAATGTAATCAGAAAGCTGCCCGTATCCTGGATGCCGCCCGTAAATCTGCGGCCACCGGGGCAGAGCAGAAAATCCGTAACAGTTCAGCCGGCTGAACTGTTACGAAAATTCGGCAGAATCCCGCTTAATAAAAACCTAAGACTTTTCCATACATTTCCTAAGATTTTCCCTTACCCTTTCTAAAGATGTTTATCATACAATACACACAGCAACGGAGGCATGCCGCAAACAAAACCAGGGCATGCCTCGGAAAAAGGAGGAGCAGAATGAAAAAATTTCTCAAGCATGTGAACCGGGGAATCATCCTTGCGTTTCTGGCGGTGCTGTGTGTTGCAGGCTACGTCGTATTCGACAACGCCCGCTTCAAAAGCGCAAAGCCGGAGATCGAGCAGGCGGTTCAGCAGTACATGGAGGAGGTACGAAGCGTCAATCTGGCGGCGCCCGGGGAAAGAATCGCAAAGACCCGGGAACTGCTGGAAAAATACTGGACGAAACCGCAGGGCAACGGTTACTACGGATATACGAAGACGGATATGCAGGATTATCTCGCATACCGGGAGAGTTACGCATCCGGCGATCCGGCGGTCACGGATTACACGGATGTTCTGAAGGACGTCTCTATCAGTCAGAACGGACCGCATGGGGCGAAGGTGGTGGCACAGTATTCCGTCAGTCTGGAGATGAGCCGGGAGGATTTGATCTATCCGGTTTACGGGCTGTCCGCATGGGACGGAAGTTTTCTTTCTTCCCGGCCGGCGGATAACGGGACGGATGTTGTTCAGAGTTTTGACTATCAGGTGCAGATTTCCATGTACCAGGAAGACGGACAGTGGAAAATCGGAGATATGTATGCCTATATGTCAGAGGGAGCTTAAAGGAGACAGGAATGGAGACAATGACAGACAAAAACAGAAAGACGGAGGATTCTGCAGTTCGGACGGCAGATCTCCCGGAGATGGAGAAAAAAGAACCGGTGGTTCAGATCCGGCATGTCAGCAAATATTTCGGAAAGAGAAAAGTGGTCAGTGATCTGACGATGACGACTTATGCCGGTGAAGTGTTCGGATTTCTCGGCCCCAACGGCGCCGGAAAGACGACGACGATCAAGATGCTTGTGGGACTGATCGGCATCGATGAGGGAAGGATCGCTGTCTGCGGGCAGGATGTGACACGGAATTTTGAGAAGGCGATGGCGAATGTCGGGGCCATCGTGGAAAATCCTGAAATGTATAAATATATGACCGGCATGCAGAACCTGATGCAGTATGCCCGGATGCGAAAAGGCGTTACGAAGGAGCGGATCCGGCAGGTTGTGGAACTGGTGGGACTGTCGAAGAGAATTCATGAAAAAGTGGGAAAATATTCCCTGGGAATGCGCCAGAGACTCGGCGTCGCCCAGGCGCTGCTGCACAATCCGAAGGTGCTGATCCTCGACGAGCCGACCAATGGTCTCGATCCGGCGGGAATCCGGAATCTGCGGGATATTCTGAAAAATCTGGCACATCAGGAAGGAATCTGTGTGTTGGTGTCCAGCCATCTGATGAGTGAGATGCAGCTGATGTGCGACCGTGTCGGAATCCTGGTCAACGGAACACTGATCCAGGTGACGTCCGTGGAGGAGATGGTGGAGAGTATGCAGCAGAAGGCTCCCCGGTACCGCTATCACGTGCAGGACGCAGGAAAGGCTGCAGCGCTCCTGGAACAGGAAGAACAGTGTACCGTGGAAGCCACGGATCCGCAGCATCTGGAGATCAGACTGCAGGGGGAGGATCCACAGAATCATCTGGGAGAGATCAACCGGAAGCTGATGCAGGCAGGAGTGATCCTGTTCACGGTGGCTCCGGTGGAGTCCCAGCGTCTGGAGGATGCGTTCATTGAACTGACAAAGGGGGATACACAAATTGTTTAAGCTGATACAGAACGAAATGATCAAGATTTTCAGTAAGGTGAGTACGTACATTATGCTCGGGATCCTTCTGGTGCTTCTCGTGGGAGTTTCCGCCCTGATGAAAATCTCCGGAACTTACAGCTACAGCGGTTATACTTATACGGAGCAGGATCTGCAGTCGGAACTGGATTATCTGAACAGCAGTAAGCCGGACGGCTATGAGGTCCAGGTGGCTGAGTATGAATACATGATGAAGAGCGGCAGAGAGTGGAATACCGATTCCTGGGAATTTGAGGCGTTGGACGAGGCGTTCCAGAATTTTCAGGCTCCCTTGAGTTACCAGAGAGACGGAATGACCGATGAGGAAGCGGCGGCGTACCAGAACAATCTGGACGAAACGATCCGGGTGATCGAGAGCGGAGACTGGAATGCCTATGCACAGCTGCGGCTGGATCAGATCGCGGCAGGAACAGAAGAGGAGACGGTGAAAGAGGCGAGAAGTTTTCCCTATCGGTATATGCTCGACAATCAGATCGAGGCCGACGCCGGGGACTGGCGGGAAGACGCCGCTATGGAAGCCGGAACAGCGAAACTCCAGGTTGCCGAGCTGGATCAGCAGAAGGCGCAGGGCATGTATGTCTCCGAGGAAAGTTATGAGGAGGCGCAGAACCAGGCGGCGATCTGCGAATACCGCCTGGAGCATGGGATCGAGAATTATATTGATGAGGAGGGGATGACCGGGAGCGAATACTGGAATTCCTTCCTGCAGGAATCCATGATGATCACCGTCGTGAGCGTTATTATGATCGTTCTGGCCGGCGGATGTGTGGCCAACGAATTTGCCAACGGGACCGTCAAGTTTCTTCTGGTGAATCCTGTGACCAGGAGAAAGATCATTATTAGCAAGTATCTGACGATGCTGCTGCTGTCTCTGCTGATGATCTTAGGCGTTTATGTTTTGGCCGCGCTGATCAATCTCCCGTTTTTCGGAGCCGATTTCGGAGTGCCTTACCTGACGGCGGCCAACGGAGAAGTCACAGCGGGAAGCGGATACCTGTATGCGCTGAAGGATTACCTGCTGGAAGGCGTCAGCCTTGTTGCCATGACTACGATGGCGTTTATGATCTCTTCCATGATGCGCAACTCTGCGCTTGCCATCGGGATTGGAGTGACGGCGCTACTGGGCGGAAGTATGGTGGTTGCGATGCTGGCGCAGCTTGGATGTGACTGGGGAAGATATTTTCTCTTCGCCAACATGAATCTCTCCCAGGCGGCGTCCGGAAATACCGTATTCCCCAACCAGTCGCTGGGATTCTCTCTCGGAGTGCTGGCAGTGCATATGGTGATCTTCCTGATCACTGCCTATGACGGGTTTACACGCAGGGAAGTATGAGAAAACGGCATCGATAGGGGCTGCCGTAACAGTTCAGACAGCTGAACTGTAACCGGCTGGCGTATTTTCCATAGAAAATACTGGTATATTGTATGGGTTTCTGATAGAATAGAATACAGACACTTTTCTTTCGGGACATCGGTCGGGAAGAACTGCGGCGGTGTGCAGTTTTTCCCGGCTGGTGTCCTGATTTGTCCTGACGTGATCTTTGCCGGAGTTTTGATAACGCGGGCCGGGGAAAAGAGTTTTCAGTCGTGAAAGGAAAGGTGAAAAGAGTTTGTGAGACGAGAGACTATGCAGGAAAAACAGAGAGAAAAGAAAAACGGAACGTTTCGCCCGGTTCCGGGTCTGAGCCGGGAGGACGAGGAACAGCAGCTGAAGGAGATCATCGGGATCGCAAAGGACAACCTGGCCAGGACGGAAACCTATGTCAGGGAACTGAACGAGGAGTATCATGACCTGGTGGAGACGTACGGTCCGAAGGACAAGGAAGCGCTGGCGATGCTCCACAATACCCAGGCGCAGATGCGGGAACGGCAGAGAGATCTGATCCGGTGCAGGAAGGCGAGAAAAACGCCGTATTTCGGGCGGATCGATTTCAGGGATTCCGGTCTGTCCCGGGAGGAATCCTATTATGTAGGGAGAGTAGGGATTTCCGACGAATCCTCTGAGCCTGTCGTGATAGACTGGCGGGCGCCGCTGGCGTCGGTGTACTATGAAAACAATACGGGGAGATGCACTTATACGGTAAAGGGAGAGGGAACGTTTGCGGTCGATCTGGACCGGAAGCGGACGTATGAGATCGCAAATGATCAGCTGAAGGACTTCTTTGATTCCGATGTGGTCGCCAACGATGAACTTCTCACCAAATACCTGGCGAGAAACAAGACGGCGGTACTCGGAGAGATCATCGCCACGATCCAGGAGGAACAGAATGCGATCATCCGCAGAACACCGAAGCGGAATCTGATCGTCCAGGGAGTGGCGGGGTCGGGAAAGACGACAGTGGCCATGCACCGCATCTCCTATATTCTGTACAATTATGAGGAAGAATTTCAGCCGCAGGATTTCTATATTATCGGGAGCAACCGGATCCTGCTGAATTATATCACCAGCGTCCTTCCGGATCTGGATGTGTACGGGGTGTCTCAGATGACGATGGAGCAGCTGTTTGTCCGGCTTCTCTACGAGGACTGGGATCCGAGATTTCACAGGATCCGGTCGATAGACAAAAAAGACGAGGCCGCATGCCGGAAAGGCAGTTATCAGTGGTTTCATGATCTGGAACGGTTCTGCCGGGAATACGAGAGAGCCGCCGTTTCCCGGGAGGAGATCCGCATAGAGAAAAACGGCGTTCTTCTGATGGACGAGGCGGCGATCACCGGATATCTGGATGAGAATCCGAAGGTTTCCATGCAGGGGAAGATCAATATGCTCAACGAGATCCTCCGGTCGAAGCTGGAAAATGAGATTTCCGGAAAATATGTCTCCTACACGCCGGAAGAGAAAAAGGAACTTCAGCGTCTTTACCGCTGGCATTTTGGAAAAGATGTGTGGAAGGGATCCATCTTCCAGGTCTACCGGGAATTTCTCGCCTCCCAGGAGGAAAAGGGAAAACCGGTTCCGTATACGGAAAATGAATTTGATCTCTATGATCTGGCGGCGCTTGCCTATCTGTACAAGCGGATCAAGGAGACGGACGGGATCCGGGAGGCGAGCCATGTGATCATCGATGAAGCCCAGGATTTCGGGATGATGGCGTACGGTTCGCTGGAATACTGTCTCAGGGGCTGCACGTACACGATCATGGGCGACGTGTCCCAGAATATTCACTATGGCTACGGACTGAACGACTGGGAAGACCTGAGAAAGCTGATGCTCTCCACGAATCCCGGTGGATTTGGTCTGCTGAAAAAAAGTTATCGGAATACGGTGGAGATTTCCAACTTCGCGACAGAGATCCTGCGGCACGGGAATTTTGCTGTCTATCCGGTGGAGCCGATCCAGCGCCACGGGAGCCAGGTACAGGTGACAGAATGTGAAAATGAGGAAGAGATGCTCGCCGAGACGGAACAGAATATCCGGAATTGGCTGCAGGAGGGCCGCGAGACGATCGCGGTCATCTGCCGGGACGAGGAGGAAGCGGCGATGGTGAGCGCACGCCTGGGAGAGAAACTTCCTCTGGCCGACAGCAACCCGGAAACCGCGAATTTCACCGAAGGGATCATGGTGCTCCCGGTGGAGTACACCAAGGGACTTGAGTTCGACGGAGTCCTGCTCTACCACCCTTCCGCGGAACATTATCCGGCGGAGGACCGGTATGTAAAACTTCTGTATGTGGCGGCGACCCGCGCCCTCCACGAGCTGACGGTCGTCCATCAGGGGGATCTCACCGATCTGATTGCGAAGCCGGTCTCTGGGAAAAAACAGATGCAGCTGCTGGAACAGGAGAGCGAAGTAAAAAAATCCGTCCAACAGGGCAAAGCGGTAAGGGCAGCCGGACAGCCGAAAACACCAAACACTGTCGGGAAAAACATCGTGCAGCCGGGCGAAACGGAAACGATTCCCGGACGTCCGGGAATGCCGGGCGCCGCGGAAAAGCCTGCGGCGCAGCCGGGCAAAAGCGAAAAGCTTCCAGGGTATCCGGGAATGCCGGGTACCGCAGAAAAGCCCGCCGCGCAGCCGGTAATGAAGAAGCTTGCCGGACAGCCGAAAACGCAGAACACAGCGGGGAAAAGCACCGGACAGGTGAATCTGTCCTCCCACCGCTTCGGAGAGTTTCCCGACGAGAGTATTCTGCGCCCCAAGGGGCACAGCCGCATCGACTGCTCCGTCCGGATCATCAAAAAAAGCAGGACACACCTTGACCTGATCAGCCGGTACGGGACGCTGAGACTGACGCCCCTGGAACCGGAAATCATCCGCGTACAGTTTCTGAAAGGGACCATGGGCACCTTCCGTCCCGGATACTGGAATTACAGACCGGACGTTCCGGTGTCATGGACCGCCAAAGCGGGAAAAACACTGGTGGAGGCCGCGACAGAAAAGCTGAAGATCCGGATCGACAAAAGGACGGGAGCGCTTCAGTTTTACGATGCGAATGGAAAACTTCTCCTGTCGGAAAAGGCGGATCTCCCGCGCCAGATCGAGATCGGAGCCCGTCCGGATACGTGGACGTATTTTGACTGGGCAAAAAATGAAAAACTGTCCGCCAAAGGGAATCTGGCAGACGATCTGGAACGTATGAATCAGAAAGCGAGGTATATCAGTTTCGGCGGGAGAAATCTGAAGATGCCGCTGCTGCTGTCCGACAATGGATACGGCATCGGTGTCGCCGCGGAACGAAACGTTATCTGCTGTACAGTGCCAACTTACGGAAAGTACGTATACACGGACGGAGCCGATCAGATTGATTACTACTTTATGTATGGCGGTGATTACAAAAACACACTGGAACTGTATAAAAAAGTAAACATGTGATATCAGACAGAGAGAGTCCGGAGGTACAGCGAGCTGACGGAATTGTTGCAGTCCGGGAAGAGACGGCGTGTGTGCGGCGGGCATTTTTGCAGCCGCCGGCCACGCGCGTTCTCTTCCCGGACTTTTTTGTCCACAGGATCACGTTGTGATAAAGGTAGAATATCCTGCTCTGCGCAGATTCCTCTCCATGGTGATCGCATTTCCCAGCTGCCGGTAAGCCCCCACCTGTACCTTGTAATAGCCGTCTTCGTTCAGAATAAAGGCGGGATATCCTTTTTCCTGGAGTTCATAAAGCATATTGTCGGCATTCTGACGCACCCGGTAAAGCCCCACCTGGACCCGGTAGAGTGTTTCCGGCATATCCGTCGGATCCTGCCCCGGCCTGGAGGAATCCGGGACAGTCCCGTTCATGCCTGGAGCGCCCGGGACGGTTCCGTTCATACCTGGAGCGCCCGGAGTCATTCCGTTCATGCCTGGAGTGTCCGGAACGCCGGAAGCAGTTCCGTTCATACTGGAGTCCCACGAGGGCATATGCGAGGAACCGGGCGCTCCGGAAACCGTTTCATCCATCGCCGGAGGAGCCGCCGCGATCCCCAGCGTGGAAGCCACCGCGTCTGCGATCGCCTGAGCCATTTCGTCCTGCGTCTGGTCAAACAGCGCATTGTCTCCGTCATTGTTCAGAAATCCGGCTTCGATGAGAATCGCCGGCATTTTTGTGCGGCGGAGCACCACAAGCCCCGGGCGTTCCTTCACCCCGAGATTTTTAAAACCCAGATCCGCCAGCGCCTGATCGACCGCTTCCGCCATTTCCAGTTTGACGCCGGATTTGTCATAGACAAGCGTTTCCACTCCTTCATACTGATTGGGATCTTCGGAAGAATTCCGGTGAATGGAAATGAAAAAGTCCGCGTCCGCATTGTTGGCGATCTGTGCTTTCTCAAACGGAGTCTGATAGACGTCCGTAGTTCTTGTGAAAAGTACATCGATCCCGTAATCTTTTAAAAGTTCGCCGACTTTCCGTGCGAGCGAGAGAGTATCGTCTTTTTCCTGACGCCCGTCATAGACAGCGCCCGGATCTGCGCCGCCATGAGCCGCGTGAAGAATGCGCAGATGTCTGCGGTCAATACGGGTCCCGTTCTGACAGGCTGCCGGACAGTCACTGTTCTGCCTGCCGGACGGCTACGAAAGACAGTTCAGTTGTACATAAAAGGTATTGACGCCGTCCCGGCTTTCTGCCCAGATTTTCCCATGGTGCTTTTCGACGATCTTTTTCGCGATGGAAAGCCCCAGACCGTAACTGCCGTCCCGGCTCCGGCTGCTGTCTGTGCGGTAGAATCTCTGAAAAATGCGTTTCAGATCTTCCCGGGACAGTGTCTCACCCTGGCTTTCCACCTGCAGCAGGCAGCAATGACGGGCCTTTCTGAGACGGACAGATACCGTGGAAGCGGAAGCGGAATACTTCAGCGCGTTGTCCAGCAGGATCTCCAGAAGCTGGCGCAGATGGGAGGAACTTCCCGTCACCCGGATCCCCGGAGAAATCTCGGAGTCCAGTTCCCGTCCGCTCTCAAAATACAGCGGTTCAAATGGCAGGAGGGATTCCTCAGCGAGAGCGCTGAGATCCAGCTTTTCCGCGGCGGTCTGCACAGAGCCGCTGTCGATCCTGGAGAGTTCCAGCATCCCTTCTACAAGCTTCTGCATCTGGCCGGTCATCGTCCGGATGTTGTCAAGAAAGTGTGCTTTTTTCTCCTCGGGGAAAGAAGAAGACCGGAGCAGTTCTGTGTTGGTCAGGATTACGGTCAGAGGCGTTTTCAGTTCGTGGGAGGCGTCCGCGATAAACTGCTTCTGCTGCTTCCAGGCCTGATCCACCGGATGGACTGCCCAGTTGGCAAGAAACACGCTGATTCCCAGAAAAGCAAAAAAACTGAAGATTCCGATCAGCAGACAGTTACGGGTCAGATTGTTCATCGTCGTGATTTCTGTGGAAATGTCCATAAAGATCAGAAAGTGATCCGTCGGCGTGGAAAAACGCAGGAACCGGAGATTGTAATCCGGAAGGAGGCCGGTGTACTCCCGGGTGTTTATGGAAAGATCGATCAGTTTCTGGAGATAATCGTCCTCGGAGGAAAGGCGGGAGTAACTTCCGGCGACTTCCAGCGGACGGTTCCGTCCGTCCAGACGCAGTGTGAAATAGGGCAGCCGGATCCGGGAAGCGTCCCCCGGACGCGCCAGATACAGAGGATCGGCAGCGATCTCCTGCAGCATTCTCTGGTCGGTCTCTTCCAGGCTGCTGCGGGTAAAGTGGATCACCAGGCAGAAGATCACAGCGAGCATGATCGTGATGATCGTCATATTGATACAGATAAATTTGATCCTCAGTTTTTTCAGCATTTGTCTGTCACCTCCAGATGATAACCAAGTCTGCGCACAGCAACGATCCGGATGTTGGAGCCGATGCCGGCCAGCTTTTTCCGCAGAAATCCGACGTATACTTCCACATGATTTTCCACGGCGTTGGAATCGTAGCCCCAAACATGGGCGAGGATCCGTTCTTTGGAAAGGTTTCGCTTCGGGTTCTGCATCAGAAGCCGCAGGACGTCGAATTCCCTGGCCGAGAGCCGGAGGCTTTTCTGACCGCAGAACAATGTGCCGGAGAAGAGATCAAGAGAAGTATTTCCGAAGGACAGTTCGTTGACCTGAGGGCCCTGACGCCGCAGGAGCGCGTGGATACAGGCGAAAAGCTCCCTGGAATCAAACGGCTTTGTCAGATAATAGTCGGCGCCCGCGTCAAGGCCCTCCACCCGGTCTTCCAGTTCCGACCGTGCCGTCAACATCAGAATGGGAGTCCCGCATCGGTGAGAGCGCAACTTTCGGGCGATCTGGTAACCGTTTTGCCCCGGAAGAAGGACATCCAGGATCAGCAGATCATAGATATTCAGATTCGCGTATTCTTCCCCGGTGATCCCGTCGTACACCGTGTCCACCTGATATCCCTTTTCCTCAAGAAGTGTCTTCAGCGATTCCGCAAGCAGTTTTTCATCTTCCACGACCAGCAGTTTCATTTTCTCTTTCCTCCATTTTCCGTTACAGGATATATCATTTTAAGCAGCAGTTCAACGGACGGAATTGCTGCTGCTTTCACCCGGCGCAGGGATAAAAGGCAGATCCGGCGCGGGAACCAGATGCGATCATTATATAGGAAAAAAGTCGTGCATGTGTGATATTTCTGTGAAATCGGGGTGGAAAACCGGTATTTTTCAGCTTCATTTCAGCATACCTGTTTAAAATAAGCAGAAGTGTATGGCAAAATTCAGCCGGGTCTGGGCAGCTGCTGTGCAGGCCGTAGGAATTATGAGAAACTTGAATGAGCAGGAGGATTGAGATGATAACAGTAGAGCACTTGACGAAATGCTATGGCGATTTCATGGCTGTCAACGACCTGTCCTTTGAGATTGACGAAGGCCACGTCTACGGTTTTCTCGGGCCGAACGGCGCCGGAAAATCCACGACCATGAACATTATGACAGGGTGTCTGTCGGCCACCGCGGGGCATGTCCGGATCGACGGCCATGATATTTTCGATGAGCCGAATCAGGCGAAAAAGCTGATCGGCTATCTCCCGGAGCAGCCGCCGCTCTATATGAACGAGACGCCGGTGGAGTATCTCCGGTTTGTGGGAAGGGCAAAGGGGCTGAAAAAGCCGGAGCTGGAGCAGCAGATCGAGGATGTGATCCAGCAGACGAAGATCGAAGATGTGAAGAACCGGCTGATCTCAAAGCTTTCGAAAGGATACCGGCAGAGGGTGGGCATCGCTCAGGCGCTGCTGGGAAATCCGAAAGTCATTATCCTCGACGAGCCCACCGTCGGTCTGGATCCGCTCCAGATCATTGAGATTCGTGAACTGATCAAGCAGTTGGGACAGTCCCACACGGTAATTCTCAGCTCCCACATCCTGTCGGAAGTTCAGGCGATCTGCGATAAGATTCTGATCATTGCCAGGGGAAAACTGGTGGCGTTCGATGAGCCGCAGAATCTGGAAAAACTGATGGCCGGATCCAATGAGATCTCGTTTACCACGGAAGCCAATGCGGAGGAAGTGACAGAGCTCCTGAATGGAATGGAAGAAGTTACAGAATGGGAGTTCCGGAAAGCAGAGGATCCACAGGATAAAGCGCCGGAGGAGACACAGCTTCTGACAGTGCATGTAAAGATCGGAAACGAAGACTCCCGGATGGTCTGCCGGAAACTGTTCTTCGCGTTCGCGTCGAAGGGAAAGGCGCTGCTTGAACTGTCGTCCAGGAAAGCAAGTCTGGAGGATGTATTTATTGAATTGACGGAAAGTGAGGTGTCGGAAGAATGACCGCTGTGCTGAGACATGAACTGTCCATTTATTTTCGGTCTTTTACCGCCTATGTATTCGGAGCGTTTCTGCTGGTGTTCGTGGGGATCGGAGCCATGTTTTACAACATCCAGCAGGCGGTGGCCAACTTTGAATTTGTTTTGAGTTTTGTCAGTATGATCTTTGTGGTGATCGTGCCGATCCTGACCATGCGTGTGATCGCCGAGGAGAGAAAACAGAAGACAGATCAGCTGCTGTATTCCCTTCCGATCACGACCTTTCAGGTAGTAATGGGAAAATTCCTGGCGCTTCTGACGGTCTACCTGATCCCGCTGTGTATCATCGCGTGCTATCCGCTGGTATTTGCCCAGTTTGGCGACGTATATCTGCCGACTTCCTACGGATCGATCTTTGCATTCTTTGTGATGGGAGCGGCGCTTCTGTCTATCGGTATGTTTATCTCATCGCTGACAGAGAACCAGGGCTTTGCGGCGGGAATCGGCGTGGCAGTGATCCTGCTGAATTATTACAGCGTCACGCTGGCGGAGTATATTTCCTCGACGGCGATTGGTTCTGTGATCGTGCTCTGGGTATTTATCATTCTTCTCGGCGTTTTGATCAAACATATGACAGGAAATGAAAATCTGGCCTATGCGGTCAGTCTGATCCTGATGGCGGCAACCTGCGTGGTTTACTATCTGGACAGTTCGAAATTCGAGGGACTGCTGCCGGATATCATGACAAAACTGTCTCTCTTTGAGAGATTCAATACGTTTGTCAACGGGGTGTTTGATCTCTCGGCGCTTTTTTATTATCTGACTGTGATCGTCTTTTTCCTGTTCCTGACGGTACAGTCCCTGGAGAAGAGGAGGTATAACTGATGAAACATTTAAAACTTCCCGACCGGAACAAGAAAAAGTCCGGGAGATCCGAACAGAAAGTGAAGAACCGCATTGCCTTCCAGGGAGGGACGTATTCCCTGGCGATTACGGCGATCGTACTGGCGATCCTGATCGCGCTCAATATCATGGTGTCTGCGCTGCCGACCACCTACACCAACCTGGATATCAGTTCCTCCAAGCTGTATTCCATCACCAGCAATACCAAGGTTGTGGTGAATGCCCTGGAGGATGATGTGACGATCTACTGGATCGTTCAGTCCGGCGAGGAGGATTCTGTCATTGAAAACCTTTTGAATAAATATGACAGCCTTTCGGATCACATCGAGGTTGTCAAAAAGAATCCGGACGTCTATCCGACCTTTGCGGAGCAGTATACGGACGAGGAGGTTGCCAACAACAGTCTGATCGTAGAGTGTGGAGACCGGAGCCGTTTTATCAGCTACAACGACATCTATGTATCAGAAGCCAATATGGCCACCTATTCCTATGACTATTCCTTCGACGGAGAGGGAGCGATCACTTCCGCCATCGACTATGTGGTCAACGAGGAGCAGCCTCAGCTTTACATTCTGGAAGGCCACGGCGAGGCGGAACTTTCCGAGACGTTCAGTAATCAGATCGAGAAAGAGAATATAGAGACGACCACATTTTCTCTTCTGAATGAAGACTCCATCCCGGAGGATGCGGATGCGATCCTGATCTACGCGCCGTCCAGCGATATCTCCGAGACGGAAAGAGATCTGCTGGCCGAATATGTGGAAAACGGAGGCAAGCTGATGGTTCTGGCAGGGCCTACGGAGGACGGTACGCTGGAAAATCTCTACAGCCTGCTCTCTGATTACGGCGTCGAGGTACAGGAAGGGATCGTCGTGGAAGAGGACCGAGAATATTATGCGTTCCAGGCGCCTTATGTTCTTCTTCCGGAGATTGCCAGCGATGAGATCACAGATCCTTTGCTGGAGGAAAATTATTACGCGATCATGCCGATCGCACAGGGCATGACCGTCAGCGGATCCGGCGAGGGAACGGTGACGGAGCTTCTCACTACCTCGGACACTTCTTTCAGCAAAGTGGACGGCTACAGTCTGACGACTTACGAAAGGGAAGACGGAGATATTGACGGTCCGTTTGCGGTGGGATTATCCATCGAGAGCAGCAACGATGGACAGATCATCTGGTTCTCGTCCTCGGAATTCCTGAGCGATATGTACAATTCCTATTCCTCAGGGGCGAATCTTGATCTGGCGATGAACTCCCTGTCCTCGATGATCGGAGAAAACGATGCGGTATCGATCCGCAGCAAGTCGCTGAATTACAATTACCTGACCATCAGCGATTCCGTCTCGACGGTGCTGAAACAGGTGATGATCGGAGTATTTCCGCTGGTATATCTGTTGATCGGCGGTGTGATAATCCTGAGAAGGAGGAGACGAAATGAAGCGGTCTAAGAGATTATATATACTGTTGGGTGTGCTGGTCGTTGTCTGCGCGGGAACGTACGGTGTCCTGCAGTATGAGGAGCGGAAGGAAGAGATCAGCAACAGTGATGAAGTCGTGCTGGAGATTTCAGCAGACGACGTCACCGGTCTGTCCTGGGAATACGATTCCCAGACACTCTCCTTCCACAAAGATGAGATCTGGACATACGATGACGACGAGGCGTTTCCTGTGAGTGAGGAGAAGATCGATGAACTCCTGGATGTGTTTGGAGAATTCAGGGTTTCCTTTGTCATTGAAGACGTCGAAGATTATGCACAGTATGGGCTGGACGATCCGGTCTGCACAATCGATATTGAGACGTCGGATGAGACGTATGAGATCCAGCTGGGGGATTACAGTACGATGGATTCCGAGCGTTACGTCTCGATCGGTGATGGAAATGTTTATCTGGTACAGGAAGATCCGCTGGACACATATGACGCTGTCCTGAGCGATATGATCCAGAATGATGAGACACCGTCCTTTGGCAGCGCTGAGATCGCGCAGATCCGGTTCTCTGGCAGCGAGGATTATCAGATCAGTTATGTGGAGGACAGCACAGATTCCTACTGTGCGGACGACGTATACTTTACGGAGCAGGACGGCGAGACACGTCCTCTGGATACCTCGAATGTTGACAGCTATCTGAGCGTGATCTCCAATCTGGACCTGACGGATTATGTGACTTACAATGCGACGGAGGAAGAACTGGACTCCTACGGACTGGATGATCCGGATCTGACGGTGACGGTGCAGTATACACCGGAGGACGACGAGGATACGGAGGAGAATGAGGCAGTCGAGCAGACGTTTGTTCTCAATCTCTCTCGCGATCCGGAGGAAGCCGCAGCGGCCGCGAGCGAAGCAAAGAGCGGGACAGAGGAAAGCGGCGATTCGGAGGATTCCGAGGAAGTCACGGCATATGTACGTGTCGGCGATTCCCAGATCGTCTACCAGCTGACCACGGATCAGTACAACAGTCTGACCGCCGCATCTTACAATGATCTCCGCCATCAGGAGGTTTTGACTGCGGACTTTGACGACATTCAGCAGATCGATATTTCGCTGGAGGATCAGGAGTATACGATCGATGTGACGGAAGAGGACGATGAGAAGACCTATTCCTACGGCGGGGAAGAACTGGATATCAGCGATTTCCAGAGCGCTCTGGAGGCGCTGACCGCAGACAGCTTTACCGATGAGGAACCGGCGGACAAGGAAGAGATCGGGCTGACCTTGCATCTGGATAATGAGAACTACCCGGAGGTTACAGTGGATCTGTACCGCTATGACGGAAGCTATTGTCTGGCGGTTGTCGACGGGGAACCGGTTTCACTGGTTGAGAGATCATACGTGGTGGATCTGGTCGAGGCAGTGAATGCGATTGTCTTGAATTAGTGTGCTATTTATTATGATGCCAGTGTAAAAAGGTCATGATTGCATGAAAAAACATCTTATCATTTGATCCTGATATATCAAATGAACGAAAATCGGATATGCGCCAGGTGCGGTTTTTCAGCCACGCCCGGCGCATATCCGGTTTTCCGGGTCTTTCTGTCCTCTTGCGTTGTCACAGACCGGATGACGGAACTGTGGCAGCCGTTCCGCCGGCGGAACGGCTGCGTGCTGTCGCCTCTGGCCCCGGTGTAAAGTTGTATGTGATCTCGAGGCGGTGATCTTCGTATATTTTTATTTCACTGATAAATTCAGCGATCAGTTTGCGGGACAGGGTTTCCGGCGTGATCCGTTTCAGCAGCTGCTCCGGGGCGGGCGGCTCTGAGAGGGGCTGCTTTTCCGGCGGTACCTCACTTTTTTCCAGCTGTTCCAGCTGTCCGGAGAGAAGAAGTTCTTTTTGCCGGTAGTCTTCACGGTAGGAGAGGTATTCCTCCCGGGTGATCAGACCGTCCTGATAGTCTTCATAGAGGGACTTTTTTCGCGCACGGAGACGGTCCAGCTCTGTCCGGAACCGGTTTTTCCGGGAAGAGACATCTGATGTATCCGCAGACGGAAGGGCGGGACCGGGTATGGAAACAGGGCTGCCGCTTCGGCCGGACCGTGTTCCGGCCGGGGACGTCAGTTGTTCACGAATGTACCCGGCGAGCGTCTGTCCGGTCAGCTTTTCCGCATTCAGCAGAAAATTCCGAAGATCTTTCGCCACGATTTCACTCAGAGCATGCAGCGGGATCGTGTGGGGAGAGCAGTACCGGCTTCCGTTCCTGCGGTAGGTTCCGCAGTACAGGGAGCAGGCGGTGCTTCCGTCGGCGCGGCGCCAGGTGTTTTTGACCATGGTCCTTCCACAGTCCCCGCACCGAACCAATCCGGCGAAGGGGTTGCTGTGTGTCCGGGGACTGCAGGAGGTGTTTTCCGCTCTGTGTTTCAGAAGGCTCTGCGTCCTTTCCCAGGTGTCTCTGTCGATGATCGGTTCATGGGTATGTTCCACAATGATCCACTGCTCCCTGTTTCTGGCTTTCTGGTGTCCGCGCATCCGTTGATATTTTGTCCCCTGTACCATATTTCCCACGTACATTTCCCGGTGCAGGATGGTGTTGACGGTGGAATAGGACCAGCAGGTGTTACCCGGAAGACGGTTGGGGTTTCGGTAATTCATACCCATTGCCTGTTTGTATGCGGTGGGGCAGAGAACTCCTTCTTTATTTAAAAGGCTGGCGATCTTCTGTTTTCCGTACCCCTGCAGATAAAGAGAGAAGATCCTGCGCACGACGGCAGCCGGATATTCGTCGATGATCAGCTTGTTTTTGTCAGCAGGCGATTTCCGGTAGCCATAGCTGGGGAAGGAGCCGATGAATTCTCCCGCCCGCTGTTTGGCGGTCATGGTTGCATGGATTTTTCCGGAGATATCGCGCGCATACTGTTCGTTGAAGATGTTCTTTATAGGCAGCAGTATGTCATAGGCATGTTTCTGACTGTCGATACCGTCGGAGACAGCGATAAAGCGTACGCCCATCTCAGGAAAACAGCGTTCCAGATATCTTCCGGTATCGATATAATCACGTCCAAACCGCGAGAGGTCTTTCACCGCGACACAGTTTACCTGCCCGCGCCGGATATCCCTGAGCATCTTCTGAAAGGCGGGCCGTTCAAAGTTTGTGCCCGTAAATCCGTCGTCCACATAGAACTCATACAGGGACAGATCCTTTCGGCTGTCGATGAAATCCATCAGAAGCTTCCGCTGGTTTCCTACGCTGTCGCTCTCCTCCCGGTCCCCGTCCTCCCGCGAGAGCCGGATATATGCCGCCACATAAAATGTTTTGTTTCCTTCCGGGACCTGATCCCTTTCCGGGAATTTTCCGGCCCGCTCAGTCATCCGATCCACACTCCCATTCCTTCAGCAGCAGCTTTACGATCCTGTTTATCACGGCCTCGGCGGAGAAATTTTCAGAAAAAATCCGCTCTACCGAAAAAGTGATCTTTTTTCCGTTTCCGCTGCGCATTTCATATGCGCCATGCCCCGCATCCACAACAATTTTATAAGCCATACAAAACTCCCTGTGTACTACCTTTCCCTTCAATATATGCATTCTTTCCGGAATCTGCCACATCCGATGTTCCCGCGGGACGGGAGGAACCGGCACTACTTTAGTTACAGTTCTGCCAGCTGAACGGTTACCTACTTTACAGAATTTTTAGTGTTATTTCATTGTTACTGTGCAATATCTGTGTTAAAATTGTTCCAGAATGAAATCACCTTCGCAAAAAAGCAGCCGAAGGAGATCCAGAGCCGGGTATGCGGCAGATCTGAAAGGATGAAAAAGATTCAGACAATTCCGGAACGGAGACAGCCCGGATTTTACAGGATGGAGTGACAAGACCATGAAAATTACGGTATTTGGAGCAGAGGGGGAGATCGGACAAAAGGTGATCAGCTATGCCCTGAGCCAGGGCGCGTTTGTGACTGCCTGTATCTGCGACGCGGGAATTTTATGGCCCAGAAAGAACCTGACGGTGATCGAGGGAGCGGTGACCTGCAAGGAAAAAGTGATGGAGGCCATGCTCGACGCGGACATTATCATCAGTGCGCTGACAGATGAATGTCTGAAGAAAAAAGGAGGCGATACACCGGTGGCGGATGCCAATGCGACGATCATCTCTGCGATGGAACAGTTGGGAAAGACCCGGCTGGTGGTGCTGGGGAGTATCTGTATCCATGCGTTTGGCGATCAGCAGGGACTGCTGCAGCGTCTACATCCCAAAATCGCTGCGTTTCTCTATGCGCAGCGCATCCGGGATATTGTCAAGACCGGCCAGATTGTGATGCATTCGCATCTGAACTGGACGCTTGTGCGTGTGGTGAATTTTCAGACAAAGGACAATGGAAAGGGCTACGGAGTTTCTCTGGACGGCAGCAGATGCGGTCTTTGGGTGTCCACAAACAATGTGGCGCATTTCCTGTACGATGCGGCGGTAGATTCGGAACGCTTTAACAGAAAAATGCCGATCGTGTACAATAAAAATTGAAAGGAAAAGGAAAGAGAAAACCGAGGGGGAACAAATGAAAACTTTAAACATTTTAAAAGAGTACCTTGCGCTTACACTGGCTACCTGTGTGATGAATATAGGAATTTATGTGTTCAAATTCCCGAACAATTTTTCGTTTGGAGGCGTCAGCGGTATGGCGGTTGTACTGAGCAAAGCTTTTGGCATCAGCGCCAGCGGATGCAACCTGGTGATCAACATGTTTCTGATTCTGCTGGGATTCATCTTTCTGGGAAGAAAATTCGGGATCAAGACAGTCTATGTCAGTATTTTGTCGTCCGTAGGTCTGTCGCTGATGGAACGTTTTCTCCCGATGAGCGGCCCTCTGACGAACCAGCCGATGCTGGAACTGATCTTTGCGATCCTTCTGCCCGCGTTTGCATCTGCGGTGCTGTTCAATATGGACGCGTCCGGCGGCGGTACGGATATCCTGGCGATGATCCTCAGAAAATACAGCAGTGTGGACATCGGAGTCGGTCTGTTCGTGGTGGATCTGGCGGTGACTGTGTCTGCGTTTTTCGTGTTCGGCGTGGAGACCGGGCTTTATTCCTGCTGCGGTCTGATGGCGAAATCTCTGGTCATCGACGGTGTGATCGAGAATATCAATCTGTGTAAGTTCTTTACGATCATTACGGATACGCCGGAAGTGATCTGTGATTATATCCAGGTGGAACTGAACCGGTCGGCGACGATCACTTCCGCGGAAGGCGCTTATACAGGAAAGCAGAAATATGTTGTGCTGACAGTTGTCAATCGCCATCAGGCGGTGATGCTGCGGAATTTCATCAAAAAAGAATGTCCCAAGAGCTTTCTGATGATCACAAACAGCAGCGAGATCATCGGAAAAGGTTTCCGGGGATTTAATTCGTGAAAACAGGGAATACTTACGAAAATGTGAGAGGAGAGAATGATGAATATTTTTGTCGGTCTTATGATCCCGTTCATCGGCACAACGCTGGGTTCCGCCATGGTGTTTTTCATGAAGAAAAATCTGAAAGCCAGTGTACAGAAGATGCTTTCGGGTTTTGCGGCCGGGGTTATGGTCGCGGCGTCCGTGTGGTCGCTGCTGATCCCGGCGATGGAAATGTCAGAGCCGATGGGAAAGCTGGCTTTCGTGCCGGCCGCTGCCGGATTTATGCTCGGGATCGGTTTTCTGCTTCTGCTGGACCGGTTGGTTCCGCATCTTCATGCCAATGAGGAAAAGCCGGAAGGTCTTCATGCGACATTGAAAAAGACGACGATGCTGGTTCTGGCGGTGACGCTGCACAACATTCCGGAGGGAATGGCTGTGGGTGTTGTGTTTGCTGGAATGATGACGGACAATGCCCAGATCACCCTGTCCGGCGCGTTTGCGCTTTCGATCGGTATCGCGATCCAGAACTTTCCCGAAGGCGCCATTATTTCTATGCCTCTGAAAAGCGCAGGGGCGAAGCGCAGAAATGCGTTTTTCTACGGTATGCTTTCCGGCGCAGTGGAACCGGTGGGAGCGTTTGTGACGATCCTGCTGGCCGCCTGGCTGGTTCCGGCGCTGCCGTATCTGCTGGCATTCGCGGCAGGCGCGATGATTTACGTGGTAGTGGAGGAACTGGTGCCGGAAGCAGTGGAAGGGGAACATTCCAATGTCGGGACGATCGCCTTCGCGTTCGGCTTTGTGCTTATGATGATCCTGGATGTGGCGTTGGGATAAGCGAATAAGGAAAAGAGAGTGTGGATAACGATGGAAAAAAACAATCCCCTTGAGGAAGATCTGCTGCGGCTGGAGGAACTGCAGAATATCACTCAGCCGTTTATGCAGATGATGATGGAATACCGGTGCGCGATGGAGGAAATCGCGACGAAGCTGAGAAATCTGAATGATGAGTTCGCGCTTCTTTACGACAGGAATCCTTTTGAGACGATCAAGACGAGGATCAAACGGCCGGTGAGCATTTTGGAAAAGATGAAGCGCCGGGGGTTCCCGGTGACGATCGAAAACATGCGCCGGGAGCTTTCGGATATCGCAGGCGTGCGGGTGATCTGTTCTTTTCAGGAGGATATTTATACACTGGCAGATCTTCTTCTGGAGCAGGATGATATCCGCCTGATCCAGAAAAAAGACTACATAGAACATCCGAAGCCCAACGGTTACCGCAGCTTTCACCTGATCGTGGAAGTGCCTGTTTTTCTTTCCAGCGGAAAGATTATGCGCAGAGTGGAGATACAGTTCCGGACCATTGCGATGGATTTTTGGGCAAGTCTGGATCATAAACTGAGATACAAGAAAAATCTGAAGCATGGGGAATCCATTGCTGCGGAATTAAAGGATTGTGCCGACGCTATCAGCAGGATCGACGGTAAAATGCAGGACATCCTGATCCGGATAGAAGGCGACGACGAGCCTAAGAGAAAACATTTTGAGGAGAATTCCGACGCTCCGACCGCTGCGGAGTGAAGAGAAATCCCTGCCGTCCGTTTAGAACTGACGGTAGGGATTTTTTTTCGCTTCTTCCATCTCGATGAAATAAAACGAGAGCCGCAGATAGAGCAGCTGCTCCGGGTCATCCAGAGAAAAGCTGATGATCTCGCGGATCTTTTCCAGACGGTACAGAAGCGTGCTGCGATGGATCGAGAGTTCTCTGGCGGTCTGGACAACACTGCAGTGGTTATCCAGATACAGGCGCAGGGTCTGCATATAGTCACTCCCGGTCTTTTCGTCATGCTCTTTCAGTTTCCAGAGCTTTTCGTCGCAGATCATATAACCGGGGAGACGGCGGGTGGACTGCTCCAGAATATACGGAAAAGAAATCTGATTGAACGGATAAAGGTATTGCTCCGGATAATGTTTCCGGCCTGTGTTCAGGGCAATACGTGCCTGGAGATACTGGCGGCGGAGGTTCAGATGTCCGGACATTCTCCGGGAGACACCCGCGTTCCTCTCACTGTCTTTCAGAAACGGCAGCAGATGGTCGTTCAGCTCCTCCATCGTGAGTTCAGAAGCGGTCAGATTGACAAAGAGTACGATATCGCCGTTTAGAACGAGAGCGCAGGCGGATTTCAGGATGTTTTCCAGGTAATTGCAGACAGAACGCTGGGCGCTTCCTTTCTGGGATGGTTCCGAGGGGTCGGGAGAGAGAAACACACAGCAATAGTCGTGCTCTGCCGACCATCCGAGGGTGTCCAGCCGCTGGCTGACGGAAAGATAATCGGCGGTCCTGTCATTGAGCGCCCGGGTCAGCACTTCGCTCAGCGCCTGGGAGGAGGAAACGCCGGGAACTGTCCCGTGGGTAAAAGCGTGTTCCACCAAGGCGGCCAGAAATGCCAGGAGAAACCCTTCGCTCTTTTTCAGCGGCCGGTCGGTCTCCAGAAGGAGAAGACAATGTGTTGTCTTCTTATGCTGCCGGATATTGGCGCAGAGAGAAGCGCAGCCGCTGACATCGGCGGGAAGATAAAACACCTGATCCTGCCCCTCCACGCGTGAATAAAGATCACTGCGCCGGAAATTGTCCAGATGGACACGCGCAGCCGAGAAAGACTGAAACAAAGTGTCCTGTACCACATTCGGGCGGGAGGACGCGGACGCCAGCACGGAAAAATCCATACTGACCAGAGCCAGAGAATTGTGGAAGATCTCCAGGGAGGCATTGAGCATGTACTGGATCGAATGGCCTTCCAGCCGCGCCTGCATCATATCTTCCTGCCACTGACTGTACCGGTGAAAAAGTCCCTGTATAGCGGCGCAGACACTGTACAGCTCCGCAGTTTCCGGAAGCAGAGCATGTTCTGCCGCCAATGGCCGGGAAGGTCTGCCGTTGACCAGAAAAAGACATTCCCGCGGAAGCGTGTCCGGTGAAAAAAGATCAAGATCTGCAGGGGTGCAGAGATATACCCGGTGATTTTCCAGAGGGCCGTTCTTCGGAAGAATCGCCGGATACTCCAGTACAGCCTTCGGAGATAGTGTCCCGGGCATCTTCAGAGGAAACCGCAGACTCAGTTGGTCACAGATAAAAGCAGCGCTCAGTTTCATATCAATCCTCCCCAGTTTCTGTTGATTTCTGATTTGGAAGTCATAAAGTTTCATGTTTTATATTAATCATTTTTTCAGACCGCGTCAATATCGGCCGGTGAATCCTCCGTGACAGTTCCGCCAGCGGAACTGTTGCAATCCGCGTTACAGTTCAGCCAGCTGAACTGTAACCGGCATCCAGCCATTGAGAATCGCTTCGCGATGGGCTGGATGCCCACAGGCACTATGTTTTCACACGGTCTGCGCAGTAAATGCGCAGACCTGGCTGAACTGTAACCAATCCTCCCTTTCTTTTTCGACAGTTTGACATCTTGTTATTTCATTTTGAAACTGATAGAATGTTTTTATAGGCTTCCAAGAAAAATATCGCATCAAATCCAGCACATCAGAATCCGAAATCCGGCGTCAGCCAGCTTCGACGTGCTTTAGGATTGCGGGAGCATGAAATGCGGAGCGATCCGCAGCATCACTGGGAGCATAATAACAGCAGAAAAAGGAGGCGACGTCAATCCCGGTTCCCGGTCCGGCGCCGGAAACAGGATCTGGCAGGGACTGCGCAGCAGATTTCTTGCGGAAAATGTAAAGTTTAAGGAATACCGGACCTGCTACCGGGGACACGCGGGCAGGATCGCCTTCTCGATCACAGCGCCCAGCGTCTGGAAGGAGGAAGATCTCCTGGTGGTCATCGGCGGCGACGGGACGGTAAATGAAGTTGTGACCGGGATCCGCCAGCTCCAAAAAGTAACCGTCGGCTATATTCCCAGTGGTTCCGGCAATGATTTTGCCCGTGGACTTCAGATCCCCTCCGACGCGGAGAAAGCGGCGGAGCTGCTCCGAACGGGAAAGCCGGTCGCCATTGACGTCGGGAGAGTCCATACAGGCGGAAAGATCCGCCGGTTTGTGATCAGCAGCGGGATCGGCTTTGATGCATCCATCTGCCACGAAGCGTTATCTTCACCGATAAAAAATGTATTAAATTTTCTTCATCTCGGAAAAATGACTTATATAGCGATCGCATTGCGCCAGCTGCTTTCTTTCCGGGATTTTCCTATGGAATTCCGTCTGGAGAACGGGAGAAAAATCACATTTCGCAGGGTTTTATTTGCCGCTGCAATGAATATGGAGTGTGAGGGAGGCGGTGTGAAATTCTGCCCCGATGCAGATTGGGCCGATGGAAACATGGACTGGATCATCGTGGAGGGTATGGCACGATGGAAACGGCTGGCGCTGTTTCTCCTGGCGGTTCTGGGAAAACATACCGGTTTCCGCGAAGTACATATCTGCAGAGCCAGAACTGCAACGCTGAAGACGGACAGAAGACTTCCGGTACATATGGACGGTGAATCCGGCGGACTGCAGGAGCAGATGACTGTTACAGTAGAGCCGGAACAGCTTCGGGTTCTGTCCGGATATCTGCCATATTGACGCAGTAAATGCGTCAGGAAGAGGAAAGTTTGGAAGTAAACTTCCAAATCTACCATTATTGACGCAGTAAATGCGTCAGGAAGAGGAAAAAATGAAAATGTTGATATTGATAGGCATCTGCCTGATAGTTTTTTGTGTGTTGAGTTATATTTATTCCATTGCGCCCCGCACGGGACGCCGCCGGGAATGCGAGGAATTTACCCGGTGGATGTATGCGCACAGGGGACTCTGGAGCGAAGAAAAAGGAATCCCGGAAAATTCTCTGCCGGCATTTGCGCGGGCGGTGAAATCCGGCTATGCGATTGAATTGGACGTGCAGCTGACGAAAGACAACCGGCTCGTCGTTTTCCATGACGACACGCTGAACCGTATGTGCGGCAGAGAGGGGAGGATTTGTTCCTACACCCTCGCGGAACTGAAACAGCTGCATTTGAAAGACACGGAGTTTGAGATCCCGGAATTCCGTGAGGTTCTGCAGATTGTCGCCGGAAAAGTGCCGCTTCTGATCGAAATAAAGCTTCCGACGCATAATACAAAAACGTGTATGATCCTGAACCGGGAACTGAAGACTTATCGCGGAAGATACTGCATCGAATCATTCAACAGTCTTGCGCTTCGGTGGTATAAACGCCATCGTCCGGGGATCGTCCGGGGGCAGCTTTCCGACCGGTTCAAAAAGTCTGACGGCGTGAATGTGGTACTGCGTTTCCTGGCGGCACGGCTGATGCTCAATTGGGTGGGACGTCCGGATTTTATAGCATATAATTACCGGCATGCCAATAAACTGGGACTGAGACTGCAAAAGAAACTGTTTCGGGCGCCGCTGTTTGCCTGGACCATACAGAATCAGCCAGACTATAAACAGTGCAGCCATAAGTTTGATACGGTGATCTTTGACGGCTTTCTGCCGGAGAAAAAGTATAAAAAAGTTTCTTAAGATTTTTTTAGATTCGTCAGAAGAAAAAAGAATAAAATGAAGGTTTTCTTAAAATGAAAGAAAGGTCATTGACTTGGATTTTCGGTGTGTTATACTAACAGCAGTTAAAGAAAACAGACGTCCGATACGGGCCGGCAGAGGGTAGTGAGCGGCATGGTTCCTGCCTGCCAAGCGGCGAATATCCGGACAAAAAGCGAAGAAGGATAGACATAGAAAAAGAGGTGAAATGGAAATGAAACTTCTCAAACGCTACAAACATATTTTAGTTATTCCTGCATACGCGATATTTTATCTGCTGGGATTCTTCTGGCTGGAAAATAAAGTGACGAAGAATTATCATATCGTTCATATGCCGCTGGATGATCTCATTCCATTCTGCGAATATTTCATTATCCCGTACTTCCTGTGGTTTGTGTTTATCGCAGCTGCGCTGGTCTATTTCGGATTCTTCAACAAAAATCTGAAAGAGTACTATCAGCTGGTATTCAACCTGGGGATCGGAATGACCCTGTTCCTGATCATCTCATACATTTATCCGAATGGCCAGGATCTTCGGCCGGAGACATTTGCCAACGACAACATCTTCACACAGATGGTACAGTACCTGTACTCCATCGATACTCCGACCAATGTCTTCCCGAGCATCCATGTATACAATTCCGTGGCGGTGGCGATCGCTTTCATGACCTGCCAGAAGCTTCAGAAACATCCGGCGGTCCGTTACGGAACCGTTGCGCTGGCAGTTTCCATCGTGCTGGCGACGATGTTCCTGAAACAGCATTCTGTCTCCGACGTATGCTGCGCGCTGGTTATGAACGTGGGAAGCTATATGCTCCTGTATCGTCCTCACAGGATCGGAACTCTGGCTATGGCGTCCAGAAAGAAAAAGAAAAAGAAAGAGATCACGATCTGGCGATAAGATCGCGTCTCTGATGCCCCGCAGTCTGCTGCGGGGTTTTTGCATGGAAAGGAGGAACCTTATGAAACTGGAATACCGACCGGCACAGGACAGTGACATTGAAACCATTTATACGTTTTACAAAGATCTGATCGACCGATATGAAGACGTCGAAAATATTGATTATGAAAAAGTTCTCCTATGGGGCCGCCGGAAGATCAGCGGCGGTATTTCCGACTATCGGTGCATCTTCGCGGACGGGCAGAAAGCAGGATACTACTGCTTCCAGGAATACTATGAGGACAGAAGCTGTATGGAGATCGACGATCTCTACCTTTTCCCGGAATACCGCGGCAAGGGGATCGGAACCGCGGTCTTGCAGAAATGCTGCAGGGAATCCACTGTTCCGGTCGTCCTTTATGTCTTCAAAAAGAACCGCAGGGCCGTATCACTTTACCGGAAACTCGGCTTTGAGATCACTGCCGAGGCGGGAGGAACCCGTTACATTATGAAGTACACTCCGGACGCCGGTTACAGTTCAGCTGGCTGAACTGTAACCAGATATAGTTTTTGAGTTGTCCGACAAATGGGCATGAGACACGGATTGCTCCGCACCTCGTGCTCCCGCAATCATGAAAACACCTCAAATCCGCTCATTTTATTCACGAAAAATTCATTGTTTAATTGCCTAAAAGGTGGTAGAATGATAAAGTATGTAAAAATCGGTAACTGTTCAGTAAACGGAACGGTTCCGATGTCAGTCTGTTGAAAAACGCATATAGAACATTTAGGAGTGTATACACATGAAAGTAGCGGAAAAGCTTTTCGGCACCCACAGTTCCCGCGAACTGAAGCGGATTACGCCGATCGTAGATAAGATCGAAGCCCTGCGTCCGGATATGCAGAAGCTTACCGACGAGGAGCTTCGGGCAAAGACAAAAGAATACAAGGAACGGTATGAAAAAGGAGAGACGCTCGATTCTCTTCTGCCGGAGGCCTTTGCAACGGTACGTGAGGCTGCCAAACGTGTTCTCGGAATGGAGCATTACCGGGTACAGCTGATCGGCGGTATCATTCTTCATCAGGGCCGTATCGCCGAGATGAAAACCGGTGAAGGAAAGACTCTGGTTTCCACCCTTCCTGCCTATCTGAATGCGCTGACGGGACGCGGAGTACACATTGTCACGGTCAACGATTACCTGGCGAACCGTGACGCGGAGTGGATGGGAAAGGTTCACGAGTTCCTGGGCCTCACCGTGGGCGTGGTTCTGAATGATATGAAAAACGATGAGCGCCGCAAGCAGTATGCCTGCGACATCACCTATATTACCAATAATGAACTGGGATTCGACTACCTTCGTGATAACATGGTGATCTATAAAGAGCAGCTGGTGCAGAGAGATCTGTGCTACTGTATCATTGACGAGGTCGACTCTGTCCTGATCGATGAGGCGCGTACGCCTTTGATCATTTCCGGACAGAGCGGCAAATCCACAAAGCTCTATGAGACCTGCGACATCCTGGCGCATCAGATGCAGCGCGGCGAAGCCAGCGGCGAGATGACCAAGATAACGGCGATCATGGGGGAAGAGATCGAGGAGACCGGAGACTTTATCGTCAACGAAAAAGACAAGATCGTCACCCTGACCGAGCAGGGCGTTCATAAAGTCGAGAATTTCTTCCATATTGAAAACCTTTCCGATCCGGAGAACATGGAGATCCAGCACAATATCATCCTCGCACTGCGGGCGAATTACCTGATGTTCCGCGACAAGGATTACGTTGTGAAAGACGACGAGGTACTGATTGTCGACGAATTTACCGGACGTATCATGCCGGGCCGCCGTTATTCCGACGGCCTGCATCAGGCGATCGAGGCCAAGGAGCATGTGAAAGTGCGCAGAGAGAGCAAAACGCTGGCGACGATCACCTTCCAGAACTTTTTTAACAAATATGAAAAGAAAGCCGGTATGACCGGTACCGCGCTGACCGAGGAACAGGAGTTTCGTGACATCTATGGAATGGATGTTATCGAAATCCCGACGAACCGTCCGGTAATCCGTAAGGATCTCGAGGATGCGGTGTATATGACCAAAAAGGAGAAATTCCACGCGGTGGTCGAGGCGGTCAAGGAAGCTCACGCGAAGAAACAGCCGGTGCTGGTGGGTACCGTGACGATCGAGACGTCGGAACTGCTCAGCCGGATGCTGAAAAAAGAGGGGATTCCTCATCAGGTCCTGAACGCGAAGTTCCATGAACTGGAGGCGGAGATCGTGGCTCATGCCGGAGAGGCGGGAGCGGTGACCATTGCCACCAACATGGCCGGCCGTGGTACGGATATCAAGCTGGACGATGTGGCGAGAGAAGCCGGCGGTCTGAAGATCATCGGTACAGAACGCCATGAATCCCGCCGGATCGACAACCAGCTGCGCGGCCGTTCCGGACGTCAGGGAGATCCCGGAGAGTCCCGGTTCTATATCTCTCTGGAAGACGATCTGATGCGTCTGTTCGGTTCCGAGAAACTGATGAATGTATTCAAATCCCTCGGAGTGCCGGAGAATGAGCAGATCGAGCACAAAATGCTTTCTTCCGCGATCGAGAAAGCTCAGAAAAAGATCGAGGGAAATAACTACGGAATCCGTAAAAACCTGCTGGAATACGACCAGGTCAACAACGAGCAGCGTGAGATCATTTACAAAGAGCGCCGCCGTGTGCTGGACGGAGAGAGCATGCGGGATTCCATTTTCAAGATGATCACCGACACGATCGACAGTGTGGTGGATATGTGTATCGGGGAGAATGCTGACCCGGCGGACTGGGATCTGGCGGAACTGAACGAAGTCCTGATCCCGATCATTCCGGTGAAGGTGATCCAGCGCGAGAATGTGCTGAAGATGAGCAAAAACCAGCTGAAACAGCATTTGAAGGAAGAAGCTGTCAAGCTGTATGAGGAAAAAGAAGCGGAATTCCCGGAAGTGGAACAGATCCGTGAACTGGAGCGTGTGATCCTGCTGAAGGTCATCGACCAGAAGTGGATGGATCACATCGACGATATGGATCAGCTGCGGGAAGGGATCGGCCTGCAGGCTTACGGACAGAGAAATCCGAAGGTCGAGTACAAGATGGCCGCTTACGATATGTTCAACGAGATGCTGGCTTCGATCCAGCAGGATACTCTGCGTCTGCTGTACCATGTGCGCATTGAGCAGAAGGTAGAGCGTGAGCAGGTGGCTCAGGTGACCGGGACCAACAAGGATGACAGCGGCCCGAAGAAGCCGAAACAGCGGACAGAAAAGAAGATTTATCCGAACGATCCCTGCCCGTGCGGAAGCGGAAAGAAATACAAACAGTGTCATGGCCGGAAAGTGGTGTGATCTTCTGATACTGCGCAGACCGTGTGAAAACATAGTGCCTGTGGGCATCCAGCCCATCGCGAAGCGATTCTCCATGACCGGATGCCGGTTACAGTTCAGCTGGATGAACTGTAACTTTTGCGCGGCTGCGGACGGATAAAAAAGTTGCATAACTTTCTCTCAGATGGTATGATGGATAGGAAAAATACAAAAAGAAAGCAGGTGAAGCTGTGGTTGAATTAGACCAGTTCAAGAGTGAATTGAGCACATTCGATGAACCATTAGTGGAAGTGAGGGATTCACTTTGACCTCGCTAATAAAGAGCGCAGGATCGAAGAATTAGAGCGCCGTATGGAGGAACCGGATTTCTGGGACCGTCCGGAAGAGGCGCAGGAATTGATGAAACAGTTGAGCAGCATGAAGGATGACCGGGACACTTACCAGCGTCTTGTATCTGCTAAGGAGGATATGGAAACGCTGATCGAGATGGGATATGAGGAAAACGACCCGTCTGTGATCCCGGAAATCCAGGAAATGCTGGATACATTTAAAGAGGATTTTGAGGCGATCCGTATCAAGACCCTCCTGTCCGGAGAGTTTGATGCGAACAATGCGATCATCAAGCTGAACGCGGGAGCGGGCGGAACGGAAGCCTGCGACTGGTGCGGAATGCTGTACCGGATGTATACCCGCTGGGCCGAGCGCAAGGGGTTTACCCTGGAGGAATTGGATTTCCTGGAAGGTGAGGAAGCCGGTGTGAAATCCGTGACGTTCCAGGTCAACGGGCTGAATGCTTACGGTTATCTCAAGTCCGAAAAAGGCGTACACCGTCTGGTCCGGATCTCCCCGTTCAATGCGGCAGGCAAGCGGCAGACATCTTTTGTGTCCTGCGACGTCATGCCGGATATCGATAAAGAGATCGAAGTGGACATCCGCGACGAGGATTTGAGGATCGATACGTATCGTTCCAGCGGCGCCGGTGGACAGCACATTAACAAGACCTCTTCGGCGATCCGTATCACCCATATCCCGACCGGGATCGTGGTAACGTGTCAGAATGAGCGTTCCCAGTTCCAGAACAAGGATAAGGCGATGCAGATGCTGCGGGCGAAGCTGTACATGCTGAAGCAGCAGGAGCAGGAGGAAAAACTTTCCGGTATCCGCGGCGAGGTGACGGAGATCGGCTGGGGCAACCAGATCCGTTCTTATGTCATGCAGCCGTACACGATGGTCAAGGATCACAGGACTAACGCCGAGACAGGAAATGTGGATGCGGTTCTGGACGGCGGCATTGATCTGTTTATCAATGCATATCTGAAGTGGATCGCTCTCGGAAACAAACAAACGCAGGAACAGTAAAAAGGTTTTAACGGGAAAGCCGCCTGATGCCAGCGGACTGCGAACATGCAGCGGAGCAGGCCATCAGGCGGCTTATCTCATACAACGCCGAAGGGCAGAACTGGAGGAATGGATTATGGGAATTATTAGAGCAGCAGTGTCGACAGTAAAAGGCAGTCTGGAAGATCAGTGGCTGGAAGTGGTGGAACCGTATGAAATGGACGCGCAGACCGTGTGCACCAGAGGCGTTGTGATGCGTAAGGGACGGGAAAAGAAAGGAAGCCCGGATGTCCTTTCCAACGGTTCTGTGATCCATGTGTATGAAAATCAGTTCATGATCCTGACAGATGGCGGAAAGATCGTGGACTACACCGCGGAACCCGGGTACTATACGGTCGAGGATTTCGCACAGCCGTCGATGTTCAGCGGACAGTTCGGGGATGCGCTGAGAGATACTTTTAACCGCTTCCGTTTCGGAGGAGGGACCCCGCAGTCGCAGAAGGTGTATTATATCAATCTGCAGGAGATCACAGGGATCCGCTTCGGAACGAGAAATCCGGTAAATTATTTTGACAGTTTTTATAACGCAGAACTGTTTCTGCGGGCCCATGGAACCTACTCGATCCGCATTGTGGATCCTCTGCTGTTTTACGCGGAGGCGGTTCCGAAAAACGCGGAGCGTGTGGAAGTTCAGGATATCAATGAACAGTTTCTCAACGAATTCCTCGAAGGGATCCAGGTAGCGATCAACCGGATGTCTGCGGACGGGATCCGGATCTCCTATGTGGCGTCAAAGAGTACGGAACTTTCCAGATATATGGCGGATGCGCTGGATGAGAACTGGAAAGCGCGCAGGGGAATGGAAGTGCAGTCGGTGGCGATCGCCAGCATTTCCTACGATGAGGAGTCCCAGAAGCTGATCCATATGAGAAATCAGGGCGCAATGCTGCAGGATCCGACGATCCGGGAAGGATATCTGCAGGGCGCCGCAGGCCGTGCGATGGAAGCGGCTGCCTCCAACCCGAACGGTTCCATGGCCGGATTTATGGGATTCGGCATGGGAATGCAGAGCGGCGCGAATATCCTGGGCGCAGCGTCGGCGGCCAACGCGCAGCAGATGCAGAACAGCCGGGAACCGGCCGGAGCGGCAGGCGCGTGGGTCTGCAGCTGCGGTGCACAGAATACCGGGAATTTCTGCACGAATTGCGGAAAGCCTCGTCCGTCGGCGGCGTGGACCTGCAGCTGTGGGACGACGAACACCGGAAATTTCTGCTCGAACTGCGGAAAGCCGCGCCAGTGAGGTAGAATGATATGGCGGTAATTTCTTACAAATGCCCCAACTGCGGGGGTGAACTGGTCTTTGACCCTGAGACACAAAAATATAAATGCGGTTACTGCCTTTCTGAATTTACCGCCGCTGAGGCGGAGCAGGCAAATCCGAAAGCTCAGGAGGCGTCTTCCGGTGCAAAGGCACAGAAGGAAACAGAGGATTCCGGAGCTGTCGCTTACGTCTGCCCGAACTGCGGCGCGGAATTGCTGACGGACGGGACAACGGCTGCGACGTTCTGTTTTTATTGCCACAGCCCCGTGGTACTTTCCGGACGGGTTTCCGGAAAGTATCTGCCGGAAAAGATCCTGCCGTTTGCCATCAGCCGTGAGGAGGCAGTCAGCCGTTTTCTGAAGGATGTAAAAAAGAAGATTTTCATCCCGAAAGACTTCTATTCCAAAGCGCAGATTGAAAAGGTTTCCGGCGTCTATTTTCCGTATTGGCTGTATGGCGGTTCCTTTGACGCGGATTATCGGGCGAGGGGAACCCGTACCCGTGTCTGGAGAGCCGGCGATATGGAATACACGGAAACCAGCATTTTCGATGTAGAACGCGGCGGTCAGGTGGAACTGGAAGGACTTGCCCACAATGCTCTGCAGAAAGCGGACAGGGATCTGATCGAGAGCGTACAGCCATACGGGATCGACGAACTTCAGCCGTTTTCCATGGGATATCTGTCCGGATTTCTGGCGGAAAAAAGAGATATGGAGCGGGATGTCTTTGAAAATGAAATGCGGACTCAGAGGGATCAGATGATCGAGAATGAGCTGCGTGCGACGGCGGGAGACTATATGTCCCTGATCGGCGCAGATCTGAACGTTCATGTCAACCGCGAACAGTGGTCCTATGTCATGCTCCCGGTCTGGACTGTGACGTACCGGGGAAAGGATCAGAAGATTTATTACTACGCAATGAATGGCCAGAGCGGTAAGATCAGCGGTGACTTTCCTGTCGCGGACGGAAAACTGCTGCTGGTATCGGTGCTCTGCGGACTCGTTGTATTTCTTCTGGCGCTTATGGGAGGATATTTTTTATGATGAGGTCTGACGGTATAAAAAAGCGGCCGGGAGGCACCGCCATTCTGCTGGCGTTTGTCCTGTTTTTGCTCTTTCCGGCGGCTGCATATGCGCAGGAGGGAACTGCCGCGGCAGCGGAAACAGACGGTGTGGTCCATAACTACGCCGAGGCGGGACTGCACAGCGGCAGCGAGTCGGAACAGCTGGAACAGAGGTGCCAGGAGATTGAGACACAGAGCCAGATACATATCCTGATGGTGACGACGGAAGATACACAGGGGAAGAGTCAGATGGAGTATGCGGACGATTTCTACGATGATATCTATCCGGAGAAAAAAGATGAAAACGGCGTGCTGGTCCTGATCGATATCGGCGAGAGGGAACTGTGGATCTCCACTGCGGGTATCATGAGGTACTATCTGTCCGATCAGGAGATCGACCGTCTGTTGGACGATATGTATGAAGAGGCCACAGTGGGGGATTACGCAGGCACCCTTGAAGAAGCGGCGGATCATGTGGAACTGGCGATCGAGCAGGGAATTTCCAGCGGGGATTACCTGGTGGATGAAAACGGCAGGGTGACCCGTTACCGGCGGATCACTGGCTTTGAGTTGATATTGGCCGGAGCCGTCGGTCTTGCGGCGTTCTGCCTTGTTTTTTTCGGCGTCCGTCATTCCTACCGGAAGAAAGTGAAGTCGGATATGTGCGGATACGGACGTGTCGGCGGAATGAAACTGGACAGGCAGCGTGATATGCTGATCAACCGCCGCGTGACCTCCCGGAAGATCATCAACAATCCTCCGCCGGGTTCCGGCGGAGGAAGCAGTGTTCATACTTCTTCCAGCGGAAGAAGCCACGGCGGAGGCGGAAGGGGATTCTGAGATTGCAGCCGCTCAGCCGGCCGAACGGTACCTGATATTTTTTACTTGAACATCCACACAGAATATGCTACTATCTTTCTAGTGAAAACAAATGTGTTTCTCAGAAAGAATTTTCGAAGGCAGAGACGGCGCAGGATACCTGCGGATCACGGATGCCGGACAGAGAAAGCAAATAGGAGAAAACAATGAGTACAGGAAAGACAAAGTATTACGTTCTGAAAGAGAAAGCCGTTCCTGAAGTGCTTCTGAAAGTGATCGAGGCAAAAAAACTTATGGAAACCGGAAATCTTACCGTCCAGGAAGCGACAGAGCGGGCGGGGATCAGCAGAAGTTCTTTTTATAAATATAAGGAAGATATTTTTCCGTTTCATGACAATGCAAAAGGCAAGACCATCACCTTTCTGCTCC
>ERZ1090860.193-NODE-194-length-37813-cov-10.058080_pt1 | contig 37813 bp, 31 predicted proteins | sample MGYA00478483_ERZ1090860 | MGnify/ENA primary metagenome ERZ1090860 (study PRJEB33644, sample SAMEA5815741) | chicken gut metagenome | biome: Chicken; feature: Gastrointestinal Tract; material: Caecum | place: Ireland | collected 2019-01-01 | study: A study of the...
GATATAGATAGTTAATTTTTTGAATAATACAAAAATAATCTTTTATATAAAAATATTTATCGACAAAAAAGGAAAGGGGAATGAAGTGTGGCAAAAGAGACGATGGACGCTATCCGCCGCGCGGAAGAAAAGGCTGACGAGACAGTCCGGGAAGCCAGAAAAGAAGCGGAGCGGATCATAGAAGCCGCGAAAACAGAAGGGGCTGCCCGGCGCAGAGAAGCGGAAAAACAGGCTGTTGAACTGCTGGAAAAGACAGAGCGGGAAGCAGCGGCCGCCGCGGAGAAAGAGGCGGAAAAAACAGCGGAAGAAAGTGCGCGCATGAAAGCGGATATCAGAGAAACAGCAGAGAAAAAAAGGGAAGAAGCAGTAAAAATGGCGATCAGCGAGCTGAACTGATCCGCCGGAAAAGCTCAGCAAAGAAGGTGATGATTATATGGCAGTACTGCAGACGCAGAAAATCCATATCTGCGCCCTGAAGAAAAACCGCAAACAGATACTGGAAGAGCTACAGAGAACAGGCAGGGTCCAGATCGAGCCGGGGGGACAGGAGGACGAAATCTTCCGTCATATGGATACGGCGTCCGCCTGCAGCGCTTTTGAAAAAAGAGCTCAGAACGCGGAAGCGGCGCTGAAGGTATTGGAAACCTACGCCCCTGAGAAACAAAGCCCTCTTGCATTTCTGGAGGGGAAAAAGATCATTTCCCGCAGGGAGTATGAGAACGGGACTCTGGAACGGGAGCAGGTACTGAAGGATATCAGCGCGGTACTTTCCTGCCAGAAAGATATCGGAGAAGCAAAAGCCGCCAGGGTCCGGGCGGAAGCGGCATTGGAAAGCCTTGTTCCGTGGATGAGCCTGGACATTCCCATGAACAGCAAAGGCACAAAAAAGACGGCCGTGTTTATCGGGAGCCTTCCGGGAAGGTGGACGGTGGAACAACTGATGCCGGCGCTGGCGGGGGCCAGACCGGATCTGGACGTCTGCAGTCTGGAGATCCTGGGAGCGGACAGGGACCAGACCTGTCTTTTCGCGGTAACATCAAGAGACAGGGCGGATATTCTGGAAGACGCGCTGAGGGTAAACGGTTTTGTGCGGCCACAGGTAAACTGCGGTACAGTTCCGGCAGAATACGCAAAGACGCTGGAACAGCAGAAGGAAGAAGCCGTTCAGGCGGAGAGAGAAGCGGCGGAAAAAATCCGTTCCCTTGCAGGAGAGAGGGAAAAGATACGGTTTGCTGCCGACTATTACCGGATGCGAACGGAGAAATACAGGGTTCTGGGAAATCTTCTTCAGTCAGGACATGTGTTTTTTATTGAAGGCTTTGTACCTGTAGACCAGGGAGAAAAAATCAGAGAAAGACTGGAAAGCAGATACCCCTGTCAGGTGGAGCTTGAAAAAGTCCCCGAAAATGAAGAGGCTCCTGTGCTGCTCAGGAACAACAGCTTCGCGGAGCCTACGGAAAGCGTGGTGGAGGCCTTCGGCCTTCCGCAAAAGGGGGAGATCGATCCCACCGCCATCATGGCTTTTTTCTATTATTTCCTGTTCGGACTGATGCTTTCCGATGCAGGATACGGGATCCTGATGGTGATCGTGTGCGCCGTTGCCGTTAAGAAATTCCCAAATATGGACGCGGGCCTTAAGAAAATGCTGCGGATGTTTTTCTACTGCGGTATCTCCACCATTTTCTGGGGCGTTATGTTCGGAGGATATTTCGGCGACGTGATCCCGGTGGTGGCGGAGACTTTCTTCCACAAAGAGGTGGTCGTACCGGCCCTCTGGTTCGCCCCTCTGGACGATCCTATGAAGCTTCTGATGTTCAGCTTCCTGTTCGGCATCATCCATCTTTTTGTGGGCCTGGGGGCAAAAGGGTACATGCTTGCGAGAGATCGCGACTGGATGGGCTTTTTCAGCGGCGTGGCCTGCTGGTACGCCCTTCTTATAGGGCTGATCCTTCTCCTTTTGCCAAGCGACATGTTTGCTTCCATGGCGGGAGTGACTATTGTCCTTCCTGCATGGGTAGGGACGCTGGCAAAATGGATGTCCATTGTTTCCGCCGTGTGTATTGTGCTCTTTTCAGAAACAGGCACAAAGAATATTGCCGCAAGGCTGGCTCTTGGAGCCTACGATCTGTACGGGGTGTCAGGATGGCTTTCCGACGTGCTGTCCTATTCCAGGCTTCTGGCCCTGGGACTTGCCACAGGAGTCATCGGAACGGTGATCAATACAATGGGAAGTATGCTGGGAGGCAGCGTCATAGGATTTATCCTGTTCTGGGTGATCTTTGTCGTAGGGCATCTTCTGAATATGGCGATCAATCTTCTGGGCGCTTACGTGCATACCAACAGACTTCAGTTCGTGGAGTTTTTCGGAAAATTTTATGAAGGCGGAGGAAGGCCTTTCCGGCCGTTTTCCGCAGCTTCAAATAAATATTTTAAATTCAAGGAGGAAGAATAGGATGGATAACGTGGGATTAATTTTGGCATTGGCAGGAGCAGTCAGCGCAGCGCTTTTTGCGGGAATCGGTTCAGCTTACGGCGTAGGTCTTGCGGGCCGCGCGGGAGCGGGAGCTATTACGGAAAACCCTGATCTTTTCAGCAAGGTGCTGATCCTTCAGCTCCTTCCCGGAACACAGGGTATCTACGGCCTTCTGGTGGCCTTTGTTACACTGAGCCAGATCGGTCTTCTCGGAGGAGGAGCTTCTGAGATCACGCCGGGACAGGGGCTGATGTATCTGCTCGCCTGCCTCCCCATTGCAGTGGTAGGACTGATCTCCGCTATTTATCAGGGACAGACGTCTGTGGCGGCCATCGGCGTTGTGACAAAGAAACCGGATCAGTTTGGTAAAGCCATGCTGTTCCCGGCAATGGTAGAGACATATGCGATCCTGGCTCTTCTGATTTCTATTCTGGCCGTATTTTCTTTATAAGCAGATTAAGGCCGCGCCGGCAGGCGCAGAAAGAAAGTCAGGAGGTTCAGAATGAGCGGATTAGAAAAAATCATCAGTCAGATTGAGGAAGACGCCGGCCATTCTGCAGAAGAGATCATCCGGGAGGCCAGGGAACAGGCGCAGGCCATTCTCGGCGCAGCGGATGAGGAATGTAAGAAAATAAAAACACAGGCCCGGCAGAAGGCAGAAGCCCGCAGAGAAGATATTCTGCGGAAAAGCCGCTCCGCCGCGGCCATGCAGCAGAAACGGGAGCTTCTTTCGGAAAAGCAGCGACTGATCAGTGAAATTATAGAAGAAGCAAGAGAAAGTCTCTACAGGCTGGACGGAAAGAGCTATTTCCTGTTAATAGCCCAAATGCTTAAAAAGCATGTTCAGCCGGGAAACGGGACGATCTGCTTCAGCCGGAGGGATCTGGACAGACTTCCGGAAGGTTTTGAAAAGACCATACAGGAAACTGCCGCGGCAAAAGGCGGAAATCTGGCGGTAAGCAGGGCTCCTGCCGACATCGACGGAGGATTTATTCTGGTGTACGGGGGGATAGAAGAGAACTGTTCTTTCGCCTCAGTTTTCGCGGACAGCAGGGAAAAACTCCAGGATCAGATCCATGCCCTGCTCTTTGGACAAAGGTCCCGGTAAGGAGGAGTTTTATGGGGAAAGACTATACTTATGCGGTGGCCCGGATCCGGGGAAGAGAGCTGTCTCTGTTCGGAGGGCCGGTAATGGAGCAGCTTTTGGCGTGTAAGACCTGCGAGGAGGCTCTTCGGTTTCTGGCGGATAAAGGCTGGGGAGATCCGGACAAAGCCCTGACAGTGGAAAATATTCTGGACGCGGAGACGGAAAAGACCTGGAATCTGATCGGCGAAATGGTAAAGGATATGTCTGTGTTCGATGTGTTCCGTATCGCGGACGACTACCATAATCTCAAGGCGGCCTTAAAGCTTGTCTACGTCCGGTCAGAAATTGACAGAAACCGCGTCTTTGTCACAGGAGGACGGATTCCCCCGGAAATCATAGAAAAAGCCGCCCGGGAAAGAGACTTCAGCAGTCTTCCCGAGGATATGGAAAAAGCGGCGCAGGAGGCGCAGGATACGCTTCTCCACACAGGGGACGGACAGTTATGCGACATCATACTGGATAGAGCGTCTCTGGAAGCAGTGTACCGGGCGGGGATGGACTCTTCAGAGGAAGTGCTGAAAAGATACGCGCAGCTCACTGTAGCCGCCGCAGATATCCGGATCGCCGTACGGTGCGGCAAGGTGGGGAAATCTCTTGATTTTATTGAAAGGGCTCTGGCGCCCTGTCCCGGCCTTGATATGGAAGCCCTGGCTCACGGGGCGCTTGGCGGGACAGAGAGTGTGGCGGCCTGTCTGGAGGGAACAGAATATGCACAGGCTGCGGAAGCTTTGCGCAAATCTCCGGCGGCTTTTGAGAAGTGGTGCGACGATCTGATCATAGAGGAGATCAGGCCCCAGAAATATAATCCTTTTACCCTGGGTCCGCTGGCCGCCTATATTCTGGCCCGCCGCAATGAGATCAAATGTGTGCGCATGATACTCACCGGCAGACAGAACGAGCTGCCGGACAATGTAATACGAGAAAGGCTGAGAGAAATGTATGTATAAGATAGCAGTGATGGGTGATTACGACAGTATTTACGGTTTTGCAGCACTGGGACTTTCCGTCTTTCCGGTGGAGGACGAAGAAAGCTGCAGGACGACCCTGAACAGACTGGCGCAGAGCGGTTATGCGGTGATCTATATTACAGAGTCGAAAGCCGCCATGGTGGAGGAGGAGATCAGCCGGTACCGTGAACAGCGGCTTCCGGCCATTATCCTTATTCCTGGTATCTTCGGCAATACAGGAGCCGGGATCGCCCAGGTGAAAAAATCCGTGGAGCAGGCGGTTGGCTCTGATATTATTTTTACAGAATAGAAAGACAGGTAGGTGATGGGAAAATGAGCACAGGCATCATAAAAAAAGTAGCGGGGCCGCTGGTCATTGCGGAAGGCATGCGGGACGCCAATATGTTTGACGTGGTACGTGTCTCCAGACAGCGTCTGATCGGCGAGATCATCGAAATGCACGGAGATCAGGCTTCCGTTCAGGTATATGAGGAGACTGCGGGACTGGGACCGGGAGAACCGGTGGAGTCTACAGGAGCTCCTTTAAGCGTGGAGCTGGGGCCGGGACTTATAAAAAGTATATACGACGGGATACAGCGTCCTCTTGACGATATTCTGAAGGTGTCGGGAGGAAATCTTCTAAAGCGCGGAGTGGAGGTTCCCGCTTTAAAAAGAGATCTGGTCTGGCATTTTGTTCCCACAGTGTCTCCAGGCGAGGATGTGGAAGCGGGAGATGTGATCGGAACGGTACAGGAAACGCCGATCGTGGTTCACAGGATCATGGTTCCCTATGGGATTAAGGGAAAGATAAAATCTATAAAAGAGGGAGACTTTACTGTAGAACAGACGGTAGCCGTTATTGAATGCGCGGAAGGGGAAAAAGAAATGACCCTGATGCAGAAATGGCCTGTGCGGACCGGTCGTCCGTATAAAGAAAAGCTTCCCCCTGATAAGCCGCTTGTCACCGGACAGCGAGTGATCGACGCCATGTTTCCCATTGCGAGGGGCGGCGTGGCAGCGGTACCGGGGCCCTTCGGCTCCGGCAAAACAGTGATCCAGCATCAGCTTGCGAAATGGGCGGAGGCCGATATCGTGGTCTATATCGGCTGCGGAGAACGTGGAAATGAAATGACAGACGTTCTGAACGAGTTTCCGGAGCTTAAAGACCCGTCCACCGGCTATTCGCTGATGGAGAGGACAGTGCTGATCGCCAATACTTCCGATATGCCTGTAGCTGCCCGTGAAGCTTCCATATATACAGGAATCACTATTGCGGAGTATTTCCGCGACATGGGATATTCCGTGGCTTTGATGGCGGACTCTACTTCCCGGTGGGCGGAGGCTCTCCGCGAGATGTCGGGCCGTCTGCAGGAAATGCCCGGCGAGGAAGGATATCCGGCTTATCTGGGAAGCCGCCTCGCTCAGTTTTACGAGAGGGCAGGCTGTGTGATCTCTCTTGGAAAAGAGGGAAGGGAAGGCGCTCTTTCCGTTATCGGAGCAGTATCGCCTCCCGGCGGAGACATTTCCGAACCGGTATCCCAGGCTACGCTGCGGATCGTTAAGGTATTCTGGGGACTGGACTCCAATCTGGCTTATAAACGTCATTTCCCAGCTATCAACTGGCTTACCAGCTATTCTCTGTATACGGACAACCTGGAAAAATGGTTTAATGCAAATGTCCATGAAGACTGGATGGACTGCCGGAACCGGCTGATGCGGCTTCTTCAGGAGGAGGCGGAACTGCAGGAGATCGTTCAGCTTGTAGGTATGGACGCTCTTTCCGCTCCTGACAGACTGAAGCTGGAAGCGGCCCGCTCCATACGTGAAGACTTTCTTCATCAGAACTCTTTCCATGAGACAGATACTTATACGCCTCTGGAAAAGCAGTATCTGATGATGAAGCTTGTAACCGCCTACTATGATCAGTGCGCGGATGCTCTGGAAAAAGGAGTGGGGATCGAGGATCTGGTCAGCCTTGCCGTGAGAGAACAGATCGGACGTTATAAATATACAGAAACAGATAAGATCCATGAAGTTTATGAACAGATCATAAAAGAACTTGCCGCAGAGCTTGCAGGTCTGGAAGCAAAGGAGGGAAGATAAGATGTCCAGGGAATACAGAACGATCCAGGAGGTTGCCGGCCCTCTGATGCTTGTAAAAGGAGTGGAAAATGTCACCTATGACGAGCTGGGGGAAATAGAGCTTGCAAACGGAGAGACAAGACGGTGCCAGGTTCTGGAGATCAACGGCGATACCGCCATGGTACAGCTTTTCGAGAGCTCCACAGGCATTAACCTGTCAAACAGTAAGGTGCGCTTCCTGGGAAGAGGCATGGAACTGGGAGTTTCCGAGGATATGCTGGGCCGTGTATTCGACGGTCTGGGACGTCCGGTGGACGGCGGACCGGAGATTCTTCCTGACGCAAGAATGGATATCAACGGACTTCCCATGAATCCGGCCGCGAGAAATTATCCGCAGGAATTTATCCAGACAGGAATTTCAGCCATCGACGGTCTGAATACACTGGTAAGAGGACAGAAGCTTCCTATTTTTTCCGCCAGCGGACTTCCCCATGCCCAGCTTGCGGCGCAGATCGCCCGGCAGGCAAAAGTAAGGGGCACTTCAGAGCCCTTTGCGGTTGTATTCGCGGCTATGGGGATCACTTTTGAGGAATCCAATTATTTTGTGCAGAGCTTTAAGGATACGGGAGCTATCGACAGAACGGTAATGTTTGTGAACCTTGCCAATGATCCGGCGGTAGAACGTATCGCAACGCCGAGGATGGCGCTGACGGCGGCGGAGTACCTTGCCTTTGAAAAGGATATGCATGTGCTTGTCATCCTGACGGATATCACAAACTATGCGGACGCTCTCCGCGAGGTATCGGCGGCCCGCAAAGAGGTTCCGGGACGAAGAGGCTATCCTGGATATATGTATACAAACCTTGCGTCTATTTATGAAAGGGCCGGACGGCAGAAGGGAAAGAAAGGGTCTATTACCATGATCCCGATCCTTACCATGCCCGAGGATGACAAAACGCATCCGATCCCGGACCTTACGGGATATATCACAGAAGGGCAGATCATCTTAAGCCGCGATCTCTACCGGAAAGGAGTCATGCCTCCCATCGACGTTCTTCCCAGCCTGTCCCGTCTGAAGGACAAGGGAATCGGCGAGGGAAAGACGAGGGCGGATCATTCCAATACCATGAACCAGCTTTTTGCCGCTTATGCCAGAGGAAAAGAGGCGAAAGAGCTGATGGTAGTTCTTGGCGAGGCGGCTTTGACGGAAATGGATAAGCTGTACGCGAAGTTTGCCGACGCTTTTGAACAGGAATATGTATCCCAGGGTTACGATACGGACAGGGATATCGAAGAGACTCTGGATATTGGATGGAAGCTCCTTTCCATCCTGCCTAGATCGGAGCTGAAACGTATTGACAATAAATTCCTGGATCAGTACTACGGAAAATAAGGGAGGGGTGAAAGCATGGCATCTACACAGGTGAACCCTACCCGTATGGAGCTTACGCGGCAGAAAAAGAAACTTGCCACAGCCACCAGAGGCCATAAGCTTCTGAAGGACAAAAGAGACGAGCTGATGCGCCAGTTTCTGGAACTTGTGAGAGAAAACAAGGCGCTCCGGGAAAAGGTGGAGGAAGGTCTGGAAGCGGTGAACAAGAATTTTGTCCTCGCCAGGGCAAGCTCTTCCGACCAGGTACTGAATACGGCCCTTCTCGCGCCGAAGCAGGAGGTTTATCTTAACGCGGACACGCGCAACGTTATGAGCGTGGAGATCCCGGTGTTTACCACCAGTACCAGAAGCGCCGACGAGGGCGATATCTATTCCTACGGTTTCGCTTTTACCTCCGGGGATCTGGACGACGCGGTAAAATCCCTTCAGGAACTTCTTCCGGATATGCTCCGGCTTGCCGAGGTGGAGAAATCCTGCCAGCTTATGGCGGCGGAGATCGAGAAGACACGCCGCAGAGTAAACGCCCTGGAATATGTGATGATTCCTGACGCTCAGGAGAAGATCCGGTATATCACCATGAAGCTGGACGAGAACGAGCGCAGCACCCAGATCCGTCTGATGAAAGTAAAAGATATGATGCTGGAGGAAGCCCGCCAGGAAAGGCTGAAAGAAGATTACGGAACCGCGGGGTGATGCTCCCGGGGCTTATGATAAAGGAGATTTGGCATTAACTTATAGTGCCAAATCTCTTTTTCTATTCCTTGAAAACCTGGATCCTGCCTCTGTATAATAAAGGCAGAAACAAAAGAGTGATTGACCGGTCATACCTCTGATGCGCGTAAACTTATGAAAAAGAGGTGTGAAAATGAAAGAAAAAGTTCAGCTTTTCGGAAGATTTTTGAGCGGAATGGTAATGCCGAATATCGGCGCGTTTATTGCATGGGGGCTTATCACTGCGCTGTTCATCGAAAGCGGATGGTGTCCCAATGAAAAATTTGCCAGGCTGGTGGATCCCATGTCTTCCATGCTGCTTCCTCTTCTGATCGCCTATACCGGCGGGGAAGTGGTCGCGGGAAAAAGAGGAGGCGTGATCGGGGCCATCGCCACAATGGGTGTGATCGTCGGATCAGACATCCCCATGTTTATCGGCGCCATGATCGTCGGACCTCTGTCCGCCTGGATCATCAAAAAATTTGACAAAATGGCGGAATCCAGGATCCCGGCCGGTTTTGAGATGCTGGTCAATAATTTTTCTCTTGGGATCATAGGAGCAATTCTGGCGCTGTTGGCCATGGTGGGAGTGACTCCTCTGGTAGACGGACTGAATTCTGTAATGAGAGCGGGAGTCGGTTTCTTTGTGGATCACGGTCTTCTTCCTCTGGCGAGCGTGTTTATCGAACCGGCCAAGGTGCTGTTCCTGAACAACGCGATTAATCACGGGATTCTGTCTCCCATGGGGATCCAGCAGGTGGAGGAATTCGGAAAATCGGTCTTCTTCCTTCTGGAAGCCAATCCCGGCCCGGGCCTGGGCGTGCTGCTTGCCTACTGTATCGCGGGAAAAGGAAACGCGAAGAGCTCCGCGCCGGGCGCTGTGATCATCCATTTTCTGGGCGGAATCCACGAGATCTATTTCCCGTACATACTGATGAATCCCTTCCTTATACTGGCGTCTATGGCTGGAGGCGCATGCGGGATTTTCGTATTTAATCTTTTTGACGTGGGTCTGACTTCCGCCGCTTCGCCGGGAAGTATCATCGCTCTTCTGATGATGGCGGAAAGACACAGCTATGTGGGACTGATCCTTGGAGTGGCGGTATCCGCGCTGGTGTCTCTTCTGATCGCCCTGCCGCTTCTGAAATTCATGGGTAAGGATACCACCCTGGAAGAGGCGCAGCAGAAAAAAGACGCTATGAAGAGACAGGCAAAAGGCGCCGAGCTGGAGTCTGCCGCCGCCTCTGAGAAGGAACTTTCCATGAAGGAAGTTCCCGCAGGCGTCGATAAAACAGACAGGATCCGGAAGATCGCTTTCGCCTGTGACGCAGGAATGGGAAGCAGCGCTATGGGTGCGACGGTCCTGAAGAAAAAGATCCAGGCAGCCGGCCTTGAGGGAATTGAAGTGATCCATACCCCGGTTTCCTCTATCCCCGCCGACGTGCAGATCGTAGTAACCCATCAGGAGCTGGGAGAAAGAGCGGCGCTCAGTAATCCCAATGCGGAAAGGATCCTGATCACCAATTTCCTGGCGGCTCCGGAGTATGATCTTCTTATTGAGGAGCTGAAAAAAAGGAACCGGTGACAGAATCCGGTTGTCGGTAAAAAAAGACCATGATATACTTTCAGTAAAAGCGATCGAGGGTATATTATGAAGCTGCTGCGCAAAACCGGAAAATTTTATACAGATATCATTATCAGCAATATCGGCATATTTATCTTCATTGGAATCCTTTCCTCGGTTTTTCAGAGCCGGGGATGGATCCCCAATGAGGAGATGTATGCCGTTTCGCAGTTGACTTACAAATACCTGCTTCCGTCGCTGCTTGCCTATGAGGCGGGGAAACGTTCCTCCGGCACTACAGGAGGAGGGGCGCTGGGACTGATGACCGCAGCAGGTGTTCTGGCCGGGGAAAACGACGGGGGGATCCTGGGTGCTCTGCTTTTGGGAACACTGGCAGGGATCCTGTGGAAAAAAGAAGAAAGAATTTTTGAGAGAAATGCCAGTCCCGGCCTCCAGATGCTGACGAGAAACCTGGGACTTGCCTTTACCGGCCTCGCGGCCGCTTTTGTGGGATACGGCCTGTTCGGCCCGGCACTCTCCTGTGTGGAGAACGTCCTTTACAGAGGCGTCGACTGTCTGACCGGCAGAGGACTGACTGCTTTTCTCTGCGTGATCATTGAGCCTGCCAAAGTGTTCTTCCTGAATAATATCATGAACCACGGGATCCTGATCCCCCTCGGGATGAATCAGGTGCAGGAGGCGGGAGAATCGGTTCTGTTTCTCCTGGAAGCCAATCCCGGTCCCGGACTTGGCGTTCTTCTGGCGCTCTTATGGGCGGGGAAGAGAAAGCGGGGAGAGTATCTTGCGGCGGCTGTGGCGGAAACGGCCGGCGGGCTTCATGAAGTGTATTTTCCCTATGTGCTGTCAGACCTCCGCCTTCTGCTCCCGCTGATCGCCGGAGGTGCGGCGGGAACGGTCTGCTTCGGAGTCTGGAACGCCGGAGTGCAGGGAGCGGTTTCTCCCGGAAGTGTTTTTCTTATCCTGCTGCTTTCCGGCAGAGAGAATATGGCCGGAGTGGCGGGCGGGATCCTGGTGTCGGCGGCGGTTTCTTTTGCCATAAGCCTGCTGATCCTGAAAAAGAGATCCCCGGAAGCGGAAAATACAGTCCCGGAAGAAAAGAGGGAAGTTATGGAACCGGAAAAAACAGAACTGAAAAAAACAGAATCCATACAGAAAATTGTTTTTGTGTGCGACGCCGGCGTGGGGAGCAGCGCCATGGGAGCCGCCATCCTGAGAAGGCTTCTGCGGCAGCAGGGAACCGGGGAGATTACGGTGGAAGCCTGCGCGTCGGATATGCTTCCGGACGAGACGGATCTGATCGTGTGCCAGAAGGAAATCCGCAGGCTTCTGCCTGACGGGATCCCGGAAGAAAAATTTTATCTGGTGGAAAGTTTTGTGGATCCGGCGGAATACGATAAGCTGGTTTCGCTGGTGAGCGGGGAAACTCTTTGCAACACGATAATACCGGAGCAGAGAAGGACTGAGGAAGAATGAATGAATTTTCACCAAGGATGAAACAGATCCTGCAGATGCTGCTTAAACAGAATAAAGAAATTTCCGTAAAAAATCTCGCGGAACAGGTCGGGGTAAGCAAAAGGACTGTTCAGCGGGAACTGGGTTATGTGGACAGAAGCCTGAAAAAATACGGAGTATCTTTTCATTCGCGCACCGGAGTGGGCGTGTGGCTGACAGGAGACGACGGGGCCAGGGCGGAACTTGCCGCGGCGCTTACAGAAAGCGGGGATTATGACGCCGGAAACCGGGAGGAACGGCGCAGGCGCCTGATACTGGAGATCCTGAAAGAGAAAGGCCTTAAAAAACTGTTCTATTACAGCAGCCAGTTCGGAGTCAGCGAAGCTACCGTCAGCGCGGATCTGGCCGAGGCGGAGAAGTGGCTGGAAAGATACGGCCTTCGTGTGAGCCGCAAGCCGGGAAGCGGAGTCAGCGTGGAGGGGACAGAAGAAAACTACCGCCGCGCCATCCGGGCTTTTATCAGTGAAAATATCGATACCAGGACAGTGAAAGAAGCCTATGAGGGAGGCGCCGCGAGAAGCTATGATATTCTGGGAAGGGAAAGCATAAGCCGTATTCTGAACCAGGATATCGTCAGGCGTGTGATCGACTGCATTATGCGGGTGGACGATCCCCAGATACAGACGCTTACAGAAAATTCCTATATGGGGCTTGTGATCCATATTTCCATAGCGGTGAACCGCATTATGAAAAACGAGGTGATCGAGGAAGAGGAACTGCCGCAGGAGGAAAAAAAGGACGGGGCCTGTCGTCTGGCAGAAGCCATCGTATCTGAACTGGAAAAGGAGTTTGAGATTGCGATACCCAAAGTGGAACTTTCCTACATCTGCCTTCACATCAGAGGCTCCAAGCATGAAAAGGTGGAGTGGGACGCCGCGGCGGGAAGGACCATAGACAGCCAGGAGATCCGGCAGACGGTAAACCGGATGATCGACGCTTTCGGCGGAGAGAACGCGTATCTTCTCAAGCAGGACGACGAGTTCATACAGGGCCTCCTGGCCCATCTCCAGCCTACCCTGGTGAGGCTTCTTGGCGGAATGCAGATCAGGAATCCGGTTCTGGATGAGATTAAGGCCAATTACGCGGATATTTACGAGAGGTGTCTGAACGTATCGAAGGTTCTGGAGGATTTTACCGGTAAAAAGGTGCCGGAGGAGGAAACGGGATTTCTCACCGTGCATTTCGGCGCGGCCCTTGTGCGGCTGGAAGGAAGAAACGAACAGATCCGGAAGGTCCATATAGGAGTGGTGTGTTCCAGCGGGATCGGAATCTCCCGTCTGATGGCCACCAAACTGAAACATGTTTTTCAGGGGAGGATATCCATTTCCACATACGGAAAAAACGACGTGACGCCCTTCGTGGCGGGGAAAACGGATTTTTTCGTATCCAGCATTTCCCTGGAAAATGTGGATACTCCGGTGATCTATGTAAATCCGCTTCTGAACGATAAAGATATGGAACAGATCCGCGAGATGATCTTCCAGTACGAACGGACGCCGGAAGCTTCCGGGGAGGCGGAGGGATTTTCCCGGGAACTGGAAGAGATCAATATTATGGCGGCGCAGATCAATGCGGTGATCAAATATATGGAGTTTTTCAAGGTGGACAATTATATAACCTTTGACGAACTTCTGATCGCCGTGGGGGAAAAACTTTCCCCGTACAGAGACCAGGGAGAAATGATCCAGGAGGATATCAGGCGGAGGGAGAAAATCTCTTCACAGATTTTCGCGGAATTCGGATTCGCCCTTCTCCACACCAGGACAAAAGGCGTGGTGCGGCCCAGTTTCACTGTGTGCATGACAAAGGATCTGAAACCTTTTCTCGATCCGTATTTCCGGAATATCCAGGTGGTGTTTATCATGCTTCTCCCCGCAGACAGTAATGTGAAGACCAACAGCGCGATCCTGGGTTATATCAGCACTGTGCTGATCGAGGATCCCGCTTTTATGGATACGGTGCTGACAGGAGACCGGGAAAATATCCGGCGGGCCCTGTCCGCGCATCTGAAGAAATTTTTTAATACATATCTTTCTAAAATCTGATAAGGGGAAAGGGACGGCCGTCAGCGGCTGTCCCTTTTTCAGTAAATGGGATTTGGCGCTATCTGATGGTGCCAAATCCCATGTTCTTTAAGTTGAAATTCATGAGAACGGGATCCTATAATAAAACCATAAAGAACAGCGGACAGGAAGCAGTGAAAAAATTACAGGGAGGAACGGATATGTTTTTCAGAAAGAAAAAAGAAGAGGCGAAGCCTGAACAGACAAAAAAAGAACTTCTGTACCGGGAAAACATTAAAGTGGGATGCAGGCCGGACACACAGGAAAATGTGATCCGCCAGGTAGGCCAGATGCTGGTGGACAGCGGCTATGTGGATCAGCCTTATGTGGAGGCGATGCTGGAAAGAGAAAAATCTTTTTCCACTTTTATGGGAAACGGGCTGGCGCTGCCCCACGGTGTAGAGGCCGCCAAGAAAGATATCAAAGCCTCCGGGATCGCCGTGATGGTGTTCCCCGAGGGAACGTCCTGGGGCGATGAAAAGGCGAATATCGTGATAGGCATCGCAGGCGTGGGAGAAGAACACCTTCAGATACTGGCGGTGATCGCGGACAAGATGCTTGCCCCGGAGGCTGTGGAAAAACTTGTAAACGGAGATGTGGATACGGTTTACGAGATGCTTGCGGGCAACTGATATGGAAATCTCCGGACGATATAACGAAAAGGTTCGGGAAAGGAGCAGAAAATGATCATTACAGTTACGATGAATCCGGCTATTGACAAAACAGTGGAAATCGATTCCCTGATCCAGGGAGGTCTGAACCGGATCAGCAAAGTGGAATACGACGCCGGGGGAAAAGGGATCAATGTTTCCAAAACCATCAGAGAACTGGGCGGAAAAAGTATTGCGACGGGATTCCTTGGAGGAAATAACGGAAGGACCATAGCCAGCGTCCTGGATGAGAAGGGGATCGAAAGTGATTTTGTCCGGGTGGATGGAGAGACCAGGACAAATACCAAGGTTTATGAAAAAAACGGCGCGCTGACAGAACTGAACGAACCGGGTCCGGTGATCACAGAGGAACAGATGGAAGCGCTGAAAGATAAGCTTCTGGGCTACGCCGGAGCGGACACGCTGTTTGTTCTCTCGGGAAGCATTCCGGCAGGAGTTCCCAAAGATACATATGCCCGGATCATCCGCGCGGTACATGAAAAAGGGTCGAAGGTTCTTCTGGACGCGGACGGAGAGCTTTTCCGCCTGGGAGTGGAGGCCGCTCCGGATATCATCAAACCAAACCGGGTGGAGCTTGAGGAATACGCGGAAATGGATTACAGGGCGTCTGAGGAAGAACTGGTACATATCGCGGAGAAATTTAAAGAAAAAGGAATCGGGAGTATCGCCGTTTCCATGGGACAGAGCGGCGCGATGTTCCTTCTGGACGGACAGACGGCGCGATGCCCGGCGCTGTCCGTAAAAGCGCACTCTACCGTAGGAGCGGGGGACGCCATGGTGGCCGGACTGGCGCTTGCCTGGGATCAGAAGCTCGCGGCGGAGGAGACGATCCGTCTCTGTATGGCGGTGTCCGCCGGAGCGGTGACTACCATCGGAACCAAACCTCCGTCAAAAGAACTGGTGGAAGAACTGAAAAAGCAGGTTGTAATTGCGTATCTTAAATAAAAGAGGAGAAAAAATCATGAAAACAAAAGCAGTGAGACTTTACGGCGTCAGAGATTTAAGGCTGGAGGAGTTTGAACTTCCGGAGATCAAAGAGGATGAGATCCTTGTAAAGGTTATGAGCGACAGTATCTGTATGTCCACCTACAAGCTGGTGGAGCAGGGCAAAAAGCATAAAAGAGCGCCCCAGAATATCGACACGAATCCAGTGATCGTAGGACATGAGTTCGCCGGCGTGATCGTGAAGGTGGGAGAAAAATGGAAGGATCAGTTCAAACCGGGTATGAAATTTGCCCAGCAGCCTGCGCTGAACTACAAAGGAAGCCTTGCCTCCCCGGGATATTCCTACGAATATTTCGGCGGCGCCTGCACCTACTGCATTATCCCTCATGAAGTAATGGAACTGGGATGCCTGATGCCATACGACGGAGACAGCTTTTTTGAAGCTTCGCTGGGAGAACCCATGAGCTGCTGCATCGGAGGTTATCACGGAAACTATCATACCAATAAGAGGAATCATGATCTTGCTACAGGAACAAAGCCGGACGGAGACATCCTGGTAGCCGGCGGATGCGGCCCCATGGGCCTGGGCATGATCACCTACGGGATCCAGATTGAGAACAGACCGAAGAGAATCGTAGTTACCGATATTGACGACGCCAAGATCGCCCGCGCCGCGGAAGTGATCTCCCCGGAAAAGGCCGCGGCCCACGGCGTGGAGCTTCTGTATGTAAACACCGCGAAGATGGCGGATCCGGTGAAAGAATTAAGGGATATTACAGGCGGAAAAGGATATGACGACGTGTTCGTCATGCTTCCCATCAAACCGGTTGTGGAAATGTGCGATAAACTTCTTGCCTTTGACGGCTGCATGAACTTCTTCGCAGGACCTACGGACAATCAGTTTTCCGCGGAGATCAATATGTACAACGTGCATTATATCAGCACCCATATCGTGGGAACCACAGGTGGAAACAACGACGACCTTATTGAGGCAAACACGCTGGCGGCGGCGGGAAAGATCGAACCGGCCGTTATGGTGACCCACGTGGGAGGAATCAACAGTATCGTGGACGCTACGCTGAATCTTCCCAAGATCCCCGGCGGCAAGAAGCTGACCTACACACAGTTCGATATGCCGCTTACAGCCATTGAGGATTTTGGAAAACTGGGGGAAACAGATCCTCTGTTCAGAAAATTGGACGAGGTGTGCTCCAGGAACCGGGGACTCTGGTGCGCGGAAGCGGAAAAAATCCTTTTTGAACATTTTGGCGTGGAAGTTTAACACAGAAAAAACAGGAGGAAAACGATATGGTATCACAGAAATTTATCATAAAAAATGAGTCCGGCCTTCATGCAAGACCGGCAGCAGTAATGGCGAAAGCTGCCGGAAAATGCAGATCAGAAGTAATTATCCGATATGGTGAGAAGACAATCCAGGCAAAAAGCATCCTGAATATTATGGCGGCGGCCATAAAGTCCGGCTCGGAAATTGAAATACAGTGTACCGGAGAGACGGAAGAAGCGGACCTGAAAACTCTCGGCGAACTGATCGAAAGCGGTCTGGGAGAATAAGAAGTAAATTATAATCGATATCTTACCGGGGTTCTTTTCCTTCAGCGAAGACCAGCATCATTTCGTTGGTCAGGCTGGAGGAATTTCCCTGTCCTCTGATCTCGCTCCGGTGGAACCATTCCGCCATGGCAAGCTCGCTGTGATCTACAGTGAGAGTGTCGTCTCCGTCCACATCACAGAAAAATCCGAAGAGCAGAGTGCCGCTGAAAGACCAGGGCTGGCTCTTGTAGTAGCGGATATTCTTTACCCGCAGTCCCACTTCTTCCATCACTTCACGTCTTACCGTATCCTCTATCGTTTCGCCGATCTCCGCGTAGCCGGCGATCAGGGCGTAGTTCGTAAAGGCCCGTCCTTCATATTTTGACATTACCAGCCGGTCGCCGTTGGTGATCCCTACGATCACAGCGGGAGAAAGCACCGGATATTCATAGTGCCCGCAGGCGGGACAGTACATCTGGCGTTCTGTTTTGCTGTGAGCCATGGGAGCGCCGCAGCAGCCGCAGTATCTGCGGCTTTCATACCAGCGGAAAAGCTGATATCCGGTGATTCCCGCGAAAGCAAGATACCGGGGATGCACAAGCCTGAGAGAGCGGATCTCCTGGAAGGAGCAGCCGGGGAAATCATTTTCCTCTGCGTTTCCAAGCAGATAAAAACGGTCTTCATCAATGGTAAAAAGGTAAATCAGTTTTCCGGCGTGTTCCTCTTTTTCTTTCAGTTCCCGGAAACGGGGAAAACTGATCTCTCCTTCCGGCTCTTTCTGCCGGAGAAGGATTTTTCCCTCCTGATAGCACAGAAGATAACTGTCTTCCGCCGGTGCTGACGGATGATATTCATTATGGTAAATATGGGGTGCGATATCCTGGATCATATGTATGCCTCGATTCTTTTTTGTTTATTGCCGCAGTCCGTATAAGATTCTGCTTCCGTTTTCTTCTGACGGATACCTGCGGTAATCCTGTATGTATCATACCATACAGAAATCTGAATATCTATCGGAAACCGGAAAGAATTTTCTCTTTTCCCGCGGCCGGATTTGTGGTAATTTTTATATATATGATGTCGGATTTTCGGGAGGAAAGTTATATGAGTACAATGGGTACGTTTTCAGGCAGAAGATTTGATCCCCTGATGATGACGCCGGAGGACGTTACTCTGGAGGATATCGCCCACGCTCTGAGCCTTCTGTGCCGGGGCGGAGGACAGCTTAAGTATTTTTATTCCGTGGGACAGCATTGTATAAACTGTATGAAAGAGGCGAAAGCGAGAGACTGGTCCAAAAGGATGCAGCTTGCCTGTCTTATTCATGACGCCAGCGAGGCGTATATCTCGGATATCATAAGGCCGGTTAAGGTGCGTCTGTCCAATTATATGGAGATAGAAGAATACATAATGGATAAGATCTGGCGGCGGTTTGGCCTGGACGACCTGACGGAAGAGGAGAACCGCCGGTGGAAACAGATCGACGACGACGTTCTTAAGCTGGAGCTGATGGTTCTGATCGAAGGGGAAGAAAATGCTGTCTGCGAAGAACTGTGTTCCTGCCCGGATCTGTCCGAGAGGCCCTGGAGGGATGTGGAAGAAGAATTCAGAGATCTGGCGGAGAATCTGGCGGAAACGGCGGATGGGAAACAGCGCGGCCGATAAGAGTCCGGTCTGTGCCGCCATCAGACGCCAGAGGAAGAAACAATCGGGAAAAGGAGTGAAGGAAAATATATGAACCCAGAAAATACTACATATACTGTGCGCTTTCCGGAAAGCGGTAAATCTGTAACGGTAAAAGCGGGAACCACCGTCCTTCAGACGGAGATCACGGCGGGCATGGTTCCCGACGCGCCCTGCGGAGGACAGGGAAAATGCGGGAAGTGCCGGGTCCTTCTGGACGGGGAAGAAGTCCTTGCCTGCCAGACGCAGGTTGAGAAAGACTGCGAGGTACGCCCGGTCCTGGAAGGAAAAAAACGTGCGCAGATATTAAACGACGGCCTGTTCCGCAGTGTTGCCTGCGAACCGGGATCCCTGCCGGAAGGGACGGAAGCTCCGGTTCTTGCGGCTGTGGATCTGGGATCCACCACAGTGGTGGCTTATCTCATGGACGGCAGGACGGGAGAACTGTTAAGTACCAAAAGCACGCTGAATCCTCAGCGCCAGTACGGGGCGGATGTGGTCATGCGGTGCAGCTATGTCCTGGAACACGGGCCGGAGGCTCTGAGCAGCTGTATCCGGGAGGCCATAGACCGTCTTCTGGGAGAGGCGGCGGCAGAAGCCGGGCGCAGGAAAGAAGACATCGTCAAGATCGTTATGGCAGGGAACGCCTGTATGCATCATCTTTTCCTGGAGCTTCCTGTGGACACGCTGGTGAGGGCGCCCTATGTGCCGAAAGTGAAGGATACGGTAAAGACGGAGGCTTCCGGCTGCGGCATCTATGTGTGCAAAGACGCGCAGCTTATATGGCTTCCCAATATCGGGGGCTTTGTAGGGGCGGATACTACCGCCTGTATGCTGGCTGCGGAATTCGATAAAAGGGAAGAACTTACCCTTATGGTGGATATCGGAACTAACGGAGAAATGGTTTTGGGAAACTGTAAGGGATATACGGTCTGCTCTACTGCGGCGGGACCTGCCTTCGAGGGAGCGAAGATCACCTGCGGCATGAGAGGAAGCGACGGGGCTATCGACCATGTATATCTGGAAAACGGTGAGGTGAAATTCCACGTGATCGGAGACGGTAAGCCTGCCGGGATTTGCGGTTCCGGCCTTCTGGACGCGGTGCACTGCCTCCTTCAGACGGGATGGATACGGGAGGACGGATACATGAAGGAACCCTGGCATTTCTCCGACGAGGTATTTCTGTGCCAGAAGGACGTGCGGGAACTGCAGCTTGCCAAGGCGGCTATTGCGGCGGGCGTACAGCTTCTCTGCAGAAAGAGAGGATGCCGCATAGAGGAGATCAGGACGCTTCTTCTGGCGGGAGCTTTCGGCAACTATCTGGATCCGGACAGCGCCTGCGGGATCGGCCTTCTTCCGGAAGCCTTGAGGGACCGTATCGTTCCTGTGGGGAACGCGGCGGGAGCGGGAGCCAGACTGGCGGTTCTCTCGGAAAAGGAATTCGCCCGGGCGGAAGATATGGCTTCGAAGGCCGGATTCCTGGAGCTTGCCACGGAACCGGATTTTATGGACGTCTATGTGGACGAGATGAGTTATGCCAAGGAGGATTGTTATGGAATATAGAGAACTGGAAAAACTTGCCCTGGATACAGGGTTCAGTTATGCGGCGGAGCTGGACGTATCTACACTGGAGCTTCGCCAGGAGGTGCGGGATATGTGCGGCGCCAACACCTGCGGTATGTACGGCAGAAACCTTGCCTGTCCTCCTGCCTGCGGAACTCTTGAAGAGTGCCGGAAACAGGTGGAAGGGTACGGCCGTGGGATCATTGTCCAGACTGTGGGAGATGTGGAGGACAGTATGGACTTTGAAGGCATGGTGGAGACAGAACAGAGGCACAAGAAATATTTTTTTGAAATGACAGAAAAGCTTCGGAAAGCCTGCCCGGACGTCCTTCCTCTGGGAAGCGGATGCTGTACTGTCTGCAAAGAGTGCGCCGGTCCCGGGGCGCAGTGCCGGTTCCCGGAGAAAAGAATCTCCTCTCTGGAGGCCTACGGGATCGTGGTCAGCGATCTCTGCAGCCGCAACGGGATGAAATACTATTACGGACCGCAGAAGATCGCCTATACGTCCTGTTTCCTTTTGAAATAATATTTGCGCCTGCTTGTCTCTTCTTCCGGAGGAAGCGGGCGCTTTTTGTACCGGCTGTCGCTTACAGTCCAGGAATATGCGTTTGGATATTTCCGGTGGTTATTTCTGCTCTTCCATATCGATAAGCCGGAAGGAAAGCATCAGATAAAGCAGCTCGTCCGGGTCGGACAGATCAGATTTCAGGTGTTGGCTGATACGGTCCAGGCGGTACAGAAGCGTGCTGCGGTGGATAAAAAGTTCCTGTGCTGTCTTTGTGGCGTTCTGATGGTTTTCCAGATAACAGCGGAGCGTCTGGTAGAGCGGGGACTGGCTGTTTTCTGATTCATATTTTAAACTGAGAAGCTTCTCGTGGCATATCATGTACGCGGGAAGTTTTTTTGTAGTCTGTTCCAACAGGTAAGGCAGGGCGATATCGTTGAAGCGGTGGATCCAGCGGTGGGGAAACTTGCGGCTTCCAACCTGAAAAGAAAGAGAAGCCTGGACATACTGACGGTGAAAATTAAAATGCCCCAGCATTCGGCGGCTATATCCGGCATTGAGGAAACTGTCCCGGATAAAACTGGCAAGTTTCTGTTCGATCTCTGATTCCGAGAGCTGACACAGATCCAGATTAATATAGATCACGATATTTCCTTTGTGCTCCAGGGCGCAGGAAGCGGGAACGATATTTTCGATGTAACTTATGATGGAACGGTGAGTCAGGTTTTTGTAATCCAGAAGTTCCGTCTTCAGGAAAATACAGAGATAATAATGGGAGGAGAGCCATCCGTAATCTGTAAGCCTGCGGCTGACTTCCACATAGTCTGCGCTGGAATCTGTCAGAATGGTGTGGAAAATCTGATGGAGCTGATGCCGGACGTCGTGGCTGTCTACAATGTTGGTGGACAGGGCGTGAGAGATAACGCGCGCCAGATATTCCAGAATAAAACCGAAGGTATCGTCCAGAGGCGCTTCCCCTTCTGTATAAAGAAGGCGGTAAAGCGTTCTGTCAAAGCGGCGGATATTGACGCAGAGACTGGGAAGAGCCACGTTGTTTCCGGAATAGTAGAAGTATCCTACACGGTGAAAGGCTTCTTCATACTGAGGATCCTGCTTCAGCGCAAGGATAAGATCTGCGGTTTCATCCGTGGAACCCAGGACAGAATTGGGGAGCTGTCCGAAAGAGAGATCCCGGGACGCGATGATAGTGAAATCCATGCCTATTACCATCATGGGATTGGGGATCACCGGGGCTGTCAGATCCAGGAGCGCCTGGATGGATCCGTTCATCAGCCGGGATTCAAACAGGGCCTGACTCCATTCCTCATATGTTTGGAAAATCTTCTCCGCTGTTTCCATAAGAACAACAGGATCCGCTTCGGGAATTATACAGATGTTGGGAATCTGCGCCGGAATATCCTGATCCGGAAATCTGGTCAGGATCATCATGCTGTGAAGAGGATTCCTTAGAAAATCTTCCGCCGGTTCTGTAGAAATGTAGATGAGGCCGCCGGAAAAAGGCTGTTCCGGTTTGTGATGGACAGCATATTTCAGACAGGGCTCGCTGGTAAACGTTTCCGCGGCCTGAAGGCGGAATTCCTGCTTCAGGTGCCATAAAATCAGTTTCGGACTGAGCTGCATATCGTTCTCCTTTGATAAATCTATTGTCGTGTGATCTGAGCTGTTTGTACGGTTGAAAAAGAGCAAGTGTACAAATCAACCGTACGAATCGGGCTATTATACGGTCGAAAAAGGGCAAGTGTACAAATTAACCGTATGATGCGGGCTGTTTGTACGGTTGAAAGAGAGCAAGTGTTCAAATAAACCGTATAGTCCAGCCTGTGGTACGGTCGAAAAAGAAGAATGCTCCAAATCAACCGTATGAAGTGTGCTGCTTGTACGGTCGAAAAAGAGCAAATGTACAAATTAACCGTATGAATCAGCCTGTGATACGGTTGAAAAAGAAGAAAAGACCAAATCAACCGTACGAAGTGTGCTATATATACGGTTAGAAAAGAGTAAGTGTTCAAATCAACCGTATAGTTCAACCTGCTGTACGGTCGAAAAAGAAGAAAAGTCCAAATCAGCCGTACGATTCAGGCTGCTGTACGGTTGAAAGAGAGCAAGTGTTCAAATCAACCGTATAGTTCAACCTGCTGTACGGTTGAAAGAGGGCAAGTGTCCAAATCAACCGTATAAGTACCGCCGGATACAGTGTAAAAATTATCTTGTTTCATTTTAACATCCAATCTTTAAAAACACAAGAATGGATCTCCTACAAAGTGTAGGAAAACATATCTGTAAAATAGAATATATGTGTAAATAGAAAAACAGTTTTCCCTGTGATACAATAGATTCATAGCGAAAGTACGGCTTTCCTTTAATTTGTAGAATAAAGGAGGAGAAAGTAACATGATCATTATCGGTGAAAAGATAAATGGTTCCATCCCGGCAGTGGCGGAGGCCATCGCCAACAGGGATGCGGAATTTATTAAAAACCGTGCCCGGATGCAGGACGAAGCGGGAGCTACCTATATAGACTGCTGCGCATCTGTTCCGGAGGAAGTAGAAGTGGAGACCCTGAAATGGATGATCGACTGCATCCAGGAAGCGACCGACCTTCCAATCTCTGTGGACAGCCCCAGCGCGAAGGTCCTGGCGGAAGTGATTCCCTACTGTAAGAAGCCAGGTCTTGTAAACTCTGTATCCGGCGAGGGAGATAAGATGGACGTGATCTTCCCGCTGATCGCAGATACCAAATGGGAAGTGATCTGTCTTCTGTCCGACGACACGGGTATTCCCAAGAATGCGGCCGACAGGCTGAAAGTATTCGACAAAGTGATGGCAAAGGCGCAGGAGTACGGTATCGCTCCTTCCAGGATGCATATTGACCCGCTGGTTGAGATGCTCTGCACGTCTGAAAACGGAATCGACACCAACGTGGAAGTGATCAGTACGGTAAGGAAACGTTATCCGGATATCCATATCACGGCGGCGGTGAGCAACATTTCCTTCAACCTTCCGGTAAGGAAGATGATCAACCTGGGCTTCACGGTCCTGGCAATGAACGCGGGACTGGACAGCGCGATCCTCGATCCTACCAACAGGGACATGATGGGCGTGATCTACGCCACAGAGGCGTTGCTGGGCGAGGACGACTACTGCATGGAATATATCGGCGCGTACAGAGAGGGAATCTTCGGGCCGAAGAAATGATCAGGGCTGATACAGGATTCAGCAGAAAATTCCGGAAAAACACCGGGTTCTCTATGCGGAAGAGACCCGCTGCAAAAGATTTTAAGTAAAAAAGAGGAGGTAGACAAAAATGGCAGGTATTCAGGAAGTTTATGATCTGGTAGTAAAGGGGAAAGCAAAAAAAGTAGGAGCAGCCGTAACGGAAGCGCTTGACGCAGGCTGTGATCCCACAGAGATCCTTAACAAAGGTATGATCGCGGCTATGGACGAGGTAGGAGCCAAATTCAAAAACGGCGAGATCTTCGTTCCGGAGATGTTGGTAGCGGCAAAGGCCATGAAGAACGGCGTGGAACTTCTGAAACCCCATCTGGCATCCGGCGTTGCAGGCGCGGCAGGCAAAGTTATCATCGGCACAGTAGCCGGCGACCTTCATGACATCGGCAAGAACCTGGTTGCCATGATGCTGGAATCCTCAGGATTCGAAGTGATCGACCTTGGCGTGGACGTACCAAAGGAGAAATTCGTGGAAGCTTATGAGGCGAATCCGGATACGAAGCTGATCTGCTGTTCCGCCCTTCTGACCACGACCATGAACGCAATGAAAGAGACTGTGGCGCTTCTGAATGATTCCCCGTTCCGCGGAAATATCAAGGTAATGGTAGGCGGAGCGCCCATCAGCCAGGCATTTGCAGATGAGATCGGAGCAGACGCATATACAGAGGACGCCGCATCCTGCGCACAGAAAGCGAAAGAGCTTGCTGCATAAAAACGGCGGAGTGAAAGGAGGGTTTTTACATGTTAACAGCAAAACAGAATATGATCGAATGTATGAAGGGAGGAAATCCCGACAGATTTGTAAACCAGTATGAAGCTATCCGGCTTCTGTTCCATCCCTTTATGTTTGCCAGCCCCCTTCTTCAGGAGGGGCAGGAGAACGTGAAGAATGCCTGGGGCGTAACCCAGAGCTTCCCCAAGGGAACTCCCGGAGCTTTCCCGGTACATACTCCCGATAAGATCGTGGTAAAAGATATCGAGCACTGGAAAGACTATGTACATGCTCCTTCACTGGATTTTTCACAGGAACAGTGGGATCAGTGCAAGGCAATGTATGACGCTGTGGATGCTGATAAAGCTTTTAAGGCGGTATTTGTGGCACCCGGAATCTTCGAGCAGACTCATTATCTCTGCGAGATCGTGAACGCTCTTACATATTATGTGGAATATGAAGACGAAATGCATGATCTCATTAAATATCTGACAGAGTGGGAGCTGAAGCTGGCGGAAGGCATCTGCAGCAATCTTCATCCGGACATGCTTTTCCATCATGACGACTGGGGCAGCCATGACAGCACATTCATGAGTCCGAATATGTTCAACGAATTCCTTCTGGAGCCTTATAAGGAAATTTATAAATATTACAAGGATCATGGAGTAGAGTACATTGTTCATCATTCCGATAGCTATGCCGCTACTCTTGTTCCGTCCATGATCGAGATGGGTATCGATGTATTCCAGGGCTGCATGGAGACCAACCATGTGGATGAGCTCATTAAGAAATACGGCGACAAGATCAGCTTTATGGGTTGTATCGAGAACGCCGACGTGGACAGAGAAGACTGGACGGATGAAGCATGCGAGAAAGAAGTGCGCAGAGTATGCGAGACCTACGGCATGAAGCACTTCATCCCCTGTATCGCACAGGGCGGTCCCGGCTCCGTATATCCGGGCGTATATCAGTCGCTGACCAACGCTATCGACAAATTAAATAAAGAGAAATTCGGTATTGAAGATCCGGATTCCGCACGGATGCCGATCGAGATCATGTTCTGATATCAGAATTTTTTTCGGAAAGAAAGGTGCTGTCGTATCAATGATTAGAAAATCACAGATGCGGCAGCATCTTTTTGCCATTTTCAAGCCGGAATATCCGCATCTTTGAAAAATCCGGAGTGTCAATAAATAAGAAATAAACGGCATAAATTTCAAGAAAATATTGAATTTTTTGGCGGGGGGGGTAGAATTAATCGCAAAAAAAGAATATAATGAAATAGACTGTATATTAATAATAGGAAGAAATAACACATAATTAAAATTCTGCGGTACTTTTGGGAGGGGGATTCCCATGGATGGGGAGAAGGCCAGGAAACTTATTGAAGACAGGATCGGCAAACTGTCCGACAAGGACGTCTGCGGCGCTTTTATGATAGATCTGGATAATTCCAGAGAAATCAATGAACTTATGGGGCGCGAAGAGGAGAACAGGGCGGTCGTTCGGGCCGGGCAGTTATTGTCTGCCCTGTTTTCCGCCCCGGATATTGTATGCAGGATCGGAAGAGATGAATTTCTGGTGTTTTCCGCCCGCGGAGTCACCCACGCAGAGATGTTCCAAAAGGCGCAGGAAATCTGCCGGAAGCTTTCTTTCCCGGTTAAAGGGGATCAGGCGGAACTTCAGGTGACCGTCTGCGTGGGCGCGTATATCGCTACGGGAAAAGAGCTGTCTTTTGATATTCTGTTCGGGCAGACTGCGGCGGCGCTTTTTGAAGCAAGAAAAGACGGACGGGGAAGCTGCTGCCTGCTTACAGATGAGACTGAAGTGCGGAAAAGGGAAAAAAGAAGAAACCTGCAAAAACTGGACGGAATTGCTACAGATACACTGATCAGCTATCTGAACGGAGGCGTCGCTCTTCTGGAGGCAGGGCCGGAGATCAGGGTGATTTACGCCAGCAGCGGCTTTTTCCGTATGCTGGGGATTACGGCGGACGGGTTTATCCTTCCCTGCAGCCTGGAAAACATAGGAATTCATCCGGATCATATAGCCGAGTATATCCAGGTGGTGAGAGATACCGCGGAGAAAAAGGAGACGGCGGAGCATATTCACCGGATTTCTGCCAACGGAAAAAAATGGATCTGGCGGCAGGCCAGAGTGTCCCGGATCTCCTATCCCGCCAGCGAGTATCCGGTAGTGCTGGAGCTTTCTACAGATGTCACAGATCTGATCCGTACAGAAAGCGAGCTGGAGGAGAGCAATGAAAGACTCCGGGTAGCTTTTGGACAGACGCCTCATCTCATGTGGGAAGTGGATATAGAAAAAAGAACTTATAATACTTTTAATGTAAAAGAACAGTGCTGCTGTCCGGAGACGGTTGTGGAAGGATTTCCGGAATCTTTCATAGAAAACGGGATTGTGCATCCGAATTCCCGGACTGAATTCCGGAAGTTTGCGGAAGATCTTCTGAGCGGAAAAAGAGGAGACACCGGGAATTTTGTGATCAAAGATCAGGTCAGCGACTGCTACAGTTGGGTATCTCTTTCTTACCGGATGACATATAACAGAGATAAAGAGCCTGTAAAGGCGGTGGGGATACAGCGGAAACTTCCGGGAATGTCCAAGATAGGACGGATGGCCGTTCCGGTCCGGCCTGTGCCGGGAATATTAAGGCATCATCTTTTGCTGAGACTTAAAGTGAATCTTACACAGGATTATGTAAATGAGCTGTGGTACAAAGGTCTGGATCAGACTTCCTGGACCTGGGGAAAAACGTATGCGTCTCTTGTAGAGCGGTGGAGCAAAGAGATTTTTACAAAAACAGACGTCCAGGATTTTAAGGATCTGTTCAACCGCTCCTATCTTCTGAAATGCTACAGAGAGGGCAGACGGTGGCTGACCTGGGACGGCCGGAGAGTAGATGAGGGTGGCGATATCCGCTGGTCTCAGTGTACCATTAATCTGACGGCGGACTCGGAACAGAAGAATGTATATATGTTTGCCTGCTGTACAGATGCGCAGCAGAAGTATGACTGGGAAAAGCTTGCGGGCGGAGAACTGGAACATCATCCGGAAAGCGGGCTCTATACACTGAAAAGCGTAAGGCGTCTGGCGGAATGTCTTGTCAGACAGGGCGGCGCGTCGGACTGCGCCCTGTCTGTGGTGCATATTCTTGGGAAAAGAGACAGAAAAAAAGATTCTTTTCCGGCGCTGTACCGCTTCATTGCAATCGCCCTGTCTTTCGCTCTTGGAGGAGAATGCGTGACAGGACAGGATTCTGCGGATTCCATTACCGTATTTTTTCCGAGGGCCGTATCCAGGTTTGATATTAAGAGAAGGTTTGAGGACGCTTTTGCATATATCAGGACGTCCATGGAGAATATACCGGAGATCGGCGACCTTAGATTTGTGGCAGGTACGGTTCTGGAACGGACGGGAGAAGCGGATTACGATATCCTGAACCTGAGAGCAGGTTATCTCTGCGAGATATGGAAGGATTCTGCCGTCGATACGGTAATGTTTCCCAGCGAAGACGAGGACTGGGCCTGGGCGGGGCTCCGGAAGGAGAATTCAGGACAGGAGATTTTTGTCCAGGCGGAAGACCCTGACCGCGCTCTTACGAAAGAAGAGCAGAGAAGCGCCTTTTACTGCGCCACCAATATGCTGAAAGCAAAGTCCCTGGAGGAGTCCTTAGGGAACGCTCTCTCCTGCATCGGAATGTACTATAACGCGGTGAGAGCCTACATTGTGGCGCTGTCGGAGGACGGGCGCACGGTGACGATGCTTTATGAATGGAAACAACTGGGAAAACAGAGTATCCAGCACGCCATGTCCGGTATTGAGATCGAGAAAGTTCCGCTTCTGAACAGATGTATGGAAAAAGGCGTCCCTGTCTATATGGAAAATAACGCGCCGTTCTGGGGGCGCAGAAACGACGAGGATAACTGGAACGTTCTTGCCTATCCTCTCAGGGAGCGCGGAAGGATCACAGGGTTCCTCTGTGTGGAAAATGCCGGAGAATATATCGGCGACGTAACGTTGATCCGCACGTTGGTCCCCTATATTCTGGGCGAGCAGAAGAGGTTTGATTCCATGAACGGAGGAGCGCCGGCTGCCGGGCAGGATATTCTTACGATGATGCCTAATCTGAATTCCTATATGGATGTGGTTTATTCCCTGAATTCGGATTCTTACAGCACTATGGGGGCTCTGTCTGTGGATGTGCCGAATTTTTCCGCGATCAACAGCACCTTTGGATTCGAATATGGAAGAAAATTTCTTCAGTTTATTGCGGATACCCTGCTGAGTATTTTCGGCAAAACCTTCATATTCCGGACATGGGACGCGGAATTTGTGGTCCTTGCGCCGAATATGATAAGAGAAGTTTTTGACGGACGGTGCGCCCGCCTGAGGACGGCGCTACAGCGCCGTTACCCAAAACAGGTGCGGATCGGCTATGTGTGGTCGGACGGGGTGTTTTCGGCAAGGAATCTTGTGCGTGAAGCCCAGGCGATCATGCACTGCGAAAATGTGAAGCAGGCGTCCGGAGGATGGACTGATTTTCTGGACGGAACAGACGAATTCAGCACCGCTGAGATTTCCAGCAGGAAATTTGTGCCGTATTTCCAGCCCAAAATAGATATGCGGGACGGAAGCCTGATAGGAGCCGAAGCTCTTGTGAGGGGCGTGTCAGAGGACGGGACGGTCATCCCGCCGGTGCGCTTTGTCGAGGCGATGGAAAAAGACGGCACCATCAGGGAACTGGATCTGTTTATGCTGGAAAGCGTGCTGAAACAGCTAAGCGTATGGCGCAGGATGGGACTGCCGCCGGTGACAGTCTCCGTCAATATGTCCAGGCACACGCTTTTTAACTCCACGGTATTTGCCTCTGTGCTTGCGCTTCAGAGCCGGTATCCGGACGTGCCGCCGGAACAGATCGAACTGGAGATCACGGAGACGGCGGGAGATATGGAGAAGGCTACGCTTGCCTGTATTGTGGATAATTTCCGGGAATGCGGCATTCAGTTTGAACTGGATGATTTCGGTTCAGGGTATGCCAACATTTCCATATTCAGCAATATCCGGTTCCATACAATCAAACTGGACCGGAGCCTGATCAACGATCTGCCGGATAATGAGATCAGCAGAATGCTGGTGGAAAACATCGTTCAGGTCTGCCACAATTTCGGAATGACCTGTGTGGCGGAAGGTGTGGAAACGGCCAGGCAGGAAACAGTTCTTTTGAATTCGGGCTGCAATTTCGGACAGGGATACCGGTATGCTAGACCTATGCCGGCTGCGGAATTTGAGATACGATATCTGGGAAGACATGGGGAAAACTGAGCAAAGGAGGAGGCCGGGAATGGCTGGTGTGGATTTAAAGAAAAAAACGGAGGATGAGATTGAAATGAAGGAACCATTTATTGTAGGTATCGGCGCTTCTGCGGGAGGACTGGAGGCGCTTCAGCAGTTCTTTCAGCATATGCCGGAGAACAGCGGACTGAGTTTTGTAGTAATCCAGCATCTTTCTCCGGATTATAAAAGCCTGATGGCGGATATTCTCGGAAAGAGGACGCAGATGGCTGTGCTGCAGGTGGAAAACGAGATGGAGGTTCTGCCGGATACAGTTTATCTGATACCGCCAAAGAAAAATATGACCCTGCAGGGGGACAGGCTGATACTTACAGAATACGCGCACAGGATGCTGAACCATCCCATCGACGTGTTCTTTACCTCTCTTGCCAGAGAACAGAAGGAACGGGCGATCGCTGTAGTCCTTTCGGGAACCGGATCTGACGGAACCGGCGGCGTCAAGGCTGTGAAGGAGCAGGGAGGGCTGGTTATTGTACAGAAACCGGAAACGGCAAAATTTGACGGTATGCCCCGCAGCGCTATCAATACCGGGCTTGCGGATTTTGTCCTTTCTCCGGAGGAGATCGTGGATGAGATCCTGAATTTTTCTCATTATCCTACTCTGATCCGTCATGAGGAGCAGGACGAGATGTTTTCTGATGAGGAAACTTTCCCCAGAATCTACGCGATCCTCAAGAAGGCAAGCGGGATCGACTTTACAAATTATAAGAGAACCACAGTGCTGCGCAGAATTGAGCGGAGGATGGTGGTGACTCATAATTCCAATCTGGGAGAATATGTGAAGTTCCTGGGGACGGACGATGAGGAAGCCAATATCCTGGTGAAAGAAATTCTCATCGGAGTGACGAATTTCTTCCGCGATCCGTCCTTTTTTGAAAGCCTGAAGCAGAATGCTGTTTACAACATAGTGAAAAGAACGGGACCGAAGGAGCCGATCCGTGTGTGGAGCGCGGGCTGCTCCACCGGCGAGGAGGCATATTCTCTGGCCATCCTGTTCCGGGAGGTTATGGACGAACTGAACGTCCAGAGAGATCTGAAGATCTTTGCCACAGACGTGGATACGAAAGCTATCGAGCAGGCGGGCAAGGGCGTTTTTTCTGACAGTATCCTGGACGACGTGTCCGGGGACCGTCTTGCGAAATTTTTTACGAAGAAAAACGACCAGTACGTAATCTCCAAGGAGATCAGGAGAATGATCATTTTTGCTCCCCACAATATGCTTTCGGATCCGCCTTTCGGCAAGCTGGATCTTATAAGCTGCAGGAATGTGATGATCTATTTCCAGCCGGTACTCCAGAGATCGCTGTTCGCTATCTTCCATTCCGCCCTGAAGGACGGCGGCTATCTGTTCCTGGGTAAGAGCGAGACGGCGGGGGAGTATTCCGGAGTATTTACCCCGGTGTGCAGCGCGGAGAAAATCTATCTTCACAAAGGAGAAGGCAAGGTGGACGAGCTGCTTCCTCCGGCTTATAATATCCCCAATGTCCTTACAGTCTCTACGAGGCCGGCAAGCATTTCGGACAGAGAGTCGGGAGATTATACAATGGAAAGTACATATGTGCATTTTATGGAATCCTTCCTTCCTGCCTCCGTTGTAGTGAACGAGGCGAATAATGTGATCCATTTCTTTGGAAACTATATGGATTATATGACGATCGCACCGGGCAAAGCCACGTTCAACTTTTTCAGCCTGATTAATAAAGATCTGAGTCTTGTGGCGTCAACGGCGCTGAACCGCTGCCGTTCGGAGCATATAACTGTAACGTATACAGGCATTGCGGTGGACTGTCCGGAGGGAAGAAAAGATATCAATCTGACGGTAAGCCCTGTGCCCGGCAGAGGCCGGGAAGAGACCGGGCTGATCGCGGTGCTTTTTGTAGAAAATAATGAAATTCCCGAAGGAGGGGTGTCCGAGAAATACGATGTGGACACCACCGCGGCGAGAAGGATCGCGGATCTGGAACAGGAGCTTCATGAATCCCAGAATGATCTGAAATCGACTATCGGCGAACTGGAAACAGTGAATGAAGAGCTTCAGGCGGCTAATGAGGAACTTCTGACAGCCAACGAGGAACTGCAGAGCTCCAACGAGGAGCTGCAGTCGGTAAATGAGGAACTGTATACGGTTAATACAGAATATCAGCAGAAGCTGGATGAGCTGACCATGCTCACCAACGACCTTTCCAACTTTCTTTCCTCCACTATGATCGGAATTCTTTTTGTGGACAGCAACCTGAACATCCGCAAATTTACAGAGTATGTGGGGAGAGAGTTCCAGCTTATGGAACAGGACGTGGGCCGTTCTTTTCAGATTTTTGCCCACAGTTTCCCCGAGGAAGATATCATTAAGGATGCAAAGGACGTGCTGAAGAACCTTGTGCCCATTGACCGGGAAGTTACCGCCATGAACGGAAGATATTATACGCTCCGTATCGCGCCCTACCGGACGACGGAAAACAGTATCCGGGGACTTGTTATCACTATCATCGACAGTCTGGGAGCGAAAAACTGAGATTGACAGGATACTGCCCTGATGCTATAATCAGGGCAGTATAATTCCATATAGAACATATGAAGTGCCGGCCGCTGTATCCGGCGGTCGGAAGAGGGAATCAGGTGAGAGTCCTGAACGATCCGGTCACTGTAACAGAGGAGCAACCTCTCGGTATCCCATTGTATGTAAGCTTTTTCCGGCACGATGAGCCAAAGGGCCCCGGCGGTCCTGCGGCTGCGCGGAGGAGAAACGGACAGTATGAGAAGGGGAGAGGGAGCGGGGATTCTGGAGTCAGGAAACCTGCTTCATATGGCGAGGTGAAACTTCCGTGTAAAGTGTAACGCCAACCTGGGATCTTAGTAGTCCCGGAGTGTTGTCTGCTTTTTTGGAAGCAGGCATTTTTTATGGAATTCGCCTGTTCGTATGAATTATACCATCCCCGTTCTGCATCCGCAGCAGAAGAGGAACGCCTTTTCAGGCAATGATTAAATGGCAGGCGATACTACTCCGGCTATCTTTGTTCCCTCCGCAAATTGAACGAAGTTACGGTTGTTCCGGAGTAGGGTCGCACTCTCAGAAGAGGAAAGGTATGATATTTTATGGAAAAGCCATATTGGGAGGGAAAAGAATATTCTTATTTCAGTCATAAAAAGTGTGAATATTTCCCCTGCCACAAAGGAGCCGATCCGGAGGACTTTAACTGTCTTTTCTGCTATTGTCCCCTGTATGCTTTGGGAGAGAAGTGCGGCGGGAATTTCCGTTATACAGAAAGCGGAATTAAGGACTGCACCAACTGTCTTCTGCCCCATAAAAGAAGAAATTACGGCTACGTTACCGGAAAGTACCGGGAACTGGCGGAGCTGATGAAGAGGATGCGGGAAAGAGAAGATAGGAAATAAGACGCAGGAAGATCAGAAATAAAAATGTTCCATATAAAAAACTGCCGTGCTTCGGGGAAATCCGGAAGTACGGCAGTTTTTCTGTAAAAGAAAGTCCGGTCTTACCGTGTCAGCAGAAATACCTTCAGTCTTGGTATCTGATTGTTTAAGATCAGAGATTCGGGAAACATGGCTTCATGGACAAAATCGGCTGCGTATGTAAAGTCGCCTACATGCTCCGGACCATGGCTGTCGCTGGAAAGCACGATGGGAAGCTGGTATTTCCGGCAGCAGCGGAGGATTTCCGCGTTATTGGCCCTTGTGTCGCCCCGGTAGCCATAAGGGGCGAGGGAAGCCTCGTTGATCTCGAAGATTACGTTTTCTTTTCGGGCGCAGCGGGCCAGAGCCTCGTAATCCACGGGGTACTGGGGATTGTCGCAGTGTCCGAGGATTTTTACCTGAGGGTGCTTCATGGCGTTAATATAAGCAAGGGTATTTTCTTCTTTTGTGCCGCTTTTGTAATTCTGGGAATGCATACTGGCAATCCCGTAGTCAAGTCTGTTGAGGAGACTGTCCTCAAGATCAAGGCGGCCGTCAGCGTCAAGGATGTTCAGCTCCACCCCGTAAAGGAGCTCAAGGCCAAAGCGTCTTCTGGGGGAGTAAGTCAGACTCCGGAAATAAGAAGGCGTTCCGGCGGCGAGAGTGGCGGGACCGTGATCGGTAATTCCCAGAAGACGGAGACCCCGGCGGGAAGCAGCCTTCGCCATGTTGGAGATGGTAGCGCTGGTTCCGTGGCCGCTGGCGATGGAATGTGTGTGTATATCGGAAAGATACATATAGATACCTCCTGGATAAAAATAGATGGCGCAACAGGATACCGGGGCGCCGGGCCCTGGTGTTATCAGCTTTATTATACACCGTCGGAACGGGAGTTTTCAATGAAAAACAGCGGCGAGGCAAAACAGTCTGTCCTTCGGGAGTTTTTTTGTTTTGTGGGGCCCGCGGCTGCCGGACAGAACTGCGCAGACTGCGTTTTACCTGTGAAAAAAACAAAAAACAACATAATAAATGGTAAAAACAAAATGAAAACCACAAAAAATAAAAAGGTAAAAGGGAAATGAATGTTGAATTATGTTGACATTTGGAAAGCGGAAAGGTATAATAAAAATACTGAGATTATGGCGGCGTTTTCAGAATTTTTTGACGGCTGCCGGATGGGAGGATGATTTATGGCATACAACGAGGAAATACTGCCTCATTTGCAGAGGATCATACAGGAACAGGTTCCGGGCAAACAGATTTCTCTGGCTCACATCATTGCGAATCCGGACAAGATACTATATAAAAAACTGGGGCTGGATCCTGCCGTGGATTACTCAAAATCCGCAATCGGGATCATGACGATCACCCCTGCGGAAACTGCGATCATTATCGCGGACATAGCGATCAAATTCTCCGGCGTGGAGCTGGGATTTGTGGACCGTTTCAGCGGAAGCCTGATCATTACGGGAACTGTTTCCGAAGTGGAGGCCTCTGTCACAGCGATACTGGACTATGTAAGCGAAAAGCTGGGCTTCGCTGTCTGTCCTGTCACAAGAACCTGAGTTTTGCCGCTTTTATGAAAAAAATAGCTCTTATGGGCCGCAGTGAGGCGGGCAAGACCACGCTGACACAGGCTCTGAAAGGCGAAAAGATCCATTATCACAAAACCCAGTATGTGAATAATTTCGATGTGATCATTGACACTCCCGGCGAATATGCCCAGACAAAAGGACTTGGACATGCGCTGGCGCTTTATACATATGAAGCGGATATCGTAGGGCTCCTCTGCTCGGCAACGGAGCCGTACTGCCTTTTTCCTCCCTGCTGTACATCTACGGCAAACCGGGAGGTGATCGGCATCGTAACAAAGATCAACGATCCTGACGCCCATGTGGAGCGGTCCGCGGACTGGCTCCGGCTGGCCGGCTGTAAAAAAATCTTTTATGTGGATTCCAAGAAGCAGGAGGGGATACCGGAGCTTCTTGAGTATCTCCGGGAGGAAGGGGACGTTATGCCCTGGGAAAAGGAAACGGAGAAGGAAAAATCCGGTTCCTCAAATTGCGGAAATAAAAAGGAAGAAAACTGAAAATAATAGGCAGTATTTTATTGTTTTGGCATGAATGTGCGAAAAACCTGACAAGTCAGGAGAAAGTTTTTGAATAATTTCGAAAAACAACAAAAACCACAACTGCAAAACAACAAAAACAACATAAAACAACAAGATTTGCTTGACATTCCTGTTTATAAGGAGTAAAATCTCCTTAGAAATAAAAAGAAACCAAAATGCTCAAGGAGGAAAATGGCATGGTAAACGAATTTGAAATCAAAAAACAGATTTGTGACATCGGAAGAAGGATCTACAACCGCAACATGGTGGCTGCAAACGACGGAAATATTTCCGTAAAACTCAACGACAACGAGTTCCTCTGCACACCTACAGGCGTTTCCAAGGGCTTCATGACCCCGGAATACATCTGCAAGGTAAACGCAAAAGGCGAAGTGATCCAGGCAAATCCGGGATTCAAGCCTTCATCTGAGATCAAGATGCATATGAGAGTATATGAGAAACGTCCGGATGTAGGATCTGTAGTACATGCTCATCCTATTTATGCAACATCCTTCGCTATCGCTGGCATTCCGCTGACACAGCCGATTATGCCTGAAGCGGTTATCGCTCTTGGCTGCGTTCCAATTGCTGAGTACGGCACGCCTTCCACAATGGAAATTCCGGATAATCTGGAAAAATACCTTCCGTATTTCGACGCTGTTCTTCTGGAAAACCACGGAGCTCTTACCTGGTCTACAGACCTGAACGCCGCTTACATGAAGATGGAGTCTGTTGAATTCTACGCACAGCTTCTGTATCAGAGCAAGCTTCTGGGCGGCCCGAAGGAATTCGATGAGAAGAATATCGAAAAACTGTATGCTATCCGCCGTAAATTCGGTATGCCTGGTAAACATCCGGCAAATATCTGCCTGAACAAAGGCAAACTGAACTGCCATAACTGCGGAGCATGTGAGGGTGAAGACTACAAACAGTTCCCGGGATATCAGTATGATTTTGTAGGCAAGAACTGCGACGGAGCAGAAAAGAAAGACAATACTGCTGACGCAGAACTTGTTGCAAACATCACAAAACAGGTTATGGCACAGCTTGGAATGAAATAATTCCCGGCGGAAACAAAATAATTTGACGGAATATAAAGGAGGACAATCTCATGCCAATAAGTGAGAGCATGGTACAGGAAATTGTACAGGAAGTTATGGCAAAAATGCAGATTGCAGACGCTCCGGCCGGAAAACATGGTATTTTCAAAGAGATGAACGACGCCATCGAGGCTGCGAAGAAGGCTGACCAGATCGTTCGCAAAATGTCCATGGACCAGAGAGAAAAAATTCTTACATCCATACGTCAGAAGATCAGAGAAAACGCTGAAGTTCTGGCACGTATGGGCGTTGACGAAACCGGAATGGGAAATGTGGGCGACAAGATCCTGAAACATCATCTTGTAGCTGACAAGACTCCGGGAACGGAAGATATTACCACAACCGCATGGTCGGGAGACAGAGGACTTACACTGATCGAGATGGGACCTTTCGGGGTGATCGGAGCAATCACTCCATGCACCAACCCCAGCGAGACGATCCTTTGCAACACCATCGGAATGCTGGCAGGCGGGAACACAGTTGTGTTCAATCCCCATCCCCAGGCGATCAAAACATCTATTTACGCCATCAACCTTCTGAACGAGGCTTCCCTGGAGGCCGGCGGACCGGATAATATCGCCGTAACGGTAGAGCATCCTACGCTGGAAACCAGCAACATTATGATGAAGCATAAAGATATTCAGCTTATCGCCGCTACAGGCGGCCCGGGCGTTGTTACCGCGGTTCTTTCCTCCGGAAAGAGAGGAATCGGAGCGGGAGCAGGAAACCCGCCGGCGCTGGTGGACGAAACTGCTGATATCCGTAAAGCTGCTCAGGATATCGTGAACGGATGTACTTTTGACAACAACCTTCCCTGTATCGCGGAGAAAGAGATCGTTGCGGTATCTTCTGTTGTGGACGAGCTGATGCATTATCTGATCACTGAGAACGACTGCTATCTGGCTTCCAAAGAGGAACAGGACAAACTTGTTTCCGTGGTTATGAAGGACGGCAGACTGAACCGTAAATGCGTTGGACGTGACGCGAAGACACTTCTCTCCATGATCGGTGTCAATGCTCCGGCAAA
>ERZ1090860.198-NODE-199-length-37681-cov-12.236778_pt1 | contig 37681 bp, 45 predicted proteins | sample MGYA00478483_ERZ1090860 | MGnify/ENA primary metagenome ERZ1090860 (study PRJEB33644, sample SAMEA5815741) | chicken gut metagenome | biome: Chicken; feature: Gastrointestinal Tract; material: Caecum | place: Ireland | collected 2019-01-01 | study: A study of the...
GCCGGTGTTGGTGGCTGCACTCCGGTGGCCGGTGTTGGTGGCTGCACTCCGGTGGCCGGTGCCCTTATCACAGCTTTCGGCCTTTTCTAAGATAAACTTAACTCCCGCTTTGATGATCTCATTAAGGCCAATTTCTGCGCCTATTTTGATTTTCTTCCCAGTTCTCTTGCTGTCTTTTTCTTTTTCTTCGGTCGCATCCAGCTCTACTTCACAGTACCGGCTGTCGGCAGGTGGATAATATCCAAACACGTCCAAGGGAAATTCACAGGCATGAAATCCGCAGGAGCAAAGCTCTGCCTCACTTTCCTCATATTCCTTGCCCACCTCGTACTGGTAGGGTGGTTTATCATCGTCAGGCTGACACTGCAAATTTTTGTTGAAGCCTTTATATGCTTTTATCCAGCTCATTTATTTCCCTCCTTATGCCGCCCAGTAGTCCTCACGGTTCTTTAACCGGGGCTCTTTGGCTTTGCATTTCGCCTTTGCCTGGTTGATTTTGTCCCGGCGGTCTTGGTGGTCTATCGCCCAGCCGCCGATTCCCATCACAAAAAACATGATAAGCACTGCTATTTCCATTTTGATTCACCTCCTTAGTCAATGAGCAAAAAAATACTCAGCAAGCCTACTTTTTGGAATATGTAGAATTTCGCACGCTTTGAGCATCTCGTTCTGCTTAAAGTCGCGTTTATTATTGAGGCTCAAATTCAGCGTGGTTTCACTGATTCCAAGGGCTTTTGAAAAAGTTTCCTGGGTGTATTTGTACTCTCTCATCCGCCCAGTCAGCTTGCTGTAATCGTATTGCTTCATCGCATTCACCCCTCTCTTTCTGTTCTGGCTCTATTGTAGCACTTTCGATTTCTGAAGTCAATAGTTTTTTAAAGTTTTTCTTGAAAATTCTAAAGTTTCGTGTTATAGTGGTATACAGAAGGGAGGCGGACACATGGCCGAGTTTAAAGACAGGCTGGAAGAAGCCTTAAAATTAAGAGACATGAAGCCCGCTGAGCTTGCGAGGGTATCTGGCGTCACGGAAGGGGCTATTAGTCAGTACAGGAAGGGCGCATATCCCTTCTTCTCCGCCAATTAGAAAATGGCTTGATTCCTGGATTTTCTAGGTTTCAAGCCGTTTTTATTGCTTTTTGATAACCGTTATTGCGGCATAAATCCCGGAAAAAATACGCCAAAATCGCCCTAAAATCACACAATATCACACGGAATATCACACGAAAAAAGCCGGAGTTTTCCTGGGTTTGGAGCTGGTTTCATCGGTGAATACAACACATGCAGACAATAAAAAAAGCCCCGGAAATCCTAGAACCTAGGACACCCGAGGCTTTTCTTAAAGCTTTATGAACCTTACATCCCCGCTTTCTCGGCTTACGCGGCTTTGGATGCCTCCAACTGTAGGCGTAGAAACTCCTGACGTGCTACCACTTAGAGCCGATTTTGTGATGCTCTTTACCGTAGGCAACGATATTGATTTTACCCTGCTAGTGGTCATCTTCGGTGCTTGTGGGACGCTTCTCATACTGTCACGCCCTGTGCTCAAACTGATTGTTGAGAGCTTTTTCTGCTTGCTGGAAGATTTGCTCCCCGAGCTTTTCTTGCTTGAAGAAGATGACTTTCTGGAGCTGCTAGAACCGCTGGAGCTACTAGAGCCGCTGCTATAACCGCTGCCACGGGTACCGCCTATAGGAGAGTTCATGCTTTCTCCCTCTAGGTATGCAGTTGAATCCAATAAACTGCCATCTGCGGCGTGTAGCTCAAAGTGAAGATGAGCGCCACTAGACCAGCCAGAGTTGCCCATGTTGCCAATCTGCTGGCCTGCCACAACCTGGTCCCCTTCTTGTACCGCCACATCACTTAGATGCGCCATGATAGCATAGCTGCCATCCTCAAATGTGACTTGCACAAGGTTTCCGTAGGAAGCGTTTGTGCCCTCTACACCGGATTGGCCCATTAGGTTGCCGTATCCGGTTTGAACCCAGGTAACTGTGCCGGATTCTGTTGCGTAGATAGGCTCGGTTTCATTGCTTCCACTATGGCCTATATCTGTGCCTGTATGTCCACTACCAAACCTTTGTGTAACTCTGGTTGAGCTAAAGTTCTCAATGGGGGAATAGCTTTGATTCGGGTCGTTGTAAGATTCTGTAGGCTGGGAGATTGTTGCCGTTTCTTCATCGTCAAACAACGGGCCTTCATACCGTTCCCCACCATACCAGGGGGCCTCGTCAATGGTGGATTCTTTATATTCCTGCAAGTACAGGTAATTTTTCAGTTCCACCGGCAAATCCAAGTTGTCAATGTAAGTCACTTTTTTGGATTTCGCCGAACCGTAACCCTTCTTTATGGATTCACCATTCTCGTCTTTGTCCCCACGAATTTTGTTCATGGCGTTCCAGTAGGGAACATAGATTCCAGGCGCTATACCATTCTGGTATGCTTCCTCTACTTTGGAATACGTGCTATCGTTCAGCACCACAGACAATGCTTTCAGTTTATCGCTGTCACTGATGGAAGCCCCAGAAATTGCCAGAGCCTGCTGAGTAGTGCCGACGGTATCGGAATCCCCTATGGGCTTCAAGCCGGAAAGCATCTCTTCCACGAAAGTTGCGGTGTCAGGGGATAGCCCGGCTTCTGTGAATCGGTCATATTTTGTTTCGCCAGCTCGGATAATCGAGTAGAAAGCGAATTCTTCTTTGAGAGCATTCTTCTGTTCCTGAGTAAACGTCTGCTGGTCAAGCCACTGGGAGAATTTGGTGGCCCTATCAGAAGCTGTAATACCCTCTGTCTCATCGGCATCCAATGTGAGGTAGGCCTCATACGCCGCCATATAATCCCGCACGGTCATTCCTGTGTTCACAAGGTTTTGCATCTCAGCATATCGGTCCTCGCTCAAGACTTTTTGTTCCAACATGTAATCAATTTCCATGTCGGTCAGCCCAGAAGACAATAGCGTCTGAATTTTATCCAGAGACTTAATACCATCTCCTGCCATAGCATCCAGTGCTCGATACGCCTCTACCGTGTTCCATCCTTGCTCGGAAAAGTAGTCCATAACTTCGGCGTCTGTTTCTCCAGCAATAGTGCGATATAAAATAGCTTTTGCCGCCTGGCTCAAGTTAGAGTTGCGAATGGCGGTACGTTGGTCGGCAGATTTTGTCATGCTCTTTATTTGCCGCACAACAGCTTCCACAGCATCCAAATCTTCCCCAAGCGCTTTCATGTCCTCTACATAGCCAGATTCCTTCCACTTAGATTCCTGCCAAGCTTTGATATTGTCCTCAGTCACCCCGGCGGCCTCCATAGCGGCGGTATCCTCGGCAATAGACGGGTCAGCTTCCCATTGCTTTTTAAAGGCGTCCTGCTTCCATCCCTTGATGGTTTCTGCGGTTACACCCACCTGCTCCATCAGGGAAAGGTTTGTCGCGATATCGGGATTCGCTTGCCATTCTTCCTTGAAGCGTTCCTTCATAGCGGAACGAATGTCAGCAAAGGTCAAACCATGATTGTTAATCAAGTCATCCCTTACGGCTTTATAGCCGTCTACATCACCTTTAAGGAGGGCGTCCCATAGAAGGTCATAATACATTCCTTTGTTCTTCTCTACAGGAGCGGAAAGCTGATTGTACTTGTAGGTTATCAGAGGATTATCAATCCCACGGATAACACTCTGGGTAATCGCCCCGCCATCCCGGAGAATGTTCGTTGCAGGGATACCGAGAAGCCTAGCCCCTTGCAGCGCTAAATCGGTCAACGCTTTGTACAGGCTGGTTTTCCCTTCGCCCTGCAACGCCTTGATAAACTTGCCAGCGGCATTCATAAAGTCATCAGCCGCCGCCATGTCCATCCGGTCTACAGAGTAGCCCTGGTACAAGGACAGGAAGTCTTTCACGTAGGGAATCATATTTAGAATGTTTAGGTTATCCGCAAGATTACCAGACAGGAGGTTTTGGAGCACTTCCGTCCAGCTCTCCTCATCCCCCTGTAAGCCAGTGAACGCTTGCCACCACTTTTCCAGATACGTTTCATCGTCGTCATCGTCACGGAGGGCGTCCACAATCGATTCAGCAGCAGCGTTGACTGTGCCGCTGATGAGGAATCCAATAGATGCACGATAAAGCTTTTTGACCGCCGCGCCTTTGGCACCAGGTTTTGCAACCTTTACGTCCCTCAAAGACGTTCTAAGAAGGTTGTAGGTCTTGGAAGGTTCGCCCATAAACGCGGACGCCATTTTGTTCAGAGTAGAAGGGGAGCGCATGATTTGTGTTCTATGCAACACCGAATCCACCACCTGGGTTCTGTCCACTATTTCCCCGAACTTTTCAGCTGCCTTCATGTAGAATTGGTCGCTGCCCACGGGGATCTCTCGGAACTTGTCCTTAACATACCATTGCGCAGCGCTCCACAGCCTCGTCCATGTGATTTCGTCGGCTTTTCCAGCAACGGCCATGAGCCCTTGCAGGAACTTTTCAAACCATGTATCAGTATCGAGAATAATGTCCTCCAGCTGCCGGCCGGTGTTCACCTCAAAATAGCCCCAGTCTTTCCACTGAGCAATAGGAGCCCATCTTTTCAGAGTTTCCCAGTCCTTGGGGGTAAACACGCCTTGGGCTAGATATTTAGCGTCTATCACCGCCAAAGCGCGAAAATACGCCGTAGGCTGCTGGATGATAACACGTAGGTTTGCTCCAACGGCTGCTTTTTTGTAGTTTGAAAGTAGGGAAGAGGCGTCAAAATCGTTTCTAAGGTTTGCTTGCCCATTAAGATCGGCAATGAACGTTTCAAAATACTTTGCACCGTTGCTGCCCAAAACACGGGAAATCTGTTCGCTGATGCTGCCTGTGAACCCGTCACCCGTTCTAAAGTTGTATACCCGCTCAGCGTCTTTTAAGAAGGGGAGCCAAGCGTGGTAGGCAGTCATTTCCGCAGAATGCTTCGCGAACACAGAAAAAATGTCATACAGCACCAGAGGGTTGCTGGCGTTTTGTTCAAGAGCTTTTGTAAAGCCTTTCCCTTCAATACTGCCCTGTACCTGGGTTTCCCCTAACTGCCGGGCTGTATAGTTCGGGTCAACGTTAATCGGGAAATAATTTTCTTCCGTAAACTTTTGGTACCCATACAGTGCCATAGACACCATGTTGCCGCGCTCTGCAAGGTAGGTAGACATATACATGCCAAGGGCATCTGCCACCCGCTTCTGCCTATCAGTCAGCGTGCTGGTAATCCTTTTTACATCTTCCGGTGTGACACGAACGGGCTCGGTAGACTTCTCAATTTTGTTCCCCTTTACGGTAACCGCGCCCTGCTCAATACCACCGCCGTAAATGTGCTTCCTCCCTTGTTCACGCTGGTCAAGCAGATACAACGCCATTTTCTGGGGAATGGTAAGGTTGATTTTATGGCCATTCACAGTAAAAGTTTCGCTTTTTGTTTCCCGCCAATTCGTGATTTCCTTGCCGGTTACAGTATCCGCTAGGAAATTTTGAATATCCACGAAATCACGAATCTGCGTATCCTGGGCAGCTCGTGCAGCCGCGAACATTGCGTCCCCACCTTCGCCCCATTCGTGGAAGTAATCATAGGGGGCAACGTTCTCAATGTTCAACAACCGGTCTACCGTGCCGATAGCGCCACGGCGTTCAACCTTGGTTTTCTGCGTTTGAAGCCCTTCATACACGGCATTTGCTTGGGCTTCCAAGGTTTTATACCTACTTTCCGCAAACAGCTGGTTCACTGTGCTGATAGAGTGTTCTACTGCTGCCACGGTCGCCCACACGGTGTTCAACTGTTCCTGGGACATATCCTGCAACCGGATGTCCTTCATAGAAATTACAGCGTCCATGTTGGCCTGTAAGTCAGGGTCGATCACCATTGTGTTCTTGTACCGGGGATTGTTCGCGATTTTCACATAGGCCTCTCGCAGTTCGCGGAAAGCCTGTGTCCGTTTGGTAGGGGCGCCCTCGTCAGGTGCAGCCCTGTGCAGTTTCCCATCTTTTCCAATCTTTGTGGAAAAGGTGCTTTCCAGGTTGATGGCATCCAGAAGATTTGCCACGGGCTGGGTCAGTTCGTCAGGAATGTGGCTTTTATCCGTGGGGTGAAGCAGCTTGTGTGACAAATTAGCCACGTGTCTTTGGATTTTTTCCCGGGTATCCGCGCGAGACCGGCGATCCCTAGCAACTGCATCCATTTCTTTCTGATGGGCTTTTAGTTTCTGGATCTGTTTTTGCCTTTTGCCCCGTTCTTCTGCACGTACCTGTTTTACCTTTTCGGCGTTAGCTTTTTTAAGTTCAATTCGCTTTACACGGCTTTCTTCCTGGACTTTCTTAACCCTAGCTTGGCTCCTGGCTTTTTCTGCATCAAGCTGTTTGCGAGAACGGATTTTCTCCTTTGTTATCTTTGCGGCTTGTTTGTCGGCAAAAGTAGGGGAGCGCTGAGGAATCGAAAAGAACCGTTCCAGGATGTCGTTTGCAAGAGCTTCTTGTTCTTGGCCTAGGTCAGCCTCCCCAGTTTCAAACGGGTTATATGTGCCTGTGCGAAGGCCATCCAGCACGTTGCCAATATGTTCTAACATGTCGGCTGGATTCGAATAAAGCTGGCTGTCAAACAACCCTGGGTATTGTTCCTCCAGTGTGCTCCACAAATCTTCGATAGATATGCCGTCCTGAGACACTTTGAACTCTCCGCGATGACGTCTACTAAAATCCGCATATCCGCCAGAAATGTCACGCCGCACAGATTGAGGAATTGCTACAGAGTTTTCTTGAAGTGTTTGCCGAAGAGATGTGTACTCTTCCTGGGTGTAGCTGTTAGTGGCCTCGGCTTGGTTCAACACTTTGCCAGCAATCTCCATTGCTTGGGCTTTAGCTTCTTCAAAGCTCATTTCCACCGTGGTGTCGCCTTCTGTTTTTCTACCACTTCCCATGAAGGTGTACAAGGAATCCAGGTCTCGAATCAAAGCTTCCCGGTCATATCGGCTTCCGTAGTTTTCCAGAATTTGCCTGGCAGTAGCCCGAACTCTAGTGGAATTAGGTTTTGTTTCTGTAGTGCGAGTCATCTGCCTGCGAAGCTCCTGGTTTTGACGCTGCAATCGTTGCACTTGGGTTTCGGGAGAAACCGAGTAGCTTTTATCTGTGGTTTCCGGGGCTGTGGTGCTATCCTGGGAGTTTAATTCCGTTTGTTGAGTAGATTTAAGGGAAACAGCTTCGCGGCCTTGTGAAGCCTCCTGGAGGGCCTGAGAGTATAACCCTTCTGCACGTTTTAGAAAAGCCTTTTCGCTGTTGCCGGTCACTTTCGCAATCATCCTGGTAATCCAGTTTTTAATGCGGGTGGCCAGGCTCCTATCCGTTTCCGCTACACGGCGGATAGAATCCTCATCCGTGAAAAGATTCTGGGAAATGTAATCCGCCACAAGTTCGGAATCCACATCCAGTTCTTTACCAAGTTTGTTGTACAGTTCTGTTTTCTGCTGCCGAAGGGTTTCGGCTTCATCCCCCAGTTCGTTTAGCACCAAGTCTTTCAGTTTTTGATAGGCCTGTGTATTTTCCAGGCTGTGCGTGAGCTCATGCGAGAATACGGTATTAACACTGTCAGCGTTGGGGTTGATATGGATTTCCCCGGTTTGTGTGTCGTAATAGCCGTTTTCGGTGGAGGCCAACGTATCATCAAATACAGTCGTTACCCCGATATCGTTAGACAACTGGGAAATTTTGTTTTGCACTTCTGTGTTGACGGGCTGTACCCGCTCGGTGTTTACCGGTTCCTGGGCAGAATACTGTCTTGCGGGCCGTTGGGCTTTTACCAGAGAATCAGCTTCTTCTTTTGTTAGCCCAAACTGTTGCAGATTCTGGGAAAGTCTACTGTCTGTTACGTTATTCACTACCCCGGCAGCACCGCTCATTGTACCACCGGCAAGGCCGCCTACAATGAACGATTGCAAAGTGTCGCTGCCAATATCTTCCCATGCTTTTTTCTCTGCCTGCTGGCGGCTCATGCCCTGGTTCATGTACTGCTGCACTGCCTGGTTTCTAGCAGACTTCGTACCAGAAATAAGCTCATCGTAAATGGTTTGCGCCACTTGTTCCGCTGCTTCTTCAGAGCCCTCTGCAAGGAAGCTTCCTAAGACCTGGCGCAGCAGCTGCGTTGCCGGTTTCTTTCCACCCGCCAAAGCTGCCCCAATTTTGTCCATCCCTATTTTCTCAAGTGCCGTGGACACCACCGCGCTGGTAGCTCCAAATGCCATAGCTTGCTGGTTAGTCAATCCACGACTGGCAGCGTCCGCATACCCACTGGCACCGCCCATCAGCCCCATATACGCAGTGCCTGCCCCAGGGAGATATGCGTTTGCAACAAGTGCTGGAGCCATGTCTGCAATAGCATAACCTGCCTGTCCCAGTGTCTGCAACACAGGATTGTTCGTCTGCTCTAAGGAAGCTTGCCTGGCCGTTTCTTCAGCACGAAGTTGTGCTTGCCCTCTAGTATTGGGGTCTGCGATTCTGTTGCCGTCCTGGCCAAGGGAAGCTATTGCTTCCGCTGCAACTCTCCCTGTTGTGAAAGGCCGCGTAATGATGGTAGAAAGCCCAGCCAAAGTAGGGTTTTCTTCAATAGATTGTTCCATCAAGTTTTGCCGCCTTGTTGCTAAAGTCTGGTTGATTTCTCTGGAAATTCCTTGCTTGTACGCGTTAGCTTTTTCGGGGTCAGTGTACATATAATAGCTGTAGATTTCTTTCTGCTCATCTGTCATAGCGTTGTATTCTTCATAAGAATCCAAGTTACCGCTGTTCATGATGATTTGCAGATATTCATCTACCAGCTTTTCGCCCTTCTTGGCGTCATTCTTAAATTTAGGGTCGCTTTTGGCAAGTTCTTCCAGTTTCTGGGCTTCTTCCTGCTCCTGTAAAGACGCCAGATTGCTCTCCACGGTTTGAAGCTGTTCGTTAAGCTGCCGAAGCTGTTGTAGCTGGAGATTAGCGTTTCCGGTTCCACGGTCAATGCTGTTTTTAGCAGCACGGGACATAGCCTCAATTTGAGATTGCAGCTGGTCTCGTTGCGTTTCCAAGTCCTTTTTCATCTGCCGCTTAGCCTGGTTTTGGGCAGTCAATACATTTTGGTAGTCCTTTTTCACAGAGGCACTTAACCCCCCCTGGTTGCTCCAGTCAAAATTTCCGAACAGGGTGGTATAGTTTTCCTCTGCTCTTTGTGCTGCCGAGGCATAACGGTTCAGAGATTCCGCAGAGCGATTGTATTCCCTGGCGGCTGTGTTGTAATCATCGGTCAGCTGAGAATACTTGTCCAGGTCTCGCTTGTGGTCGTTCTCCCACCTCTGCAAATCTCGCAAGGCCGCATTAAACTGATTTGCGTTGAACGTTGAAGGGTTTGCCTGGTAGTTGGACAAAGCCTGATTTGCCCGGTTGATTTTTGTTTCATAATCGTTGGCCAGGTACTTAAATCCACTCTGGTTGCGGTAGTTTTCCAGTTTTTCTTTGGAAGCTTCCAGCCGGATTTGCTTCTCCTCATGAATGGAAGACAGTTTTTTCCACGTGTTTGCACGTGTGTCTGCCAGTTCTTTGCTGGCATTCAGTTTGCTTGCCGTCACGCCGGGCACCGTATTGTTGAACTCCCTTCGGGCCCTTCCCGCCTTAATCTGTGTCCACGTGGGCAGCGTGACGCGTTCCGGCTCGGCTTTTTGTGCTGCTGTAGTAGTTTGGTTGAATTTACGCCGATTTCTCCCAGCCTCTATCTGCTTTTTTGCAGAAGAAGTTGAAGTCTTTTTGCTGCTACTTCCAGAGCTAGACGGCTTTTTTGTGCTTCCTCCATCGTTAATCAGAATGAGCTGGTTGTTAATAGGCATGGTATAACCCCCTTATTTAAAGTACTGGGATATAAGTTGGTTTAAATAGGTAGTGTTTCCGAGGTTCGCTTGAGCGATAGCCAGGTTATACATCATTTCGAGACGCTGTGCATCCGTATTGTTTAGCATGTCCTTGTTTGCAGTAATTCCGAGCAGGTCCTTCAGCTTATCATAGTCTCCATACTGGCCAGCTAACAAAGCAAGATTGTAAATTCGGTCGTAATTTTCCGGGATATTACTGATGTCAAAACCTAAATCTTCCAGCTTAGAGTAATCTCCAATCTGAGCTCCGTACAATGCATTTTGCAAAGCTTCCTGACGGTTTGCAATTTGGGTGTTAAGCTCGTCAATGTACTGGCCATACCCAAAGCTTCTGTCAGCGTTCCACTGGGATAGCTCATTCAGATACCGGTTATACGCCTGCTGGTACAATTCAGGAACCTTGTCCGTCATCTGGGCTGCATAGTAGTCCCCAGCCTGGGTAGCTGCCGCTGTAGCATAGGAAGAAGGAATTCCCCCAGTAGATGCAGCCGTAGTCCCCAAAGCGTCCTGGGTAGCCCTCTGGCCTTCTCTGGTGTACTGCTTCTTGTACGCCTGCCAAACTGGGTCGCTTTCCAAATCGTAGGAAAATGTAGGCTTTTCCGGGGCCACATAGTCGTTAGGGGAATCGACTGGAGTGTACCCGAAGCCGTCATCGCCTCCAAGATAGCCACCATACAGAGAGCGGATGGCCTCGGCCTGTTGGTTGTATTTTGCTCTATCAGCTGCCGTTTTAGCCTGGTTCCACCGAACCTTAGCATCGATTAGGCCCATGCCTGCATTAGGGTTTTTCTGCGCAAGCTGCATGTCCGCGTCAGAAAATCCAATCCCGCTTTGGTTGTAGGCTTTCAAGAAATCGTCGTAAGTATAACTGACTGCCACTGTTATTCACCCTTTCTGTTAAAATAGTTCACTGCCAACATATCTCTTTCGAGTAAAGCTCCACAGTTTCCACACGCCGGTCGCTTGCAGCTTAATGCGGAAATGGTCGCACCGCCGGGGAACAATGGGAATTAAGAATGTCCGTTTTCGGGACGCTGTCAAATTGGCGATTTCCATCCATTGCTTGCTGTCAGGCCGCATGAAGACCTTCATCGTTGTACCTTCATCCAGTTCCATGCGTAGCTGGAATTTTAAAAGCCCCTTTTTGTCTGGACTTTCATCGTAGAAGTCATTGAATTCCACCCAGCTTGTCAGTGGCCCTTCTGCAGTCCCTTCCTCCACCGGCCTTGACCGTCCATCCAGCCACATATTTCCATCGGCCCCAAGCATATACAATCCACCGTTCCATGCAAAGCCAACAGGAGCCCACGCGTCTTCTCTATGCCACAAGTTAGTCTCTGTGTCATACACAAAAAGGCTGTATTCCCCGTCTCCGTCCTGCATGGATACAAAATAACGGCGGCCATCCGAGCCGGCCACCGCATTGTGATAATCTTCAGTTCCGAAAGGTCTATACGCAGACTGGGGAATGCCACCGGCATACACGACTATGCCAGCCCTAGAAAGATACATCAGCCTTTCCCCAGCAACGGCCAGGCTTGCGCCGCTGCCAGCTTCTACCCCCAGGCTGGCGGATCCCATTACCTGGAAATTAGAAGGTTTGTCTCCATACACCTTGTATATGTGTTCTTCCTTGAAAAAGATAGGATATCCCAGATACGAAGTACAGGCAGTGAAGTCGCCAGCGCTTCCCACGTCCACCGCAAAACATGCTGTCGAAACCGTGTCATAGTTATCCCAGATAAACGGGTTTCCTAGATAGGAACAGCGTATGGTATCTCCCTTGCACCCCCAAAGGCGATTCTCATTTTCACAGATAAAGTCTAAGTCCGGTACTTCCCGTTTTAACGTGAGGCTTTGCCCGCTGGCTTTCGTAAAACTGTTCTCATAAAACCGCAAGGTCTTTTTGTCATCCGAAATTTCACGGATGATTGCGGTCTTATTGTTCGAAGACTGAGTGCTGCCACTGATAACGATGGCTTCGTTGACTTCAAAGGGGAAAGGAGATCCGTTCGTCACAATGGAATTCCCGGCAGCGCTTTCTCCGGCATATGTCCCATCTTGGAAGCTGGCTGTGCCGCTCCAGGTAGCCTCCAGGCTTCCAAACTTATCTGTAACCGTGTTGTAATACGCTTTGTCTGGAAATATCACCAGGTAAGCTCCTAACGCGCAGAACGTCTTTTTGCTGTTGGTCACAGTCCCCTTTTTTGTGTTGTTAAAATAAAAGTCCGCACCATCCACCCAAAACAAACCGTCTTTGGCGGCAATCCCGTTGGGCGTGGACAAAGTGCGGATTTTTGTGCGTTGCGGCCTTGGCGTTAACATGGGGGAGAGGTCGCCACACAGGTTTTCCATATCCCAAATGCTTCCCTCATCAGCGCCCAGGTTGTGGTCGTACCCTCCAAATTCCACCTGCATCTGTTTTCGTAGCCCATCTGTATTGGGAAGAACTGGCAATCCTTGCATGTTATCACCTCTCAGTTTGATACTATCTTTGTGTTGTTATAATAAATCCCATCATCTCTAAATTCATAAGCCAGTTTGTTAGGGGAATGAATTCGGGCGGCGTTCTGCCCGCTTATTTCAACTCGACCACCGTCTGCGCCTATGTACACATTGGCGTTTTTGGATGTTACGGACAGGTTGGTGTCTGAAATGAGCTTTAACGCGAAGCTTCCCATTGCCTCGAAAAAGACTCTATACCGGCTTTCGTTTCCAGAGCCATCGCTGTTTCCGTAGGTATCCATCTGGATACGCCCTACCATCCGGTTGTTGTAGTAGAACCGTATTTCTCCGTCTGACGCCCCTTGTGAAGAATTGAGAGAGCATTTCAAAACGGAACCTTCTATGGTACCGCTCTTAACGTGTGAGCCGCTGATATAGGTGACGCCCCCCTGGGTGTAGACCTGTAGACCGTCCACATCCTGCTTTACTTGGGAAAACTGGCCGTTCAGATTTGAAACTGTACTGGAAATGCCGCTGACCTGGATTTGCAAAGATGAATAGTTCCCTTCAACATCTTCCACTTGGTTAACTATCTCGCCTACATCTTGATACAACGTAGATATGTTGCCCTTCATATCAGTGACTTGAATTTGAATGGGCCCCGTAAATTGCTTTTGCATCCCATCCAGTTCAGATTCATTGAAATTGCTTATTCCAAGATTGTTTAGAACATATCGCAGTTGTTCCAGCAGCATAAACAAATAGTTGGTAATGGTTGAAATTTGTTCTTTTTGGGATTTCCCTGATAAGTCAGGAAAGTTAACATCTGCCATCATGATATTGTTAGGCATCCAAGCACCTCCATAAAAGAATAGAGGCGGGAAAATTCCCACCTCTAGTTCTCTTTAGTCTTTGTTCAGCTGTTCCATGCATCGCCGAATTTTTTCTTTGTCGCGTTCACTCCCAGCAGCGGCCATTGCACTTTCCAGCATGTCCATCAGTTCTTCTTTTTCACCGTGGCTGTATCCGTTCATGTACCTGCCCCGGCTGTCTCGCCGACGGCGGGAATACCCGTCGCCATACTCGCCCTCATAATCGCGGTCTCTGTACCGGCGGGAATATTCGCCGTAACTGGATTCGCCTTTCAGCGCCTCGATTTTGTAGATGTTTTTGACTGTATCTGTAAGCAAGTGGATTTCTTCATAATCCGTTTTGCTCAGATTCCCCTGCTTGGAAATATCCTCCAGTTCCTGGCATAGCTTGTTTTCAAGCTTCCGCATGTATTCCATAATAAAGTCTCCTTTCAGCAAATGCGAGTGACAATCAGAGAAGCGTTTTGCAACTCGATAGTCTGTGTGTTCACGTTCTTTACCGAGACGGTCACACAACAGCCACGGGGTACGTCCACATAAGCCGCCGCAGAAACATTGAACTCATTTTCTACAGCAGCAGGTGTTACAGTCGCTGTGGCGCTGGCTAACGCTTCTCCTTCTACCGCGATTGCGATAGAGATGGGGCCTACAGTCCCACCAGTGGGAATTGCAATGTTGCCGTTAAACTGCACTAGGTATCTTGCCCGGCACTGGTTTGTCACGCCGCGCAGTGTCACAATGCCTGCTCCCTCTCGGTGGACAATACAGTTGGAGCCGGGCACAGGGGTTTCAGAAAACACGGCGTTCCCGTTCGCAGCAATCTGCTGCACAAACACGTTGGTAAACTGAGCCATATTCACATTCCTTTCTATAAACAAAAAACGGCGAAGCTATTGCCCCGCCGCCTTTCTTGTTAGTATCGGCATAGGGGCCGACCATTTCCGCATTGTTGCGAAAAAGCTAGTTATGCAATTAGCAGCCACATGTTGCGCCGCACCCATTATTCAGCACCCCGTAGGGAGTGCCGTAGCAACAATTAGGGTTGGGAACCACATAGGCAGGTACAGGGCAGTCACGACCGAGACGCCGGATCAGCTCCGCCTGGTTTGCATCCATCGTAGCAGTCAGATACGCATTTTGCGCACTCTGAGAAGCAGCAAACTTCAAGGACTGATTCTCCGCCTGGAGCGTGGCGATCTTGTCCTGGGTCAGGAAATCCAAGATAGCACGGCTGTTGGCGTTCTGGTTGTCGATGATGTCCCGGGTACTGTTCTGGATAGTGTTGCGGGTGTCGCATGCCTGGGTAGCCAGATTGTAGTTGACACCCTGGATCGCCTCGCGGGTCTCGCAGCAACAGTTGGCAAGCTGGGTAGCAAGGGCGTTATGGCCCTGCATCAGCGCGACATTGGTGTTGTTAAAACCCTGCTGGGTCTGGTAGCCAAGCTGGCAAATCGCATTGTCCACGCCGTGGAAACCAGAGGTGACAGAACCCAGAATGTCGCGCTGGCCGCTCTCCAGATTGTTCAGAGCAAAACCCTCATTGATATCAGCGCGAGTAGCCCAGCCCTGGCCTGCGGGGTTGTTAACGCCACCGGCATTGCCATAGCCGCCCCAGCCGAACATGCCAAAAATCAGAAACAGGATGATCCAGGAGGCCCAGTCGCCGCCCCAACCAAAACCGCCGTTTCCGTTTCCATAGACAGGCTGTACCTGCATGGTGGTTTCCGTATTAAGAGACATATTTTTTCTCCTTTTTCAAAATTATTTCAAATCCGTGGCCACGGAGATTTGACGTTATTTCCCGAACATGCTCCTCAGCGGTTCCAGCATTCCCTGAATCTGATGCGCTTGCTGTTGCGCCTGGTTCAGCTGGTCCTGTGAGATTCTCCCGCTGGAGACCATGTCGTTAATCACCTTTTGAGGGTCCTGCCCTTTCATCTGCTGCATGAATTGCTGAAACTGCTGAAGCATGCCGGGCTGCTGTTTTCCTCCCAGCGCTTGAAACAACGGGTTACTCATGGGATTCCTCCTGTTCTGTCGCATTGCTCTTTACAAGCTCGTCCATTCTGGCGGTCAGCATTTCAAATTCTTTCCGGGTTACATATTCGCTCGAGGAAATCTGCGCAGGGCGTTGCACCCGCTCCACAAGGTCATAAATCTTAATGCTGGGTTTACCGGCAGCGTCTGCCTGTTTCAGATAAATTACAGGATTATTGCTGTCCCATAACGCAACCGCACTGTTGGGGGCGACAAGATAGTTAAAAGCTTCTTGCTCGTTCTGTACCCACACAATGGACTGCCCCTGTTGAACAGGCTGTTGCATAGGCTGATACGGTTGCCTTAGCTGTGCCAGCTGGTCGGGCATGGGCGCTTGATATGGCTGATAGCCATAATACGGATAATTTGCCACGGCTTAACCTCTCTTCCAATAGAAAATAACTACCTCGTTGCTGCTATCCCACGTGTCGTAAATTACGCCGTCAATCAAACAAACAACATGGTTCGACAAAGCTAGAAGATACGTCCCTGTGGGATGGGATTCGCAAAACTCACCAACGGTCATATCGTCAGGGGCCAAAGCCCTAGCGAAATTGTGTCTCCTCAGATATGCGTTCCACACCTCTTTAGAATCCGGCATGTTTTTGAGAAGCGCACCTTCAATCGCCAATCCCCAGTAAGTAGTTTCCCAGTCTTGGTCAAGCGCTTTTGACATGGCACGTACCGTACAATCGTCCACGTTTTTCCCTTTTGGGTTTGGATTGTAACCTTGAAACATTCCAAAAAACCTCCTGCGGTTATGGCTTTATTTTAGTGCTTTTCACAAACAAATGGAACCGATAGAATCCTGTTTGTTTCCGCAAAAATTAGGGGACTATTCCAATATCTTCCGAATCCACCACACCCCGCCCCAAGCCCTTCCTAATTTTTCGATTCCTCTGCGATACCACTTTTGCATGGTATCTACACTAAAACCGGATTCTTCTGCAGCCTGGTTTTGCGTTTTGTCTTTCCTTCCACACAAGGTGATTGCCAGTTCTTCCTTCCAGGTGAGATTTGCCATTTTCACGGCAAACTCCACCAGGTCAGAAGATTCACACCGTAAAAATCTAAGGACGTCTTTCTCCTCCATAGCATAAACCTGTTTATTTGTCGTGCTCGTTCTTCAACACCGCTGCCACTTCCTGGCGGGTGATGAAGCTCTGGGGGCGGAAGCTGCCGTCCGCGTCGCCGTTCATCAGGCACTCCGCTGTCACAAAGTCCACGGCATCTTTTGCCCAGTTGGATACAGGCTTCTTCGCCAGCTCCGCGAAGTAGGCTTCAATCTCCTGCCGGGCCAGCTTTTTCACTTCTGCTTCGGTCAATTTGGGTTCCTCCTTTTCCGGTTCTTTCTCGCCATTCATGGCTTTGATAATGCTGGGATAGTCCTTATAGGCCCAGTTGCCGTCAAAGTTCTTGCCGCCGATGCTCCAAGTGCTGGTGTACTGCCAGATACCATAGGAGCCTTTATACTGGCACTCGCTGTAGTACTGGGCTACCCAGCGGTCGTACTGGTTGAACCCGGGGGCCGTCAGGTAGTTGTTCCACCAGTTGAGGGAGGCATACACACCGGCGTACAGCCCAGCAGCTTCCATCGTGTCGCAGAAGCCCTGGGCAGCCCCCAGCAAGTCGCCGCCAAGGGTGGAGTTGTCCTCCATATCGTACCAGATGCCATACAGGGGCTTTCGGCCATTCAGAAGTCGCAGGCAGTGCTTAGCCTCGTCGATACCGCCCTGCCGGGTCTTGGCGTAAGCATAGTGGTACGCGCCCCAGGGCATCCCGGCGGCATCCGCCTTACGGACGTTTTCAGAGAAGCGCTTGTCCTGCTGGCCGGGGTAGTCCGAGCCAAAGCCCGTACGGATGATGACGTATTTCACACCGGCGTTTTTCAGTGTGGAGAAGTTAACGCTGCCGTTGAACTCGGAAATGTCCACGCCTTTGACTGCCATGCTCACTCCTCCTTTTTCGGCTCGGTGTAAGTAAGAGCCTGCTTGCTGTCGCTGATGCCCGCCGTGGTGGGATCAGTGACAATGCCCAGGATGGCCAGCACAGCGAACAGGGCGTTGACCACACTCAAAAGCTGGTTGCCCAGCTCGCCGAAGTCCAGAGTAAAGCCAAACACCGCCGCGATGGTCTGGATGAGCAGCAGCACGGCGGGGACAAGCGTCACCCAGAAGTTCTTATTCTTGATTCTCGCAATCCAGTTGATATTCATGGTAAAATCCTCCAATCCATCAAAAAATAGAAGTATGCGCAGGAGCACGTAAAAGAAAATACCGCCAACCCAGCTCACATCGGCAGCCCCACTTTCCCCAGGAAGTACGCCACCACAGCGATAGCTATAGCGCCAAGCACCCCGCCCAGCATCTTTTCCCACTGGCGGCCGGGTTTCATCTCCAAATCCGTCACCCGCTTCCCAATGCTGTCCATCTTGTCGCCCAGGGTGTCCAGTTTTTCCAGGATGTGGGAATACTGCTCATTCCGGGCGGAGTCTATCTTCTCCAGCTCCTCCAGGCGGGTGTAGATTTTGGAGTGGTCCTCACGAGCCTGGCGGCGGTACTCGTCCACCTGCTTTTCCAGCATCCGGGCTTTTTCTAGGCCCAGGCAGTCGCGGGAGGGGTCAAGGATGCACTTTTCATCCACTTACTCCACCTCCTGCCAGTCCTTGGGCTTCTCCGCAGGGGAGAATTTTGTCTTTTTGGCAATACAGGTGCACTTGGTGCCATCAAAGGTTACGCCCTCGCCGGAGAAGTACCAGCGGTCGTCCTCGTACTCCGGGTACTTTTCCACCACCTCGGTGCCCTCCAGCTTTGTCACCCGCTCCTCCAAAGCGTGAAGATGGTCAAACAGCTGGGAGATGTCGTCCTCTTTGTAATGGATTTTGGCGTTTTCCCGGGCAAGGTCGATAAGCTCCCGGCGCTCCTCATCGGTGAGGGAGCCCTCGATGTGGTACAGATCAATACTCGAAAGAATCTTGTCCAGCTCGTAGTCCCCAGAGAGGATGGTGCTTTCAATCATCGGTTTTACAGTCATCGTGTGCCTCCTTCTGCTATGAAGCGATTGAGATTTTGGGTTTGTGCCTGCATGTTTTGGAGGGTGTATATTTTGGCGTGGTCCTCCCGGGCCTGGCGGCGGTACTCGTCCACCTGCTTTTCCAGCATCCGGGCTTTTTCCAGGCCCAGGCAGTCGCGGGAGGGGTCTAGGATGCACTTTTCTGTCAATATATCGCCTCCTTGTGGTTGGGTGTTTCTGGTGTTCACTTCGTTTATGTGATTTCAAAATCTTCCGTTACAAAGAATATAACAGCCGCATCTCCATCAATCTGTTATAGCTTCAGCCCCCCCCGCAGAGGGAACGGCGTTTGTTCGTCCTGTCATTGATGTTCCTCTTGTTGAAATCGAAAACTCAAGCCTCTCTACGGATGGCTCAGAACTAACAAATTCTCCGGGGTTTGCTTCAAGGGGGAATTTATAATTAGTGTTGTTAATAATTTTTAAACTGTTAGTAAATCCCCCTCCACTCACCGCATTGCTTCTTCCAATCATAAAATTACCTCCTTATGCGGCAAGAACGTTTAAATCATCGTCAACGAGAGCTGTGCTGGGAAGGATTAGAGCGGGACGGATGCCAAGACTGTCAGAGCAAGTCATAGATTCCGCGTAACCTTCGGGTAAGACGCAGAATGCCGAATAGGGCCAACCCATCTCAGGGGATCTGAGCCACCATTCGGTGGCACTGCCATCCCAAGTGGCGATGCGTTTATTAGTAGCTGTCGAGCTATAACCAGAATCGAAGTAGGAAAGTTTTACGCCATCAATTGGAAAATCTGGGTCCTCACTCGTTGTCAAACCCACCTCATAACCACTCAGCAGGAATAACTTGCAGCTAAGTCCGTTGGCGCCGGACGACACCGAACCTTCAGAACTAATCCCATTTACATATGGAATCTTCACCTGCTTTACCTGTCTTTGAATTCCCGAATCCAGCATAGAAAAAAAGTCGTTTTGCAGGAGTCCAAAAATATCGGAGTTTTGGTAATCATTATATCCATTAGGCTTAGGGCTACTCCACAATAGTTGTGTGTAGATATTCTCCAGCAGCAGCCAGCACCCGTCACAGCTTGCATCATACATACTTCCAGGAAGACCTTGATGTACAATCCTCCATTCCCAAGGAGCGCCGTCTAAGTTCATCTTCACCAGCGTTCCAACTTCCAAGGTGGAGGTCTGGGTTCCAGCCGCTACCGGCATAGCTCTCACATTGGTATCTCCGATCATGCGCTCACCGCCTTGATACATATAACTGATCCCACGCTCACCGCATCCGTGAGAGCCTCTGTGGCGTAGATGTACACCCCGCCATCGAAGGACTCGGAAACAGGAGAAAGCTTTCCAGAAAGGGCGTCAGTAGAGTTAAAATTCACGTTTGGAACATGGTTAGCTGTCACACCGGAAAGCACAATCGCAGCCCGATAGGGATAGTCCGAATAGGTGGAATCACTGGCCCAGGCGCTTGCCGCCACAGTCTGGGGTCCAAAGGCAAGCACAGGGTTGTCCACCCATTCCGCACCGTTCGCTCCCTGCGCCAATAGCTGGCCTTGCGTTCCTCCCTCCGGCAATCCAGAGGGAGCGTCCTGTGCAACTGCATTTCCAGAAGAATCAAAGCCTACTACTTGGCCTTGGGTGCCGGTGAGCTTTACTTGTGCGCCAACATCCGCAGCTGTCGTACCATGAGGATTTCCAGACGTTATCTGGCTGTGGTCATAGGCGGTTTTGCCCCGGTCACCCCGGTAGGCGGTTTCGCTGGTCTCGCCCAAAGCCAAAGATGGAGAAATCTCTACATAGGAGGAACCTCCCCAGCGATAGGTGAGGTTCGTGTCTGTGGCAACGTAGATAATCCCGGCAGAACCAACAGGGGGAAACGCCGATTGGCTGGAATACTCCACTACATCATCCACATAGGATGGAAGCTGGCTTGTAGGCACATGACCACTGGTGTCCAGCTCCGCCAGGCCATTGGATGCACCTTTTAGAGAAGACAGCAGAAAATTCTCTCCGCTGATCGTATAGGTGCTGTCACTCATATTTCCAACAATTCCGTTTGTTGCCTGCAACGTAAGCGCGTTTACTCCGTTGATGGTAGCGTCGTTGCCCGGGGCGCCGTCTTGACCGTCCTCCCCATCCTGGCCGGGTGCTCCGTCCTCGCCAGGAGCGCCATCTGCCCCCTTCAACCCGGTAAATTGAAACGCGAATACCTTTGCAGTATCTGGTCCGCTTGCCTGCACGGTAACATTTGGCGTTCCAGTGGTGTTGTCCACCGTAGCGGTGGGAGTGCCAAAGCCAGCGGCAGCTCCATCGGCGCCATCTTCTCCAGGTTCACCCGGAGGGCCTTGCGGGCCGGTATCCCCTATTGGACCCTGTGGACCCGTATCGCCTTTTGCACCTTGCAGCTGTCCCTGGGAAATCCATTGGCCTTCCCCTTCTGTGGTGTCCCACATGTAGATGGTGTATGGCTCGCTTGTGCCTACGTTGTACATATGTCCCTGGGAGGGCTGTGTCACAGCGGACTGCAATGCCCCTAGGGTGTCATAGGTGCCAAGAATATCCAGCCCTGTACCAGTATCGCCCTTATCTCCTTTGGGGCCTTGCGGACCTTCTGGCCCTTCTTCACCTTGATCCCCTTTCGGCCCTTGCACACCGGGAGGGCCTTGCGTTCCCTGGGGTCCTTTAATACTGACCGGATCCGGATTTTCCAAACTCCCGTCATTGGTCCAGGATATAATTCCATCAGGACTCACAGAAGGCGTAAAAGTGGCGCCTTTCGGTCCTTGCGCGCCCGTGTCTCCAGTATCGCCCTTCGGGCCTTGTGCGCCAGTCTCTCCCTTTTCTCCTTGGGGTCCCTGGGAACCTGTTTCACCTTTTTCACCTTGTGGGCCTTGGCTTCCTGTGTCCCCCTTATCCCCTTTGGGGCCTTGCGGGCCAACGTCGCCTTTGGGGCCTTCCGGCCCCTGGGGACCGGTCAGGGCTTCAAGTTGCTCTTCGGTGAAGTCCTCATATTCAAATGGCTCTCCTTTATCACCCTTAGGCCCCTGCGGACCCGTTGGGCCTGCGGGACCTTGTGCGCCAGTAGGGCCTTGGGGTCCTGTGGATCCTTGCGGGCCTGTTTCTCCTTGGGGTCCCGTGTCGCCCTTGTCCCCTTTCTCACCTTGAGGCCCCTGCCAGCTGCCAGCATCTTCCCATTCTGAGGTTTCCGTATCCCACCAATAAAGGTGAGTCCCCACCAAGTAGGAGTCTCCTTCTTCGCCAGTAGGATGATCCTGTTTCAAATTTTCCAAGGAATCATATTGGCCCAGCCACAATACAGGGTCGCCTTTATCGCCTTTCAAGGAGGCGAGCCACTCTTTTTCTGTTCCCTGGAATCCGTGTTTCACCGCAATTCCATACGCGGAAATGTAGTATCTAGGAGATAGCGGTGGATACTCAAACATAATCCCACCTCCAGTTATCAGCAGGCCGATACATATTGGCAAACCATCGCATAAATTCGTTGAAGTCAGAGTTAAACATGGTCATGGTGTTCTGATAGTTGCCATACTCCCCGTTGTGGTAGTCAATCATGGCCTGCATATAGGTCAAATACAGCTTGTCAAACGGGGGATCTACCAGCAAAACCGTATCCTTGTCGTCGGGCCAGCGGTATGTAATAAATTCCACAGGAGCCTGTAAAAAGATTTGGGTCTGCACCATGCCTTCCACGTTGGAAATCCACTTTGCTTTGTCATCCTCGGTGAAATCATTCGGCTTCACCCGGTCGGTAAAATCAATCACTTCCTGAACGGTCATTCATAAACACCCCCTAAAACAAAAAAAGCCGAGAGCCAATGCCCTCGGCCCTCTTTGTCGTTACGCGCCAATCAACTGAGTACCGGTAGATACACCGCCTACAGCGGCAAATCGCCAATCGTTGAAGCCGGCAGTAAACCGGGCATAGCCCTGCCACACATTGGCATCGTTGCCCTCATCAACACGGGAGCGGACTTCCAGATTCACACGGTCGAGCCACACAGCGCCGCCGTACTCCTTGTTGTAGCCAGAAGACAACACAATCCAGGGAGAGGTGTTCGCTGCAATGTACTGGTTGAGGTATGGCCACACAATCACGTTCCACCGGCCAAACTGGAAGTTGAAGCCGTTGTTCGCGGTGTTGGGGTCTTTGTCAGCACCAATGGCAGCAAATACGTCCCGCTTCAGCTTCCAGTCGTTGGGAATCACGATGGTATCGGGGACAACATCCAGAATCTGGTCGTTATCGCCGCGGAAGTCCTGCATCTCAGCCTCCACAGCGCTCAGCGCGTCCACAGAGAAAGCGTCCTTGAACACATTTCCCTGGGCAGCGCCCTTCACCTTAGAGGGATGGTCGGTAGCAAACAGAGCCTTGCCGTCTGCCACAGAAGTGTCAAACTTGTGGCCACGGAAAGTCACGGTCTTGTTGCCAGCAATAGCAGCGCCCAGCAGAGCAGCGCCGAACAGCTCGCGTGTACGGTAGTAACCGGAGATGAAAGAGGCGGGCCGCTTGCGAAGGTCCATCACCTTGGAATCGTCCACAATTTCGCGGGAAAGCGAGAACTGGTCTTTCCAGGTCATGTGCTCCAGGTACTTGCCAAAGCCCTCCTGCATCATGTCCTCGGGGTATTCGCCATTCTCACCCACGGGCTGGAAGCCGTCCATTGCGGTCATGGTGGTAAACTTCTCAGCCCAGTGCTTAGAAGTCTCCATTTCAAAAATGTGGGGGAGAATGCTCTTCTGTTCGAACGCCTCCCCGCGCTTCTCCAGGAACATCCGAATCGGAGCCTGGGACTTGCCAAAAATGCTGTCCTGAAGGCCGGAGCCTTCGGTAAAAGTAATGCCAGCCATTACTTATCCTCCTTTTTCATAAATCTGCTTTTTCAAAAATCCTTTTTCAAAACTGAATACGAGTTATTCAGTGGGGTCGGGCTGCACAAAACGCACCCGGGTAATCTCAGCGTCGGTATAAGCAACCTCGGCGGTGCCGCCGGTGGTGTTGGTGATGCTCAGGCCATCACTTCCAATCTGCACTTTACCGCCGACAACCTGGGAGAAAGAAGAGGGAGTAGCCACTTCGTAAATGGTATCGGGTACCACGCGAACCACGCCGATAGTATCACCAGCAGTGAGAGCTTCGCCTCGCTCAGTCACACACATGTACTGGGGAAGGTCAGCGCCGGAGGCAATCGCCAAATTACCGGAAGTGACTTTCAGTGCCATGCCTACTTTAGGAGTGATAGCGCTACACGGCATGTAGAGAATGCCGGGAATGCTGCCATCAACGGTCTGATGTCGGAGAAATGCCATTTATTTTCATTCCTTTCTTGCATATTTGTTGTAATGTGCTTGGATTTCCGCATCGGTAGCTTCAGGCATGAGCGCCCGATATTCTGCTGCCACGTCTGCCGGGACAGGGACGGCACCCTGGCCCCGGGGAGTGACGGGCTGCAAATGGTTTTTCCCACCAATCGAGTTGAGCGCTTGCTGCTTTGCTGCTTCTGCGGCCTTGGCTGTAAGCCTATCGTAATTCAAAACCTTGTAGGCATCGGCCAACTCGTAGCCTTTGCCCACCATGTCATAAAGCTTGTCAAAATTGTCCAGCTTGGAAAGGTCTTCCATCGTCTTGATTTCCGGGGATATCATCTGAATCTCACGCATCTGAGAATCGATCTTGGCACGGATTTCCAAGTCCATCACTTTCTGTTGAGCAGCTTTCCCAGCCTGCACCTCGGGGAGAGAATCCACAAAACGCTTGTAGTCTTCGGGGCTCATGCCCGCCTTCTCCTGCATCTCTTTGCGTTGTTCCTCCACAAAGCGCTGGCGGTACGCCTGCATTTCAGCGTGGTTTGTAATGGGCTTGTTGGTGTACGGGTCAGTCAGGCCTAAACTAGCAATACTCTTGTCTAGCTCGGCATTCATGCGTTTTTCTGCATCAGCCTCAGCCTTTCGGCGCATGGCCGCATACCTCGCGTTTTCTTCATCCGTCTGCACATGATGGCTGCTTTCATCAGAAGGTTTCTGCTCGGTTTCTGCGCCTTCTTCAACATGTGATTCCCCAGCAGGCTCGGCGGCTTCCTGCTCGTTTTCGCCTACGTTGTCCTCGGTTGCAGGGTCGGCGGCTTCCTGCACTTCTTCGCCTTCGATACCGAATACAGCGTTGTAATCAATCTCTGTCATAGTGGATTTCCTTTCTGGATTTTTGCGCTATTCCTGCGAGTTATTTGCTTTTGCCAGTGCGGAGGTCGTCGCCCCGCTTCACGGTGCCGTGGGTGTTCTTGGGGGTCTGGAAAGGTGCCTGCACAACCTGGGTGCCTGCATTGGAAATCTTCCCAACGTAGCCCTTACCCTTGCCACTGTTTTTCATGGAATCATCCTCCTTGCTGTATATTCCCACCGTTGCCGGATTGGGTTCTCATTGCCTGCATTGCATCGGCCTGGGCGTTCATCTGCTGCGCCTGGGCCTGCATCTGCATCATCTGTTGCTGCTGCATCACCTGTGCTTGAAGCTGCTGCTGATACCGCATTTCCATAAATGCTTTGGTTTCGCTGGAGCCTGGATAATGCAACTGCTCCATCTTTGTCCAATATAAAATAAGCGTCTGGAGGTCCGTAGGGTCTCCAAACGCGCCAGATTGTAGATTTGTCCTTGTCTCCTGCCACATGGCCTCCCGGTTGTTTGCCAGGGGCGCTGTGGTATCACAGCTGAATAAGAACTGGTCGTTCCAGTACCATTCCCCGGTTTTGTCCTGCTCCAGGAAGTCATACCGATTGAATTCTTCGTAAACTGTATCGCCGTTCATGTCGCGGGCCAACACAGGCCGGGGCTCATCTGCATACGCCAGCTTAAACTTGAACATTGCTTCAAATAGTGCGGCATACGCGGCATCCTTCATAACGCGCTTTGATTCCAGACGCCCAGCGGCCTGGGCAGCTGCAAATTCTTTCGCGGTGCCAGATGTTGCCGTGTTGTCCCTCCGGCCTTGGAAGCTATCGGTGATACCAATAATCTGCCGGGCTTCCTCATACACTTGCGCCAGGTATGTCAAATCCTGTGAAATATTCCCCTGCATATCCTTGACAGAAATAAGCTGCGCGTTACCAGCGCTGCCCGGGCGAATTACCTTCATGTCCTCCGCATCCGCACGGATAGAAGCATCATCCGGAAGAATCATGTATGAACCAGACTTCACCAGCTTTTCCACAATCTTGGATTCAATCCGATTGCAAGTGTTCTGCTGGTCACGCACCTTGTCCACGTCCGAATCCCCCAAGAACTCGCCAAACAGAGAAACATTCTTTTGCAATATAATCGGGTAGATATTCGGCTGGTAGTAGGGGATTCTGGTAGGTTTAACTTCCAATGTGGCCATATCCACCACAGCGGCGGGAATCTCAGAGCCATCCGACCGTTTTACAGGGTTGCTCAGTGTCTCATACTCTTGGGCCTCGGCCGTCCATTTGCTGCTGCCGCACTTGGGGCATTTGCCACCCTCCAAGGGCTTCGCCTCACCGCACACTGTGCACCGCTGCACCCGGCGGGCTTGGTAATCGTCCAGGTCTTCCAGCTCAATATCGTTCACCCACGAATATAAGCCAATGCCGCCCTTAGAATTGCGGTAGTACGCGATATACTGCGTGACCATGTCATCAGCGGGGGAGACGTTGCTTTCGCTCTTTATATCAGGCTCCTGCTCCGATTCATCTTTGACCCTAACATTGTACCGACGGCGTATATACTCTTTTGTCTGCGGTATTTTTAGGATGATGTAGTCCATATCCTCAATACCAGAATACACGCCATCCTGGGGAATCACCTGCTTTGGATGCAGCAGCGACACGTTGAGCTCGCCCACAGTAGTGTGGGAACGCTGGGTATTGTCCCATTCCACCAAGAACATGCCGCCGCCTTGGATGGGAACCGTCCGTTCCTGCTGGTCGTTAAGCATTTCAAACGGCATCCGGTTTAATTCATTCCGCAGCATATCCTCAATGATTTTGGCTTTCTTCTCATCCTTCTGGCGCTTGGCTGTCACCTTGGGCTGGGGGATAGAAGAATTGACCTGGGCCTCGATAATCTCCGCCGTGAGGTTGCGCACGTGGTTAGCTTTGCGCTTGCGGTCTCCCGCCACGCGGATGTCTAACACCCGGCTGCCTTTATAGGCACGTTCTCGCCTGTCCATATCATCAAGCTTGCTTTCATACGCGCTCTCGTTGCGTTCAAGCCTGGCTTGCCACATCTCTAAATTTGCATTACCCATAGTAATCACCACCTGTATATGGCGTGCCCCATCTCTTGCGCAGGATTGCTTTTTCCTCGGGGCTTGCCTTGCTGTAATCCTGCCACATATCCCTAGTCCACTTGCGCTGTGTGTACTCTCCTGCACTCTGCTGCATCTTGGAGTAGTACGCAATCGCCAGCGCCATCACACAGTCATCGTGCGCGCCCTCCTGTGCTTCTGGCCTGCCGTTCTCGTTGCGCACAAAGGTAAGCATCTCGTTTAGTGTGTCTCTGTCGTTAATCCACTCGCAGTGCTCCCGGACTATCTCCACAAGTCCAGATATCACCACGGGGCGAGTACTCTTACTGGTCTGGAAGCCATAGCTCTGCCGGATGCGGTGGGTGAAACTGTCCTCCGCTTGGCGCACAAACTGCCTGGGGTAACGCAGCCGCTCTAGCTCTCGTATGGGGTAGCTTGAAAAGTTGGCTTCGATAGAAACCAACGCGCGGTTGTAGTACATCCCCAGGCAATACACCTGCTTGGCGAAAAGGTCTTCATCCATCTGGCCTCGCATGGTGCACACCTGGGCGCCGGTAATATGATCTATCACTTGCGCCACGCTAAAGTCTGAACCCTCCCCGGCAGTATCCCCACCTATCACGTAAGACACGCCCTGCTGGGGCTGCTGGTATATCCTGATGGGGCCGGAGCCCTCCACCCAGCGGATAGAGCTATCATCAATCACCACTTCATTTGCCTGGGGATTGTACCAGGTAGAGAATACAAACTCCCCTTGCACTATAGGTGCTTGTATCTCTTGCAGCCGCTGGGAAACCTTTTGGGCGTCGAAGATGGTCTGCCCCAGCACGCCCCACTCCCCCAGGCAGTACACGGAGTAGTAGTAGGGGTCGGTATCCTTATAGCCCTCCAGGGTGGCCTTATAGTCGTCATCCAGGAAAGCGTTGTCCTTATAGGTAGACTTGAGGCACACGGCCCTGGGGTCTCGCCTGTCAAAGAAGCGGAGCTTCAGCCAGTGCAGCACGGACACGGGATTGAAGGTGAGCACAATCTGCTTGTGCGTACCTTTACCACGCAGGCGCACATCCAGCTGATTGAAGTCCTCTTCCTGGATTTCGGAAGCCTCCTCCACCCAGATATCTGTAAGCTCGCCTTTGGGGAAGGTGACGGACTTTAGCTTTTCCGTATCGTCCAGGCCCTTGAAGATGACGCTGTTGCCATTGGCACAAGATATGCGCATATCTCCCTCTTTGCAGCTGAAAAGCTCGGAAAGCCCCCACTTGCTTATAATCTGCTGAAACAAGGCAAAGGTGCTATCCCGGTTTGTAGCAGCCACAGCACGCACCACCAGAAGATTGCACAGGGGCAGCGTCAACAGCCGGTAGAGGAACCGCTGCACCGCAAAGACGCTTTTCCCAGAGCCTGCGCCGCCGTATAGTACCATGTAGCGGTGGGTGTCATCTTCTAGAAGGGGGAGAAAGCGCGGATTAAATACTTTTTTACTAATTTCAACAGTCATTCGTCCACCAGCTCCACGCGAATCTTGCTGCCAGAAAGGCCCACATCCTTCTTTTCACTGTAGTTAAAGCCATTCTGGAGGATGAACCGCGCGCCCGCGCTGGCGTCTCGATTGTAGGAAAGCTGTATGTTTTCCTCCTCAATTTTTAATTTGGCTCTCGTTATAATGGTAACGAAATCATCGGAATTGTTCTCGTTTTCTCGGTCTGTGTAGCGGTAAAGCGCTTGCCGAGACATAAACCCCAAAGCAAGCGCAAGCCCTGCCACGGAAGGAACGCGGCCCTTTTCCGAGCACTCCTCAAAATACGCATCTACAGCAGCTTGCAGCGCTTTTGCACTTCTCCAGCGTCTTGGATTGCCTTTGCCTGCCATGTGATCACCTCCTTTATATATAGAAAAAGCCCCCGGGAGATCTTCCCGAGGGTTCTTTTTTATTCTTCCATAAACTCTTTAATTGCCTTTAGTAGAATTGCGTTTACATTAGTTCCCTTTTCCTCTGCTTTTTTCTTTACCTGAACAGCATACTCTTTTCTTACTTTGCAAGCTAGTATTGTCATGTGCTCTCTATCGTACTTTGCATTTGACCTTTTCTTTGCTTCTGATACTGGCATATAGTCACCTCCATAATGATTATATACCAGCATTCACGGTTTAACAATGTGCATTGTGCACAACGTTCACGGTTTAACATTGTACGCTCTACCAATTTACCCCTCGGTTTAACAGTGCTATTATATAGGCACAGCAAACGAAAGGAGCTTTTCCATGAAAAACTTAATAATGCCGTACCGGAATTACAAAAAGCACTATTCCGACTGCAAAACCGTTCCTGGCACTTACGATTCCTGTTCGAAAACTATCGAAGTGCTAGTCCCTGATGAAAGATTAAAGCCAAGCGGTGTCAGAGGCGAAAAGTTCAATTACTATCGCTTTTGGGCCAAAGACCAGTTCGGAAAAAGCACAAGTCTGAGTTACAAAGCGGTGTGCCTGTCCAACGCTTTAAAGAATTTTTACAAAGATTGTAAAAATCTAAATTTGATTCCTAACGAAGATCCAGAAAAATGTCCTCCTGAATTTGATTATAAACTTAAATAAAGCCGAAACGCCCTTCGGGGTGTCCGCCGTGGGATAGCCTCCCGGCGCTGATGATGGCAGGCTAAAAATGAAAGGAGCTTACAAAATGAAATACTTTACTAATTGCAAAACGATTGAAGAAGCAAAGAAACTTTATCGCCGCCTTGCTATGGAGAATCATCCTGACCGTGGTGGGGATCTCGATACCATGAAAGCCATCAATGCTGAGTATGACGAGTTCTTTAATACATTTAAGGCCCAGCACAACGCCACAGCAAAAACCACAGGCGCAAGGCCAATCAACGAAACCCCCGAAGAGTTCCGCCAGGTGATTGAAAAGATCATCAATATCCCCGGTATCATCATTGAGCTTTGCGGCTCGTGGGTTTGGATTTCTGGGGACACCAAAAGCTGCAAAGACCAGCTTAAAGCCGCCGGGCTCTTCTGGGCCAGTAAAAAGAAAATGTGGTACTGGAGAGCTCCGGAAGACGCCGTACACACCAGGAAGCACAAAACAATGGATGAAATCCGCAGCAAGTACGGCTCAGAGGTCATTTCTACTCGTGCCGCCGAACCTTTGCCCGCCTGATGATGGCCGACCGGCTACCGGCCGAAACCCCTTCGGGGGTCGCGGGAATCCGCAGAAAGGAGGTTGCCCTCATGGATTACAGCAACGGGGAATGGAGAAGAACATACTACATTTACCTGTACGATCCCAACAGCATCGCCACTCCGGAATACGTCAGAACCAAAGATTCCTACGTGCAGGACGATATCGCCAGGCTAGAAGAAGCTTTGGCCACTTTGAAGCAATACAGGCTGGAGCTCATGGAACGCTACCGGTATCTTTCTGAAACCCCTGCTTCCACAGAACTGGTATTGCGCCGCGACCGTGGCTACCGGAGCGCCTATGTTACCTACAAGTTACTTCTCTGCAAATCATACCCGGACGGCACAGAGCACATCGAGCAAATCAGTTCCCATCCAGGAAAAGAACGTAAGCAAGCCATATCCGAGTACAACGCCTACTGCAAATCCCACCCCGGCCTTCCTCACAGGATGGACATTGAGAAAGCTAAATGGGAAAAGTGAAAAACAAAAAGCGCCCCAGTTCCGCAGCTGAGGCACCTTTTGCTTTTCGGGAGGTATATCCCAAAGGAGGGAGTAGAAAAAATGAAGGAGCATAAGGGAGTTACCCACATCCCCTAGTATTAGTATAGACGGACAAAACGGACAGAACGGACGCGCGAAAAAATTTTTTCAAAAATCTTTTTTATAATATGTCGGTTGGAGAGCAAGATATGGCCAGCACGACGAATAAGGAACACAAAAGATAGGCACTCTCGTAAGAGGGTGCCTTTCCTTTTTATTTCTTGAAGATTCTTTCGTATCGCTTTCGCACAGCATCTGGGCTTTTCCATGTACCAATCTCTCGGCGGACTACATCCCACCGGGTGCCATGCTTTGCCACAGCCCGCAGCAGCTCCTTTTCCTCGTCCTTGTGGGCGTTGATGAAGGCTTCAATTTCCTGCTTCTCTGCCAGGTACTGCCGCAATAGTTCACTGTTCTGCTGGCCGGAGATGGCCGTGATATGTGGCCCCCAGGGAAATTCCTTTGAGGATGTCATGACCGTATCCTGCACCGGCTGAGATAGCTTCCTGATCTGGCGGCAGATAAAGGGATAACGTTTAAACTGCTCTTTAGTCATGCGCCCAAAGGCCTCCGCTCATTTCTCTTCCTCCTTTAGTCTAAGCGCCGTAGTCACTGCCAAACCGCACACATGCCAGCTCTTGCACTTTACCAGGACATCTCCTGACGGCACCATCTCCTTCTTCCCCGCCCCGGTGGCCATGTTGCAATACTCTGCCACCATCACCGCATCAAAATACGGGCATTCCTGGCAGTACTCCTGTACATCCAGCTTAATCATCCTTATATTCCTCCTTTACCCGAAGTTCATAGTAGTCGTGCCCCGCGTCACAGCCTTTTTCGTGTGTGCATTTTGCGACCCTGGCCACTCCGTCCAGCATTTTACGCCACTTGCACCCCGCGCAACTGCTACCGTAATACCTCAGGTTAGAAATTGCCGTATCCCTTTCTCCCCTAAGTCTCCGATTATCAGCCCTAAGAGATTCCACGGTTTCTAATCCCTCTTCCCTGATTTTCTCGTCTGCCTCCAGCATTCTTTGGAGCTCGAACAGGCATTTTCTCACTTCAAAATCCCTCTTCGCCAACACTGCAAAGTCTTCATCGTTCACCTGGTTAATCTTCCTTACGTAGTCAAGCATCTTCATCCTGTCCCACTCCCTTTCGTCTTCATCAAACTCCATGAACACCTGGAGATCCCGACTTAATGTAAGTAGCGGCCTAACTCCGCACCGGCTCCCGCAATACCGAATATCATAGTCCCCATCGAGAGTCACGTACCACGCACTACAGGCTACTGCTGCATGGGCGTATCTCGCCGACCTAAAAGGTGTGGCAAGCCAATACGCCCGCTCAACTTTAGGGATTATATCATGGTATTGCCCATACTGCTCCAGCGTGAGCAGCCCGGCGTACTCCTTCGCAGCCCCGTATTCGTGCTGTCCTAGGGTGCATTTCAGGTCAGTCTCCATCATGAGGATGTCTATGTCCAGTTCCGCACCTTGTGACTCCAATCCTGCGAGGTACGTTTCGGCAAGGTACTGGCGAACCGAACTACCCTGGAAGTCATTCAGCTTGTGCTCATTGGACTTAGTTGTTTCCCTAAATCTCATCTCAGTTACCACATATGAATCTAGCGCAAGAACATGCTTCTCGTTTTTGTCCAGGACTGTGTACTCTCTCCCCCAAACCATGAAGTTGTTGCCGCAGGGAACATATTCAAGACGTCCTTCCTTAATCATCTTTGTTTTCCTCCTTTGGCGGACTGGGTAAAGGCATCCAGTGGGTGACGTCTACACACCCAAGCCCGGTCCTGTACATCCACCCCATCGTCGATGAGTACCACGCCATTCCAACACCGCTGTTGTCGTACACCAGTACAGGATTTTCGTATGGCATTGGCAGCCTCACCTTTACAGGAATCCACTCCTGCCCGTGTTCTATGACGTCTGCCATAGACTCGAACTCATCAAGCAGCATGGGAAGCCATGTGTTGCCGTCCACATCCTTGACAGGCTGTCTGTTCTTCGCAGATGCGACATCGAGCACGACAAATGATTTCCTTAATGCGGTCCCTAGCGTCCCGATCGGTCCTCTTGGGTCTCCCTTGTATCTTTGGAACATTTTTCCAAACCACCCCATTCTTTCCATAGCTTCTTTCTGAATCTGGACTTCCACTGGGGCGAGGCCCGTGTCTTCGTAGGCGGCGAGGCGATCTATAATCTCTTGTGTAACGACTGGGTATGGAGAGCTCCCATAGTTACACAAGGCAGTCCACACTCCATCAACTTTTTTGGTCAACCGTTCCATGCTCATTCCTCCTTTGGCCCGCGCCATTTGAAATTGTTACAGCGATATTTTTCAGCCTCTACGTAGCATCTGTGGCTTTTATTGGCACAATAGTTTCCACACAAGTCCGCAAAAGCACTATCAGCATCGCCGTTATCAACACCGTATCCTCGCCGGATTTCCTCTATGTCCCCTATTATCGCGTTCAAGTCCTCCACCGCCGCGTCCCTCTCCCTCCTAAGCCTGTCGTTCTCGGCTTGGAGCTGTTCCAGGGCGTCTGCTGCCTCTTGGCACATCTGGATTCCCATAGGGCCACCAGCGGCGTTTCGCAGCATGTCTTTCAGATTTTTAATTTCCACTATGTTGCTTTCTCCCCCTCCACAAAGGGCAGTTTACTCTAACTGTATCTCCTACACTTGGCCGGTATGTGCAAGCCAGCTTGTTGCAGGTATTACAATCTTCTTTTGAGGTCATCTCATCGTAATAGATTTTTAATCCTGTGATTTCCGCTCTCGCTTGCTCCAGATCGTCCCGCAGATGCTCCAGACTAGCAGTAACGATTTTTAGCTGCTCAAGCAACTTTCCAATCTCCATCAGGGTTCCTCCTCTGCTGGCTGTTGGAGCCAGCTTAACACGGTCATCCAATCCGGCTCCGAAGAATCGTACATAGCGTGCTCTAAAAAAACAGCTAAATCATGATCGCTCATGGCCCGGATGCGGTCGGCGTTAGTGATAGGTCCCTTTTTACACTGATATAGTCTAATTTCATCTTTTGTCGCAAATTTTTGCCATGCTCCGCAATCGAGGCAATATAAGTCTGTTGCAGATGGATTTTTCTTGTTAGGCATTACGCCCATATTTCCAGAGCCACATTTTCTGCATTTCATTGTGTGTCCTCCTCTCCCTCCGGCGGGCGCACAAAATCCCGTGATAATCTGTCAATTTTTAGCGCGAACTCCATTCCGGGCAGGTCATTATCATACGGTCCACCCTCTATGTACGCAACAGCCGCATTATTGATTGCTTCCATCACTTTCACCCACTCGTTCGGCTGGGCGAGGGTGGGCACATGTTGGATGTCATAGAGCACTTGTTCCAACAAATTGAGCGCTACTTTGTCTTGCCTGACAATATCTGTATCAAGCAGCTTTTCAATTCGATACAGCTCGTTTGCGTCAATCGGACGTACTGCCATCTTTCAGCACCTCCAAACCAATTCCCTCGACTTCCGCCCGCACTTCTAATCTGTTCAGATAGAGGCCCATATACTTTTTCTGTTCCAGCAGCAGACTGAGTTCACAGTCCGGCTCAAAGTCTAGCGTCCCGGCCTCGTATTTCACCGTCATTCGATGGAGTCTGTCATATCGAATTTTCGTCTGCCAGTATTCGGCCTTAAAACGCTCCTTGTAGTCAGCACTGTTCATCATTTGTACGGTATCGCTCAGCTTCATTTGCAAATTTCCTCCAATCTCTCCATCACCATGTCCACGGCCTTGTCTGTTAGGGGCTTCCCACAAATGGGGCAAAAGCTCGGTTCATAGCAGGTATCGCTTGAGTCATAATCTCCGCGCGCTACGATGTATGGATAATCGTCAAGTTCTATTTTACAGAAATCGCACCTAGGAAACACTTTCTCCACCTGCTCCCGGCTTGTAAGCTTCTTCTTCGCTGGTATTCTCGCCTTCATGTCTCACCCCACGAAGTCGAACAAGGTCGGCTGCTCGATAGATGCCTCGGCGCTCTCGCAGTACTCCACGCCATCCTTCCAGTAATCTCGGTTCAGTTCAATTCCAATGCCATATCTCCCTTTCTTCACTGCTACCTCTGGCACCGTCATGAGTCCTCCAAAAGGATCTAGAACCACGTCCCCGGGGTTTGAATACCTGTCAATGATTCGCTCCACAATGTCAATCTGCAACGGGCACACGTGGAGCGCCTGCCTGCGCTGACTTTGCGTTGTGTTCAGAGTCTTCATCCGATTCACATCATCCCACACCCAATCACTCCAGGAAGCCGCCGCAGCCGTCTCGAACGTCTTTGACAGCCTTCCAGCTTCTTGCATGGTTTCCGCGTCCTCCACATGCTGATGGTAGTCATATACATTTGACCGGGAATACTTCTTGTAAGCCTGCTGGATTTTAGAAATAGACATGGACGCGATTTCTTCCGGTGTAGCGCGGCGATTCCCGCTTGATCTCCAAAATCCAGCAGCGTCCAGCTGCCATCTTGCAAGGGAGTAATCGCTCTTTGCCTTCACAACCGGCTCGTCCGCATAAGCCGTGGAAGTGTCGGACGGAAGCTTGCGAAACAGCAACACGTATTCAGGGCATCCCACGCCCATTTTGGAACCGTCTTTGCACTGCTCAGTGTATCCCAGCCTGTACGTCTGGTTGTTCTCCCTCACAACATCGGTCAGTATCGTAATCATCCCGAAGTACTGGAACCCGTGCTTCATGTAATGCTCGATGCACAGCGCATGAAATGGCTCCACGGTGGGCATCCCCGTCCCAGTAGCGTTCCCGAACAGTACGCGGTCCTTCACGTGCACCGCCATCACTCTACCAGGCTTCAGAACCCTCAGCAACTGAGGCGACAAATAGTCCATCTGCTGAAAGAATCTCTCTGTATCTGGGTTGTGCCCAAAGTCCGCATAGTTTGCGGAGTATTCATAGTGGTTGCCGAAGGGAATTGACGTGTGAATCAGCCCAATGGAATCGTCATCGAAGTTCTCCACTTCCAAGATGCAATCGTTGTGGATAGCCCGAAAACGTTCTCCCTTGACCTCGTCCCGCTCAACACCAATCGCACGGGCCAACTTCTTCACTCTATCTGTTCCGCTCAATCCGTACTTCCTCACGATCTCTGCCATCGTCTGCGTCATCTCCTCATATTGCTTCCACTTCCGCTGCAAGGCCATCAGGATTTCCGCCTCAGTGTCCATGTAGATAATGTCTATAACCACCTGATCTTCCTGCAAAAACCTGTAAATGCGGTGAATCGCCTGAATGAAATCGTTGAACTCCCAGTCTATTCCCACGAAAATTGCCCGGTGGCAATGCCTCTGGAAATTGCACCCGCTGCCGCTCAACTCCTTCTTTGTGGCCAGCAGCCTCGACCTCCCCTCCGCAAAATTGAAACTCGCAGCGGATCTTTCCTCTGGGTCTTGCGTCCCGTAAATCTCCGTAGCGTCCGGGAACTGCCGCATAATCTCTTTTCTCTCTGCTTCCAGATCATGCCATAACAGAAAATGGTCTTCTGGTGACTCAAAAACAAGCTCCTTGGCCTTTGCCACTCTCTCCCGAATACTTTCCCGCTTGATTTTTGCTGCCTCTTTTAGCCCTACTGCGGCGTTCTCATACAGATGTTCCTGCCCGTCCTTGTCCACTGTCAGCTCGATTTCAGTGGCCAGCTTGTGGTATCTCACCTTCAGCGGGGGAAGATCATATCCTGTGTCGTCATATCCCAGGTCAGACGGCTTGTTGATATACAGCGCCCAGGAAGAGACCCATAGCCAGAACATCTCCTCTTTCCCCGGGAACAGCGTCAGGTTGTTGGCCTTGGTGGAATCCCTCTTGAAGAACCTCGTTAACGCCTGTCCAGTGTCCATTACCTCCAGATATCCGGCGTAATGGATCAGTTCCTTATACTTGTTAGGTGCAGGTGTGGCCGTGGCCACCATCTTGTACTTCACGCCCTTGAACTTCCTCAGAAATTCTTGATAGGTCTTTGTCCCGTATCCTCTCAGCACAGAAGCCTCATCCAGAGAAGTGACCGTGAATTGCTGGGGGTCAATGTCTCCGTCCCTAACCCGCTCATAGTTGGTGATATAAATCTTGTCCTCTTTAGCCTCTTCCATGTGTCTGATATACACGGGCGGCTCCATCCCAAGCAGTTCTTTTGCGTCTCGGATAAACTCTCCTCTCACTTCCAGCGGCATCACAATCAGCGCTTTCCCGCCTTCGTGCTCTCTCACAATCCGGCAGAACTCCAGCTCCTGCGCCGTCTTGCCGAGCCCGAACGCCTCGAACAGTGCCCTTCTTCCGCCTTGAACCGCCCACACAACAGCGTCCCTCTGGTGAGGCTTCAGAGCAGGGTTGACTTCCTCGGGGCAAATCTTGAAGCCCGTGTCTTCTGCGACATCAATTTTCCCCTTCAGAAACTCCAGATATTCCATTCTTTGCACCTCCGTATTTCTCCAACGCCTTCTTCGCCATTGCCAGGTCAGAAATCAAGTCCGAGATATATCTGCCATCAAGGGAAATCTCCCCGTTTTTGTTGATGACAACCACCTTTGGCTTCACCAAATCCAGCCTGATTGCACAGCACTTCCCTTTCAGCTCAATCCCGGTTACGGGGAAGTCTAGCTGCATCTCTTGCTTTGGAATCTCAACGACCTCCTTCTTCTTCGGCACTACCTGGCCTATCCTGCTTCCTCTGCATTCTTTGGGCTGCACCCCTAGATACCGTCTGATTGTTGCCTCCGAGCATCCCAGCTTTTGCGAAATTTCCCAGTTGCTCCATCCGTCTTTCCGTAACTGCCACATCTCGTGTTCTGACACGTCTTTATTCAGCGCTCTCATTTCCGCACTCCCATTCGCGATAGATTTTCATCCAGTCTTCCAGCGTAGTAGTCACCAACCACGGGCTTCTCGTCTTCCGATGCATCACCACGTACCGATACTCACCACATTCGTCACGCTTGGCGGTTTGGCCCATCTTCCATCATCCTTTCCACATCCGCTATCGCTTGAAATATCGGGTAAAACTGCTGGGGCACTACAGCGTTGCCTAGGCATCTAAGTCTGTCCAATGCGGTGGGAACCCCATCATCATTTCGTGGTAGTCCGCCGCTTGCGTCGCACTCAGTCCGTGCCACATGAAATCGTAAATAGGTCTGTCTTGGCCATGTCTGTTCCATGATTTCACAATACTCGCTCGTGGATTGCTGGCCCGAACTTTTATCCAAGTGATGGAATCGCTCGCTATCGGACGCGGCCACAAGTGCGATTCGCTCACCCCAAAATTTCGCACCGGCAGCATGGGCCGGAAAACAATACCACCAGACATGACACCCCACTTGGGCCAAGTCCCTGAGAACTCGTCCGAAAA
>ERZ1090860.199-NODE-200-length-37635-cov-33.467509_pt1 | contig 37635 bp, 29 predicted proteins | sample MGYA00478483_ERZ1090860 | MGnify/ENA primary metagenome ERZ1090860 (study PRJEB33644, sample SAMEA5815741) | chicken gut metagenome | biome: Chicken; feature: Gastrointestinal Tract; material: Caecum | place: Ireland | collected 2019-01-01 | study: A study of the...
GTACAGCCCGCCCCCGTTTGAAATGACTGCTCCGGTAAAGGCGGCGGCTCCGACAGAAACGCCCGCCCCCAAAGCGGAATCCGCCGCCCAGGCGGCCGCTCCCATCCCGGCCGCGGAGCCCCGGCCCGATGAGGGGAATGAAGTCTTTGAGCGCCGTCTGGCCCGCCATTACGACGAACTGAAGTGGCTGTACTGCGAACTGTACCACGGGGATATGCAGGCCTTCGATTACTTCATCGAGATGCTGCGCCGCGCCTGGGCCGACCGCAAACCGGCCCTGCGGGCACAGGACGCCGCCCGGGAAGCCGACCCCAACTGGTACCGCCGCCGGGATCTGCTGGGCATGATGATGTACACCAATGCCTTTGCCGGCACCCTGAAAGGGGTGGAGGAAAAGCTGCCCTACATCCAGGAATGCGGGGTGAACTACCTGCACCTGATGCCGCTGCTGCAAAGCCCCAAGGGCCGCAGCGACGGCGGTTACGCCGTGGCGGATTTCCGCACCGTGGAGCCGGAGCTGGGCACCATGGCCGACCTGGAACACCTGGCCGACGCCTGCCGGGAAAAGGGCATGAGCCTGTGCCTGGATTTCGTGATGAACCACACCAGCGAGGACCACGAGTGGGCCCGCAAGGCCCGGGCCGGAGAACCAGGCTACCGGGAACGGTATTTCTTCTACGACAACTGGGACATTCCCAACGAATTTGAAAAGACGGTGCCCCAGGTCTTCCCCACCACCGCCCCGGGCAGCTTTACCTGGCTGGATGACTGCAAGCAGGTGGTCATGACCAACTTCTATCCCTACCAGTGGGACCTGAACTACGCCAACCCGGTGGTCTTCAACGATATGACCGAAAACCTGCTCTATCTGACCAACCGGGGCATCGACGTCATCCGTCTGGATGCGGTGCCCTACATCTGGAAGGAGCTGGGCACTTCCTGCCGCAACCTGCCCCAGGTCCACACCCTGGTGCGGATGATGCGGATGGTGTGCGAGATCGTCTGCCCCGGTGTGCTGCTGCTGGGTGAGGTGGTCATGGAACCCGCCAAGGTGGTGCCCTACTTCGGCACGCCGGAAAAGCCGGAATGCCATATGCTGTACAACGTGACCACCATGGCCACCACCTGGAACTCCCTGGCCACAGCGGATGTTTCGCTGCTGCGCCACCAGATGGATACCGTCTGCGCCCTGCCCCGGGATTTCCTCTTCCTGAACTATCTGCGCTGCCACGATGACATCGGCTGGGGGCTGGATTATCCCTGGCTGAACGCCCGGTTCGGCACCCAGGAAGTGCCGCACAAGAAGTACCTCAACGACTGGTTCACCGGCAAATGGCCGGGAAGCGACAGCCGGGGTGAGCTGTACAACGACGACCCCACCCTGGGCGACGCCCGTCTGTGCGGCACCACCGCCTCCCTGTGCGGGGTGGAGGCCGCCGACTTTGAGCAGGATCCCTTCAAGCTGGAACGGGCCATCTCCTGTGACCTGATGCTCCATGCCTGGATGCTGGTGCAGAGCGGCATTCCGGTGCTGTACAGCGGCGACGAGATCGGCCAGCTCAACGATTACAGCTACCACGAGGACCCCGAAAAATGGGACGACAGCCGGTACATCCACCGGGGCAGCTTCCAGTGGGATCTGGCCGAACTGCGCCACGACACCACCACCCGCCAGGGCAAGCAGTTCGAGGGCCTGCGCCGGCTGGAGACCATCCGCGCCGGGGAGAAAGCCTTTGACGCCCAGGCCGATGTGTGGACCTTCGACACCGGCAGCGATCATGTGCTGGGTGTGGGCCGCTGGTACCAGGGCCACAAGCTCATCGCCTTCTTCAACTTCAGCCCGGAGTTCGTGCATGTGTCCTCCTGGGAGAAGGGCCCCTACGACGAGCTGATGTACGGCGGCCACTGCGACGACCTGAACGACGTGGAACTGTACCCTTATGGCTTTGCCTGGTTCCTGCACACCGAGGAAGTCTGATCGAGAAATGCGTGCCCGCTGCGGGCACGCACTTGTACAAGGAAGGCAGGCGCCCACAGTTTTGTGAGCGCCTGCTTATTTATTTAGAGTTTTCCTGCCCGGGCTGCCGGTTTTTCCGGCGGGCAGGCCGGGGTGACAGCGGCCGGATTGTATACTATAATACAGTACAGAGAAACATTTCCCGGAAAGTGAGCGGTTGAAAGAGATGCGTGAAACGGCCCCCAAAGACAAGGAATACCTGTTTGAGCGCATGCCGGTGCCCGGTGCCGTCATGCAGCTGTCCCTGCCTATTGTGATCAGTTCCCTGGTGACCATCCTGTACAACCTGGCAGACACCTTTTTTGTGGGCATGCTGGGTGACCCCGTACAGAACGCCGCCGTGACCCTGGTATATCCCGTCACCCTGGCCTTCAATGCGGTGAACAACCTGTTCGGCGTGGGCGTGTCCAGCGCCATGAGCCGGAATCTGGGCAGCAAGGAATACGAACAGGTGCGCACCTGTTCCGCCTTCGGTTTTTACGGTGCTTTTTTCAGCGGGCTGCTGTTCTGTCTGGCCTGTACCCTGTTCCGCGCCCCCCTGCTGACCCTGCTGGGCACCGATGCCCAGACCCTGAACGCCACCGCAGGGTATCTGCGCTGGACTGTCTGTTTCGGTGCGCTGCCTGCCATCCTGAACGTGGTGCAGAGCTACATGGTGCGCAGCGAGGGCAGCCCCCTGCATGCCAGCATCGGCACCATGAGCGGATGCTTTCTTAACATTCTGCTGGATCCTATCTTCATCCTGCCCTGGGGGCTGAATATGGGCGCCGCCGGGGCCGGACTGGCCACCTTCCTTTCCAACTGCGTGGCCTGCCTGTACTTCATCCTTCTGGCCCGCATCAAGAAAGGCAGCACCTTTGTCACCATGGATCCCCGTCAGCTGCGCAGCCTCACCGGCAAGCAGGTGCGCAACATCCTGGGCGTGGGGATCCCCGCTTCCATCCAGAATCTGCTCAACGTGCTGGGCACCACCATCCTGAACAACTTCACCGCTCCCTACGGTGCCGCAGCCATTGCGGCTATGGGCATCAGCCAGAAGCTGTATATGATCCCCATGCAGGTATCCCTGGGCTTTTCCCAGGGGATCATGCCGCTGGTCAGCTACACCTATGCCAGCGGCAACCGCCCCCGTATGAAACAGGCCATTCTGTTTGCGCTGCGCATCATCGTCTGTTCCATGCTGCTGCTGAGCGCCGTCTATTTTCTGGGTGCCCCGGCCATGGTCCGCGCCTTCATGGACTCCGGGGAGATCGTGGCCTATGGCACCCGGTTTTTGCGGGTCATGTGCCTGGGCTTTGTGTTCCTGTGCACCGATTTTCTGGCCGTGGGTGTGTTCCAGGCCCTGGGAATGGGCCGCAACGCCCTGGTGTTTGCCATCTGCCGCAAACTGGTACTGGAAATCCCCCTGCTGTTCCTAATGAACCACCTGTACCCGCTGTACGGCCTGCCGTTTGCCCAGCTGATTACCGAAGTGTTCCTGTCCTGCATGGGCATCCTGATGCTGCGCCGGATCATGCGGGAGCAGCATCACGTGACCTGACGCAGAAACCTTTCCTTCGGATCAAAAAGCACCGGCCCGGGAACGACATCCCGGGCCGGTTTGTTTTTTTATAGGCAGGCTTTGGCCGTTTGCCAGAGCCGGAACGCCTGTTCCGCCGTGTCCGCCAGATTGCGGCGGGCGGTGTCCGGGTCCATGGCCTCGCCCAGGGTACAGATCTGGCGCAGAGCCGGGAAAAAGGCGTCGATGCCCCGGTCATGACAGGCCGATGCACCGGCGGTGACGCTGCCCGCAAAGGCGATGACCGGTTTGCCGTACTGCTTGGCCAGCCGAGCCACCCCCACCGGCGCCTTGCCCATGGCAGTCTGGCCATCCAGCCGGCCTTCCCCGGTGACCACCAGGTCCGCCTGCCGGATATACCCTTCCAGGCCCGTCTCGGACAGAACGATCCCGATACCCGGTTCCAGCACCGCGTTGGTGAAGGTCAGGAAGGCAAACCCCATCCCCCCTGCCGCTCCGGCGCCGGGATGGTCCGGGTCCGCCTTGTCCGGGTACAGCTGTGCCGCCAGTGCGGCGTAATGCCGCAGCCAGCCGTCCATCGGACCGATCATGGCAGGGGCAGCCCCTTTCTGGGGACCGTACACCGCGCTGCAGCCGTTGGGACCGCACAGGGGGTTGGTCACATCGCAGGCAATGCGGAAGCGGCATTCGGCCAGCCGGGGCAGGACATGGGCGGCAGAAATGGTATGCAGCTCCGCCAGACCGGCGGCTCCGGGCGCGATGGGCCGGCCCCGGGCATCCAGAAAGTCATATCCCAGGGCCTGGAGCATCCCCGCGCCGCCGTCGTTGGTGGCGCTGCCCCCGATTCCCACAATGAAGCGGCGGCAGCCCTGTTCCATGGCGTCCCGCAGTACCTGACCCACCCCATAGGTGGTGGCCCGCAGCGGGTCCCGCCGGACCGGGTCCACCAGGGGCAGGCCTGCGGCGCCGGCCATCTCCACCACCGCGGTGTCCCCGTCGGGCAGGATGCCGTAGGCGCAGTCCACCGGTGCTCCCAGGGGGCCGGTGACCCTGATCCGGCGCAGTCTGCCGTTCATGCCGCGCACCAGCGCCTCCACCGTGCCTTCCCCGCCATCGGCCAGAGGACGCACCGTCACCTCCGCCGACGGGATGGCCCGCAGGGCGCCCTCCCGGACGGCCTGTCCGGCCTGCAGGGAGGTAAGACTTCCCTTGAAGGAATCCATGGCCACCACGATTTTCATACCGAAACGACTCCTTTGCTGCGGATTTGTTCCCAGTATACCGCGGTTTGACTCCGCTTTCCAGCCACAATTCCCCAAAAGACAGGAAAAAGCGGGCCGCCCGGGAAGGAACGGCCCGCTTTTCCGCATGCGGGGAGGGAGAGGAAGGAGGGAATCACAAAGAGAATTTCTGTCGGGCAATGCCTTCCAGCAAGGCGGCAGCGCCCTCGATGCCGAACTCGGCGGAGTTGAGCATCACATGGCAGTTGACGCGCACATCCCCGCCGCCGTATACCCGATGGTATCCGGCCCGTGCCTTATCCACCCGGGCCATGGTGCGGCGGGCGGTCTCCTCGTCCATCTCCAGCTTTTCCACACAGTTTTTCAGCCGTGCTTCGGTGGGGGCAAAGATATGCACGTTGAGCAGGTTGGGCTGGTCCTTCAGGACCTCATCGGCACAGCGGCCCACGATGATGCAGCTCTGTCTGGCCGCCAGGTCCTGGATGATGTTTTTCTGTACGGCAAAGATCTCGTCCTGCATGCTCTTGATGCCCATGCCCAGAGGATAGATCCGCCGGTAAAAGATATTGTGGGCGGCTTCCTCATTGTTGGCGATCTCGGAAACCCGCAGGCCCATGCGTCGGGCGGTCTGCTCCACGATGTCCCGGTCATAGAATTCGCACCCCATCCGGGCGGCCAGTTCCTTGGCGATGCTGCGCCCCATGCTGGCAAAATCCCGGGAGAGGGTGATCACATATCGGCTCACAAAAACGCCCCCTTTACTGTGCTGCCTGAACCCGTCTGGGCGCCGTGCGGGGCCGGGGATTCTGCAGCGAGCGCACCGCGCAGGACAGTGCAAAATTGATAACGAAATAGATCACGAAGGCCAGACCGAAGAGAACGAAAACGTCGCTGACCAGCTGGGTACCGGCCCCGTTGTACATGTTGGAGGTGGCCAGGATCTGCCACACCCGGGACATGAGCTCGATGACCGCCACATTGGCCAGATAACTGGAATCCTTGATGGTGCTGATGACCTGGCTGAGCAGGGTGGGTACCACCGCCCGGTAGGCCTGGGGCAGCACGATATACCACAGGATCTGCACCGTGCTGAAGCCCTGGGCGTATCCGGCCTCAAACTGGCCGGTGGCCACCGAGTTCAGGCCGCCGCGGATGATCTCCGCCATGATGGAGGATTCAAACAGAACCAGCGCCACAAAAGCCCGGAAAAGCACCCGCACCTCCACGCTGGTGAGCCCCAGCATGCGGTGGGCAAAGAAGTCCGGCACCGGGCAGAAAACCAGACAGATGAAGATCCAGAACAGCAGCGGGGTGTTGCGGAACAGTTCAATGTATGCCGTGGCCAGCCATTTGAACACCCGGCTGCGGCCGGTGCAGTAGTTGCGCATCAGCCCCAGCACCGAACCGACGAAGAGGCTGACCACCACCGCGCACACCGAGATGACCAGGGAGAAAAGCACGCGTACACGAAGACGCCCGCTTTGGTCAGGATAGAAAAACTTGCCTGCCAGTCCAGCATTTACGCCACCCCCTGTTCCAGTTGTTTGACAATGGCCGCGCTGCGCTTGTCACGGCGTTTGAGGTTGTTTTCCCAGGTGGAAGCCAGGGTGGACAGCGGGAAGCAGACCACAAAGAACAGGGCTCCGCAGACCAGGTAGGCGGGGGCATAGGCACCACCGGTGGTGGCCCCCGTGACGAAGCTGTAGGTCAGGGAGATCAGGTCCGCCCCGCCCACGATATACAGGCAGCTGGTGTTCTTGAACAGGTTCACCGCCTGGTTGACCATGGGCGGCAGGATGATCTTCAGGCTCTGGGGGAAGATGATGTGATACATGGTCTCCACATAGCCGAAGCCCTGGCTGGCCGCCGCCTCAAACTGACCTTTGGGCACCGCCTGGATGCCAGCGCGCACCACCTCAGCCATATAGGCGCCGGTGTAGATGCCCAGGCTGATGATGCCGGTGAGGATGATGCTGACCTTGGCACCGGAAAAGGCCAGCACATAATACAAAAAGCACATCTGCAGCACAATGGGGGTGTTCTGGAAAAACTCCACATACACCCGGGCCACCGCGACCAGGGGCTTTTTTGCCGCTGGTGGCCAGCAGGCCGAAAACGATGCCCAGTGCCAGGGCCAGCAGCAAACCGAAGATCGCCGTTTCCAGCGTGTTGCCGAAGCCTGTGAGGAATGTGCCGCGATAGGTCCATACCTTGCCCCAGGCCTGGGGCGAAAGCAGTTCTGCCATCTTGTGTCTCTCTCCCTCCTGAATCAAAAAGGGGCGGGTCCGGGGCCGAGCCCCGGCCTGCCCCGCCGGTTCTGCTTTACAGCCGATCAGCCCAGGTTGAACTCGCTGATGTAGCCGTCAATGGTGCCGTCCGCCAGACAGGTTTCCACAAAGTCGTTGCAGTAGGTGGAAAAGTCACTGCCCTTCTTGGTGGCAATGCCGTAATCCTGCGGCGAGAACTGGGCGTCGATGTAGCTGCGGCCTTCGGTCTTGTAGACAGCCAGGATGGACTTGTCCACGCAGAAGGCATCCACAGTGCCGGCGCTCAGGGCAGTGGAGATGGCCGGATAGTCGTCAAACTGCTGGAAGGTCACCCCTTCGGTCCAGGTGGCGGGGTCAAAGGTATCGGCGTTGAAGTTGGTGCCGTCGATGACGCCCTCATCCACCATGGCCTGCACCAGGGACCGGGCGGAGGTGGAACCGGAGGAAACGCCTACCACCTTGCCCTGCAAATCGGCCAGGGAGGCGATGCCGGAGTCATCTTCCACCAGGACGGTGACGTAGTCGGTGTAGTACGGGGTGGTGAAGTCCCAGCTTTCCTTGCGCTCATCGGTGATGGTGAAGGTGGCCAGGACGCAGTCGATATCACCGGAATCCAGCAGCTCGGTGCGGGTGGCGGCGGTGACGGTGGTGAACTCCACGTCAACGCCCAGCTGTTCGGCCAGTTTCTTGGCCAGCTCGATCTCCATGCCGGAATATTCGCCGGTGGCCGGGTCCTGGTAGCCGAAGCCCACCACCGCGTTCTTGACGCCGACCCGCAGCACACCGCGGTCCACAATGGCCTGGGTGTCGGCACCCAGGGCGCCGGCGGTCTCGGCGCTGGCGGCCGCGGACTCCGCGCCGGAGGTGGAGGCGGCGGAAGAAGATTCCGGCTCCCCGCCGCAGGCCGCCATGCTCAGCAGCATGGCGCCGGCCAGAATGGACGAAAGACTGATCTGAAAACGGATCTGGGCACAAAAGATCTCACCAATCTCTTTTCCGGCACCTGCACTGTGCGGATGACCAATTACAAGGACTAAACCGGTTATCTGCGCATCTCCAAAACCGTCACGGGCGGCGGCGATACGCAGCGGGAGTTCAGCTTTACCGTGACATTGACCGACGTCAGGGGCAATCCCCTGTCCGGCAGCTACTCTTACTCCGGCAGTAAGTCCGGAACCATACAGAGCGGTGATCAGATCACCCTCAAGCACAACGAATCTGTTACCATCCAGCTTCCCCCCGCCACACGATACACAGTGACCGAGGCCCCGGCTGACGGATACACCACCACTGCCACCGGTGACGCCGGCATCATCTATGCGGATAAAACCTCGCAGGCGGATTTCGTGAACGATATGCCGGTATCCCCCACACCGTCTCCGTCTCCCTGTCCCACCCCGTCGGAACAGCCGGACGTTCCCGAAGGAACCGGTTCGGCCGGTACCCCCACGTCGCCACCCGTTTCCGGTCTGCCCGAAACGGGTGACCCCAGCCTGACCTGGCTCTGGGCACTTTTGTGCGCCGCCTGTGTGGGCGGGTTGTTTCTGACTTTCCGGGATGTGTTCTCTCACAAGAGCAAGAATTCCCGCAAATAATCCTTCCCTGTGCCGGCAAGAAATCTTGCCGGCACATTTTCAGGTGATGCTATGAAACGAAACAGAAAGACTTCACGCATACGGGTTCTTTCCGGCATGCTTCTCTGCCTGCTGGCTCTGACATTCAGCGGGTTGTTTGCCCGGGACGTATTCCGGGCTGCCCGGGAGAAGTCCGCAAATCTGGCACTGGTCCGGCAGGCAGAATACACCGGCAGTTCGCTTTCCGACCAGCGAAACTACCTGCCTCTTCTTCAGGAAAATCCAGATTTGGCCGCCTGGCTCACGATAGAGGGTACAGCCATTGATTACCCCGTGATGTATACGCCAGACGACCCGCAATACTATCTCCGTCGGGCATTTGACCGCAGTGATGCCATGAGCGGCAGCCTGTTCATTTCGGATGGATGCACGCCTGACGGCGTCCACATCCTCATCTATGGACACAAGATGCAGGACGGGACCATGTTCGGCACCTTGGACCGATATTCTGATCCAGACTACGCTGCCGCCCATCCGGAAATCACCTATGACCTGATCCAGCCGGACGGCAGCTACGAGCGGCTGACCTTTACTGTGATGGTTGCCTTTTACAGCCGCATTTACGCCGCGGATGAAGAGAATGTATTCCGGTATTATTATGCCACGGATCTGTCCTCCCCGGAGGCCTTCCAGTCTTACACAAACCAGGTCCTGGCCGCCGCATTGTATGACACAGGCGTACGGGCAGAGCCGGGTGACCGGCTTCTGACCCTGTCTACCTGCAGTTACCACACAAAGGACGGCCGCTTTGTGGTAGTGGCCCGGTACCGCCCCGGCGAAGCCTGAACAGAATAAAAAGCGGCCTTCTTCGTATGTTACGCAAGAAGGCCGTTATCTTTATTTTGTATCTCATCTTTCGGTCTGGCACAGCGTGATAAACCGCTGCATGGATCCGGTCAGGTACTTGTCCCGGTGCCATGCCAGGACCCGGCGGCGCTCAAAAGATGCCCCGGACACCGGCCGGGTACATACAAGACCTTGCCGCACCGCAGCCGTTACGGTCTGCTCCGGCAGGACCGCTGCACCCAGGCCGTGCAGGACCCCCTGGAGCAGTGAGGCGGTATCGGTGCTTTCCCACACCGGGTCCAAAGCAAAGCCGTGGGCCTGCAGGGTCTCTTCCAGCAGGGCGCGGGCGGTGCTGCCCGGTTCCCGCACCAGCAGAGGCAGCGCAGCCAGCTCCTCCACCGTTACCTCCGCGCCGGATGCCAGGGGATGGGACAGGGGCAGCACCAGACAGAGGCGATCCCGTCCGATGCCTTCACAGTGCAGGTTCCGGTCACTCACCCGGCCTTCCAGCAGCGCCAGGTCCAGCCGGTTTTCTTCCAGTGCGGCGGCCACGGCATCCCCGTTGGCCACCGTGACCCGCACCTCCACGTTGGGGTTCTCCTGCCGGAAGCGCTGTACAAGACCAGGCAGCAAAGTGCCGCCCAAGGTGACCGTGGCCCCCACACGGACCAGGCCCTGCTCCTCCCGGTCCCGCAGTTCCTCCTCCATCCGGTCGAAGGCTTCCAGAATGTGATTGGCCTGGGGAAACATCCGCCGCGCTTCGGCGGTGGGCGAAAGCCGGCGGCGGATGCGTTCAAACAGCGGCCGGCCGTAATGCCGCTCCATCTCCTGCACGGCCCGGGTCACCGCCGGCTGGGTCAGGTGCAGATTCCGGGCCGCCGCCGTCACACTCTGGGTGCGGAAAACCTCGGTAAAGATACGCAGATGACGCAGGGTCAAGGGGAGCCCCTCCTTTGTGTGATTCATGCAATAAAGTTATGGATTTTATAAAACAATAGCATTTTACACATAAGGATGCAAGGGGTATACTGGGAACAAAGCGTTTGAAAGGAGTTCGGAAAGATGGAAAAGGATCAGCCGTCCCTGACCGGGACCCAAAAGCTGCGGACCCTGTTTTTTGCCACCCTGTATATCAGTGCCTTCACCTTCGGGGGCGGATACGTCATCGTCACCTTCATGAAGCGGAAATTCGTGGATGAACTGCACTGGCTGGAAGAGAAGGAAATGCTGGACATGACCGCCCTGGCCCAGTCCACCCCCGGCGCCATTGCGGTGAATGCGGCCATTCTGGTGGGATGGCGGGTGGCCGGGTTCCCGGGCATGGTGGTGGCGGTGCTGGGGTCCATCCTGCCGCCCATGGTCATCCTGACCCTGATTTCCTTCATCTATCAGGCCTTTGCCGCCAACCCCTATGTGGCTCTGGTGCTCAAAGGCATGCAGGCCGGTGTGGCTGCGGTCATCCTGGATGTGGTCTGCGATCTGGGAGGCGATGTGCTCAAGACCCGCTCTCCCCTCTTCATCGGGCTGATGGTGGCCGCCTTCCTTGCCAGTTTTGCTTTCAACGTCAACGTGATCCTGATCATCCTGGCCGCCACCGCCTTCGGGGTGGTGCGGGCTGTCTGGCAGCACAGAAAGGCGGCGCGGTCATGATTTGCGCAGAACTCTTTTTCAGTTTTCTCAAGGTGGGGCTGTTCAGTGTGGGCGGCGGTTATGCGGCCATGCCCCTGATCCAGAGCCAGGTGGTGGAGCAGCATCCCTGGCTGACTTTGCAGGAATTCACCGACCTGATCACCATTGCCCAGATGACACCGGGCCCCATCGCCATCAACTCGGCCACCTTCGTGGGGGTGCGCATTGCGGGCATTCCGGGGGCTATCGTGGCCACCCTGGGCTGCATTGCCCCTGCGCTGATTCTCGTTTCCCTGCTGGCTTATATCTACAATAAGTATCAGAACCTATCTATATTACAGAACGTACTGGCATGTCTGCGGCCGGTGGTGGTGGCCCTGATCCTGGGGGCCGGACTGTCCATTCTGGCCATGGTCCTGTTCAACGGCAGCGCCCCGGGCCTGGAACCCCTGAGCTGGATCGATACCGCCCTGTTTGCGGCCGCCTTTGTGATCCTGCGCCGGTTCAAATGGGACCCCATCCTGACCATGTGCCTGTGCGGGGCGCTGGGACTGGCCGCCCACACCCTGCTGTGAATTCATTACAAAAAGCCCGCCGGAACCAATGAGTCCCGGCGGGCTTTTGCATTGTGATTACAGGCAGGTCATTCCTGGGGCAGGTGCCACTTCCAGTTCAGGATCTCGGGCATGTCCTGGCCCACTTCGTGGATATAGTTCTTGTGAGCCACCAGTTTGTCGTTCATTTCCTGGATCAGGTAGGCCCCCCGGTTGCCCAGCTGGGGCAGATGCTGGATGACATCCTTGACCAGATGGAAGCGGTCGATCTCATTCTGTACCCGCATATCGAAGGGGGTGGTGATGGTGCCTTCCTCCTGATAGCCGTGCACGCTGAGATTGCGGTTGAACCGCTCATAGGTCAGTTCATGGACCAGGGTGGGATAGCCGTGGAAGGCAAAGATGATGGGTTTGTCCCTGGTGAACAGGGCATCGTAGTCCGCATCGGTCAGGCCGTGGGGATGCTTGGTGCTGGGTTCCAGCTTCATCAGGTCCACCACGTTGACCACCCGGATCTTCAGCTCCGGCATGGCATCCCGCAGGATGGTGACCGCGGCCAGGGTCTCCAGGGTGGGGGTGTCGCCGCAGCAGGCCATGACCACATCCGGTTCCTGGCCGGCATCATTGGAAGCCCACTCCCAGATGCCCACGCCCTGGGTGCAGTGCTTGACCGCCTGCTCCATGGTCAGCCACTGGGGCCGGGGATGCTTGGAGGTGACCAGCACGTTCACATAATCACGGCTGCGGATGCAGTGGTCAAAGCAGGAGAGCAGGCAGTTGGCATCCGGCGGCAGGTAGAGGCGGACCACGTCGGCCTTCTTATTGGCGATGTGGTCCAGGAAGCCGGGATCCTGATGAGTGTAACCGTTGTGGTCCTGCTGCCAGACGTTGGAGGAGAGGATCAGGTTCAGCGACGCGATACTCTGGCGCCAGGGCAACTGGTTGCAGACCTTGAGCCACTTGGCATGCTGGGCCACCATGGAGTCCACCACCCGGATGAAGCTCTCGTAGGAGGCAAAGAAGCCGTGACGGCCGGTGAGCAGGTAGCCTTCCAGCCAGCCCTCGCACAGATGCTCGGAGAGCATCGAGTCCATGATGCGGCCGTCCTGGGCCAGGAATTCATCGCCGGGCACCGTGGTGGAGTTCCAGTCACGGTTGGTGGCCTCGAAGCACTTGTATAGACGGTTGGACATCGTCTCGTCCGGTCCGAAGATGCGGAAGTTTTTGGCATCGGCGTTGAGCTTGAACAGATCGCGGATGTAGCCGCCCAGTTCGATCATATCCTGCTTCTCGACGCTGCCGGGGGCGGGCAGATCGACGGCATAATCCTTGAAGTCCGGCGTGCGCAGGTCCCGCAGCAGCTTGCCGCCGTTGGCATGGGGGTTGGCCGCAATGCGACGGTCGCCCTTGGGGGCCAGTTCCTGCAGTTCGGGGATCAGGGTGCCGTTCTCATCAAACAGTTCCTCGGGATGGTAGCTGCGCAGCCATTCCTCGATCTGCTTGAGGTGTTCTTCCTGGTTGGGGGTACCCACCGTGATGTCGATGGGGACCTGATGGGCGCGGAAGGTGCCCTCGATGGTCTTGCCGTCCACCACTTTGGGGCCGGTCCAGCCCTTGGGGGTGCGCAGCACGATCATGGGCCACAGGATATGGCCCATCTCTTCCCCTGCGCGGGCGCGGCGCTGGATGTCGTGAATTTCCTCGATGACGGTGTCCAGGGTGTCGGCCATCTTCGCGTGCATCGTCATGGGATCGTCACCCTCCACGAAGTAGGGCTTCCAGGAGCAGCCCAGGAAGAAGTGCTCGATTTCCTCACGGGTCATCCGGCCGAAGACAGTGGGATTGGAGATCTTGTAGCCGTTCAGGTGCAGGATGGGCAGCACGGCGCCGTCGCCCTTGGGGTTCAGGAACTTGTTGGACTGCCAGCTGGTGGCCAGAGGTCCGGTCTCGGCTTCACCGTCGCCCACCGTGACCGCAGCGATCAGGTCCGGGTTATCGAACACGGCACCGAAGGCATGGGCGATGGAGTAGCCCAGCTCGCCGCCCTCATTGATGGAACCCGGGGTCTCGGGGGCCACATGGCTGGAAATACCGCCGGGGAAGCTGAACTGCTTGAACAGCCGTTTCATACCCTCTTCATCACGGCTGATGTTGGGATATACTTCGCTGTAAGTGCCGTCCAGGTAGGCGTTGGCCACAAAGAAGTTGCCGCCGTGGCCCGGGCCGGAGATAAGGATCAGGTCCTGGTCGTATTTTTTGATGATGCGGTTCAGGTGCACATACACAAAGTTCTGGCCGGGTACGGTGCCCCAGTGACCGACGATCTTCTTTTTCACGTCGTCCCGGGTCAGGGGACGGCGGAGCAGCGGGTTATCCAGCAGGTAAAGCTGACCCGCCGCCAGGTAGTTGGCCGCCCGCCAATAGGCGTTGATACGCTGCAGTTCCGTCTGAGAAAGGCTCATGGGAATCCATCCTCCTTTATACAAATGGCTGTTACAAAATCAGGCCCAGGGGTTCTCGGTGGGATAGGGCAGGCTGGCGGGGCGGTTGTAGGCGATGTCCCCGATGCCCAGGAACTTGAACACTTCGAACAGAGCCTTGCCGCAGTGGGCAAAGGCCACGGCGCCGTGATGGGGATAGCGCTTTTCGATGAGCACATGGCGGTAGAAGCGGCCCATCTCCTTGATGGCAAAGATGCCGATGCCGCCGAAGGAACGGGTGGCTACCGGCAGGACCTCGCCCTGGGCGATGTAGGCGCGCAGGGTGCCCTCGCTGTCACACTGCAGGCGGTAGAAGGTGATGTCGGACGGTGCAATGTCCCCTTCCAGGGTGCCGCGGGTAAAATCGGGTTCGCTGCCGGCGGGTTCCAGCAGACGGTGCTGGATCAGCTGGTACTTCACCGCACGGTCGGCGCACATCTTGCAGGACGGCGTGTTGCCGCAGTGGAAGCCCATGAAGGTATCGGTCAGCTTGTAATCGAACTTGCCGGCGATCTCCTCGTCGTAGATGTACTTGGGTACGCTGTTGTTGATGTCCAGCAGGGTGACGGTGTCACCGGAAACGCACATACCGATATATTCACTCAGGGCACCGTAGATATCCACCTCGCAGGAGACAGGGATGCCGCGGCTGACCAGGCGGCTGTTCACATAGCAGGGCTCAAAGCCGAACTGGGACGGGAAAGCCGGCCAGCACTTGTCGGCAAAGGCCACATACTTCTTGCTGCCCTTGTGGGCTTCGGCCCAATCCAGCAGGGTCAGTTCGAACTGGGCCATGCGGGCCAACAGGTCGGGGTAATACTTGCCCTCGCCCATCTCGGCGGCCATGTCGGCGCAGACTTCCGGGATGCGGGGGTCATCCTTGTGGGCCTGGTAGCTGACCAGCAGGTCCAGCTCGGAGTTTTCCTCGATCTCCACGCCCAGCTCATACAGACCCTTGATGGGGGCGTTGCAGGCGAAGAAGTCCTGCGGGCGGGGACCGAAGGTGATGATCTTCAGATCACGCACGCCCAGGATGGTGCGGGCGATGGGCAGGAATTCGGCCATCTTGTCGGCCAGTTCCTCGGCGGTGCCCACGGGGTATTCGGGGATATATCCCTTCAGGTGGCGCATTCCCAGGTTGTAGGAGCAGTTCAGCATGCCGCAGTAGGCATCGCCGCGGCCGTTGATCATGTCGCCGTCGCCTTCGGCGGCCGCCACGAACATGCAGGGTCCGTCAAAGTATTTGGCGATGAGGGTCTCGGGGGTTTCGGGACCGAAGTTGCCCAGGAACACCGTCAGCGCATTGCAGCCGGCGGCCTTGACCTCTTCCAGGGCTTTCTGCATATCGGCTTCATTCTCCACCGTAATGCTGCATTCATAGGGTTCAAAGCCCTTGGCACCGCAGGCGGCCACGATGTTCTTGCGGCGCTGGGTGGACAGGGCAATGGGGAAGCAGTCGCGGCTGACGGCGACGATGCCCAGACGGACTTCGGGGATATTGGCGGATTTCATGGCAGGTTCCTCCCTTATGTACAATGGTTGGTTTACAGGTCCTGTGCGATGTCAATATTGATGCCGGTCAGGGCAGCCTGGGCGCCCTGGGCGGCTTCGGACGATTCGGGGTGGGCCAGCAGCCACTTGTTGCAGGCCCAGAGGCAGGCATCATCCCCACCCCGCACCGGCAGGTCGGGCCGGGGCGTGTTGGTGCCTTTGGGCAGGGCCACCAGCACCTTGAACCCTGCGGCAGGATCGGTGTGGCAGGGAGCATAATGCAGGGTGGTGGCGTAAACTTCCACCAGCGTACCCGCCGGCACCCGGAAGGCCTTGACCCTGGCGGTGTCCAGCTTTCCGTTTTCGATCTCGTCCTCCTTGGCCAGCAGCAGAATGAAGTCCTGGGTCCCCAGGTTGAATTCACTGTCCCGGTGGTATTCCAGGCAGTTCAGTCTGGTGTTGTGGCCGTTGCACCAGCCCATCTGAAAGGGCATGCCCCCGAAAAGGGCGGCTCCCAGGACCGATGCTTCGGGCAGGTTCTGCAAGGCCGGTTCCTCCGGCACATAGCCGGTGGCGTCGGGCAGCGGGGTGGAGGTGCGCAGCGCCCCCACCACAGCGGCACACTCGTTCTCATAGCCGGTGATGATGCGCCCGTAGGGGGCAAATTCCGGCGCGGTAACGGGATAGATGGTCATGTATGGTTCCTCCCTCTGGCTTACTTGGCCAGCTCTTTGAACAGAGCCTTGCAGGCCGGATAGATCTGCTTGAATTTCCGGTACCGTTCCTCATACCGGGCGGTCAGCTCCGGGTCCGGCTCAATGGTGCGGCTCACATGGACCAGGGCGTCGGTGGCCTCCTGCACGGTGGCATAGCGGCCGCAGCAGACCATGGCCAGCAGCGCGCCGCCGTAGCCGGGGCCCTGTTCGGTGACCAGGATGTCCAGGGGGATGCCCAGCACATTGGCCAGGATGGTGCCCCACAGCGGGCTTTTGGCCCCGCCGCCGCAGAGGTTGGACCGGGGGATGGACACCCCGATGGATCTGGCCACCTCCACCGAATCCCGGATGGCGAAGGCCACCCCTTCCAGCACCGCCTGGGTCATGTCCGCCCGGGTGGTGTCCATGCTCAGCCCGAGGAAGGTGCCCCGGGCGTCAGTATCATTGATGGGGCTGCGCTCGCCCATGAGATAGGGCAGGAAGAAGACCGGGTTCCGGCCCAGCCTGTCGGCCGTGATGGGGGACTGTTCGGCGGGATAGTCCCGATCGGTGACTTTGAGGATGTCCTCCATCCACCATTTGTTGCAGGAAGCGGCGGAAAGCATGCAGCCCATCAGATGCCAACCGCCGTCCGCATGGGCAAAGGCGTGCAGACCGTTGGTGGCATCCACCCCAAAGGTCCGGCTGCTGATGAAGACCGTGCCGGAGGTGCCCAGGCTGATATTGCAGCGCCCGTCCCCCACCGTGCCGGTGCCTACGGCCGCGGCGGCATTGTCCCCTGCGCCCGCGCACACCTTCACGGTCTCCGGCAGGCCCAGGGCGGCAGCCGCTTCCGGCAGCAGACAGCCCACAAATTCCCAGCTTTCGTACAGTCTGGCCAGCCAGGAAGGATCCACGCCGCAGACCTCGCACATTTCCTCGCTCCAGCACTTGTGCTCCACATCCAGGAGCAGCATGCCGGAGGCGTCGGAGTAATCGGTGGCATGCACGCCGGTCATGCGCCAGACAAGATAATCCTTGGGCAGCATGATCTTGCGGATGCGGGCATACAGTTCGGGCTCGTTCTCCTCCATCCACAGGATCTTGGGCGCCGTGAACCCCGCAAAGGCAATGTTGCCGGTGTAGCGGCTCAAGGTTTCCCGCCCCACCACATTGTTCAGGTAATCGGTCTCCTTGGCGGTGCGGCTGTCGTTCCAGAGAATGGCCGGACGGATGACCTGCCCCGCCTCATCCAGCGCCACCAGACCGTGCATCTGGCCGCCCACACCGATGCCCTGCACCTGGGCCGGATCAAACCCCTGCAGCAGGGCGGGGATGCCGTCCAGGCAGGCCTGCCACCAGGCGGCGGGGTCCTGCTCACTCCATCCGGTGTGGGGCATGTGCAGCGGGTAGTCCCGGGTGACCTGATGGCAGACCTTGCCGGCTTCATCCACCAGCAGGAATTTGCAGGCAGAGGTCCCCAGGTCCACACCGATATACAACATGGAAATTCCACCTTTCCCTGATGCTTTAGCAAAGTAATTTTATGGAAGTTCTTTTTACATCATACCCTGCCCGCGTTCCCCTGTCAACCGCCAGAATCCACAAAAGATAGGGGGATTTTCTGTGGCTTATCGGCAAATGAGCAACTTTTGTTGACTTTTTGCGCCGGCTCCGCTAGGATGAAAGAAACAGCATTCTGCCAAGAACATTTACAAAAAGCAAAGAGGAATTTTTATGGAAAAGCTCCACGAGACGGCCACCGAACGCCGCCGTCTTACCAGAAACAGCATCTATCGGTATCTGTATGATGCCCCGGGCGGACGTTCCAAGCAGGAGATTGCCGAAGACCTGGCCATGAGCCTGCCCACCGTGCACCAGAATCTCACCGAACTGCTGCGTGCGGAGCTGGTGCGCCCCGACGGGATGAGCGCTTCCACCGGCGGGCGGCGGGCCCTGCGCCTGACCGTGGCGGAAAATGCCCGGTTTGCGGTGGGGGTATCGGTTTCGGGCGATCACTTCCGCATGCTGGCCGCCAACCTGCGGCTGGAAGAGATCGCCTACCGCAAGAGCAACCATCCCCGCACCGCCGGACTGGAAGAACTGGGGCGGTATCTGGTGGCAGATCTGGAAGCCTTTCTGACAGATTTCGGCCTGAACCGGGACAAGCTGCTGGGCGTGGGGGTGGCACTGCCCGCCATTCTCAACGCAGAAGGCACCCGCATTCTGGCCGCCCCCACCATGCATCTGCAGAACGCCGACCTGCAGCCGCTGACCGATGCCATCCCCTACCCCACCCTTTTCCGCAACGACGCCACCAGCGGCGGCTATGCGGAATGGTTTGCCCGCAAAGAGACCGACAGCATGGCCTACCTGTCCCTGGAAGGGGGCGTGGGCGGTGCGGTGCTCATGAACGGGGCCCCCTATACCGGGCAGAACGGCCGCAGCGGCGAGTTCGGGCACATCTGCGTGCAGCCGGGAGGGCTGCGCTGCCAGTGCGGCAAGCAGGGCTGCCTGGAAGCCTATTGTTCCTCCGCCCGCATCTCTTCCGACCTGGGCATCACGGTGGAACAGTTCTTTGCGGGTCTGGAAGAGGGCAATGCGGCGTATGTGACCCTGTGGCAGGAATACCTGCAGCATCTGGCCCAGGGGCTGTGCATCATCCGCATGACCCTGGACTGCAACATCGTCCTGGGCGGCTATCTGGCCCAGTATCTGTCGCCTTATCTGCCCGAACTGCGCCGGCTGACCGCGGCCCTTGACCCCTTTGACGAGGACGCCGGCTATGTGCACCTGTGCCATTACCCCAAGCATGCCGCTTCCCTGGGTGTGGCGCTGAATTTCATCAACCGGTTTCTGGAACAATTGTGATCGCTCCATACAAAACGCCGCCGCAGGCTCCGGGCACTGCGGCGGCGTTTTTCGGTTCGGTATCAAAGGAGGGGCAGGCTTTGTTCCAGGTAGGCTGCCACGTCAAAATCATCCAGGGTGCAGTCCTTGCGCAGGTACAGGGGATGATGGGGGTGCCCCTTTTTGGAGCGGACCCCGGCGGAATACCAGCGGGCCCCCAGTTCCTCCCCGATGGCGATCATATCCCGCAGGCAGGCCGCCAGGTAGGGACGCTTTTCGATGATGGTGCCCCAGGCGGCCCACACGGCGGGCGCACCGGTCCGGGTTTGTTCCAGGGCCCAGCGGAAGGCGGCCATGTTCTCCCGGTGCAAGACGGGGTTGCATTCCTTTTCCATGTCGTCGGGGCGGGTGGCCCGCTGGGCATAGACGTTGAACATGATGAAGCTGTCGTACCCGTTGCCCAGCGCGATGCGCTCCACCGATTTGAGGGTGTTGTCCAGATCATTGGGCGCGGCGGTGGATGGGTTGATGCCCACGCAGATCAGGGGCTTTTGACCGGCGGTGCCCAGGATATAACGGTAATCACAGTACATACTGGGAACATAGAGCCAGCGGCTCACATCGTAGTCCTCATGGGGCAGGCGGGCTTCGGCCAGGGCCTGGGCAAAGGGCCGGATGGGCTGCCGGACGGTGTCCTGTGTGGGAATGTGCATGAAAAGACCTCCTTGGGGGCGGCTTGCACACGCCGCCGCCCGATGCTATACTCACCCTATCAGGATACAGGCAGGAGAGAAACAATGCAATACCAAACCGTAAAAGAAGGACGTTTTTTGTCGCGGCCCAACCGGTTCATCGCCCATGTACTGGTGGACGGCGCCGAGGAAGTGGTCCATGTGAAGAACACCGGCCGCTGCCGGGAACTGCTGCTGCCGGGTGCCGCCGTCTACCTGGAGGAGGGCCGCAGCCCCCACCGCAAGACCCGGTATGACCTGATCGCGGTGCAGAAAGGGCCTTTGCTGGTGAACATGGATTTCCAGGCCACCAACCGGGTGTTCGGGGAATGGGCCGGGGCCGGACAGTTCCGGCCCGGTCTGACCCTGCTGCGCCCCGAAAAGGTGTGGGGCAATTCCCGCTTTGACTTTTACTGGGAAGCCGGGGACCGCAAAGGATTTGCGGAGGTGAAGGGGGTCACCCTGGAAGAAAACGGCCACGCCCGCTTTCCCGATGCGCCCACCCTGCGGGGGATCAAACATCTGGAGGAACTGGTCCGCTGCCGCGCCGAGGGGTACGAGGCCACCGTCTGCTTTGTTTTGCAGATGAGCGGCATGGTGGATTTTGCCCCCAACGATGCCACCCACCCGGCTTTCGGGGAGGCGCTGCGCCGAGCCGCCGCAGCCGGGGTGGAGGTGCTGGCCATGGAATGCGCCGTCACCCCGGACAGCCTGACCATCACAAAACCGGTGCCGGTACGTCTGTGAACTGCCGGCCGGATACCAAAAACAGCCGCATCCCGTTTGAAGGGGTGCGGCTGTCTGTATTTTTCTTCAGGAAATCAGGCCAGAGACTGTTCCATCCGGGCGCGGATCTCCTTGAGGAATTCCAGGGAAGTGACCTTGCGGGCCGGGCTCTGTCCTTCCCACATGGCGCACAGGTCGCCGGTCATGACGCCGGACTCGATGGTGTCGATGGTGGCCTTTTCCAGCACATCGGCGAACTTGCCCAGGGCGTCGATGCCATCCAGCTCGCCGCGCTTGCGCAGGGCGCCGGACCAGGCAAAGAGGGTGGCCACCGGGTTGGTGGAGGTTTCCTCCCCCTTCAGGTACTTGTAATAGTGGCGGGTGACGGTGCCGTGGGCGGCCTCATACTCATAGTTGCCGTCGGGAGAGACCAGCACCGAGGTCATCATGGCCAGGGAACCGAAGGCGGTGGAAACCATGTCGCTCATCACGTCGCCGTCGTAGTTCTTGCAGGCCCAGATGAAGCCGCCCTCGCTGCGGATGACCCGGGCCACGATGTCGTCGATCAGGCTGTAGAAGTAGGTGATGCCGGCAGCCTCGAACTTGTCCTTGTACTCGGCGTCGTAGATCTCCTGGAAGATGTCCTTGAAGGTGTGGTCGTACTTCTTGGAGATGGTATCCTTGGTGGAGAACCACAGGTCCTGCTTGGTGTCCACGGCAAACTGGAAGCAGGAACGGGCGAAGGAGGTGATGGAGCTGTCCTTGTTGAACTGGCCCTGGATCACGCCGGCGCCGTCAAAATCGTTGATGGTCTCCCGGAAGGTGGTGCCGTCCGCACCGGTGAAGACCAGTTCCGCCTTGCCCGGGCCGGGGACCCGGTATTCGGTGGCACGGTAGACGTCACCGAAGGCGTGACGGGCGATGGTGATGGGCTTCTGCCAGGTGCGAACCACCGGAGAGATGCCCTTGACCATGATGGGCGCGCGGAAGACGGTGCCGTCCAGAATGGCACGGATGGTGCCGTTGGGGCTCTTCCACATCTGGGTCAGGTTATATTCCTGCACCCGCTGGGCGTTGGGAGTTATGGTGGCACACTTGACGGCCACGCCATACTTCTTGTTGGCGTTGGCGGCATCCACCGTCACCTGGTCCTTGGTCTCCTCCCGGTGGACCAGACCCAGGTCATAGTATTCGGTCTTCAGGTCCACGAAAGGCAGAATGACTTCGTCCTTGATCTGCTTCCACAGGATGCGGGTCATCTCGTCGCCGTCCATCTCCACCAGGGGAGTGGTCATCTTGATTTTTTCCATTGGCACTTTCCTCATTTCTGTCGGACCGCAGGGGCCTGCCCCCTGATCCGTTACTGATTCCGGGTTCTGCAGCCCGGATATGGCAAAGGCTGTTTTTTCCGATATACCCAATTATAATGCGTGGGGCGGGATTGCGCAAGCCAAAAGGGCGCGGAAGCCGCCGCCTTTATTCCTGTTTCCGGTACAGGTAAAGGGCCAAGGCACCCAGCAGGATCGGAAACACCACTGAGCCGTAATTGACCCCCCACACCCCGCGGGCCGCGATGCCCGCCGCCACATAGGGGATGCCCCGCAGGAACAGCGTCATCACCGCAAACACCAGAAGGGCCAGACAAAGTTTCTTTTTCACAGCTGTCCACCTCCGCTTGTGCCGGAAAAGTCCCGGTTCTTTCTGTCAAAAGTATACCATAGAAAAAGGCGGTCTGTCATTGGGCAGGGGGGATTTTTTCTCTCCGGTGCCGGATATGGGTACTGTCCGGCGCGCCGATGTGTTAAAATAAAACAAATCATTCCTGTTCTGATGCCCTCATGTTCCCATCCGACGACCGAAAAGGAGATTGCCATGCCCAGAAAATGGATTTTCCTGTCCGCTGCCCTCTGTCTGCTGTGTCTGGCGGCGGGCTGCGGCCCTGCGGAAAGCGCCGAACCGTCCGCCCCCGCCCCGCAGACGGATTCCCTGCCCCCCGCCGTGTCCGAACCGGCGCAGACCCACAATGCGGCAGGCTCCCCGGACAACGACCTGCTGTATTCCCGCCCCGGCGGAGCGCAGACAGCGGACGGCTTTTACACCATCCGCACCTACGACGACTGGACCGGGCTGCTGGTCTTTTACGACTACGCTTCCCGGCAGGCGGTGCCGGTGTGTGCCCAGCCCAACTGCGAACACCACGACGAGACCTGCCCCGCCTGGTTCGGGGAGAACATTCCCCGTCTGCTGACCAACGGGGAGCAGCTGGCGTTCTGTTACCTGAACGCGCCGGCCCGCATCGAGACCGCCAACCTGGACGGCAGCAACCGCCGGGTACTGTATGAATTTGCCTCCAACGAGACCCCCGGGGACGGATTCTGCATGGATGAGGGCGCGGTGTACCTTCTGTCCACCAGCGTGGACAGCGGGCAGGAAGGCAGCCAGGACCTTGTGCGGATCGACCTGACGGACGTCAGCTGTACGGTCCTGTGGAGCGAATCCATGTCGGATGGCACCTATTCCTTCCTGACAGGGTGCCGGGATCATTTTCTGGTGCTGAAAGAGATCCGGCGCAACACCCAGGCGCAGGATACGGCGGAACAGCTGGCTGACCAGACCCACACCCTGCTGCTGGCGGATCCCCGCGACGGCAGCACCGCCCCGCTGTATGAATGGCAACAGGGGACGGCCCTGGAATCCGCTGTGGACGACACCCTGTACTGCATCACCGACGACCACCGGCTCTGCGCCTTTTCCGGCGACGGTCAGCTCACCGAGCTGGCCCGGGATGACCGGTTCCTCCCCTCGGTGACCGTGGTGCAGTACGCCGATGATGCCGCCCTCTGGTTCACCGCACCGGAAAACGGGACGGAGGGCGAAACCTGCCTGTACCGGCTGGATCTGGCCGACGGGACCATAGCGCCGGTCCCCCTTTCCCGGGAGCGTTCCCTGACCGTGCTGGGCCGCTGCGGCGATGCCCTGTTTGTTCGCCTGTCGGCGGATGACAGCCTGCAGGCTTCCCTGGATTTCCAATATGCCCTGGTTTCCGAGGAGCAGCTTACCGCGTCGGACAGCGAAGCGGCGCTGGAACTCTTTGCGGAACTTTTCTGACCGCTGCGGCAGCATCCCAGATCCGGGAGAAAGCCGTCCGGCCCCGGCGCAGAACGCCACCGATGTTTTTCCGAACGGGATGGCTCCGAAATGGTTTTGACACAACCATCCTGCATGCTGTAAGTACACCACTTTATCACAGGAAGGCCCGCCTATGCCCACACTTGTACTGGATTCCCTGCGCAAGAGCTATCCCCTGCCCGCCCCGCTGTTCAAGCGGCGGGGTGACGGCACCCCCAAAGCCAAACAGGCCCTGGCCGGCGTGTCCCTGTCCCTGGGCCCGGGGCTGTACGGCCTTCTGGGCCCCAACGGAGCCGGCAAGAGCACGCTGATCCACATCATCACCGGCACCCTGGCGGCGGATTCCGGCCGGGTGCTGTGGGACGGCCGCCCCGCCCGGGGCATGGCCTTCCGCCGGGTACTGGGCTACATGCCCCAGCAGCAGGGATTGTACGACAGCTACACCGGACGGCGGTTCCTGGCCTACATGGCCGCGCTGAAGGAAATCCCCCGCGCCGATACCGCCGCCGAGGTGGACCGGGTGGCGGCGGCGGTGAATCTGACCTGGGAACTGGACAAGCGGCTTTCGGCCTATTCCGGCGGCATGAAGCAGCGGCTGCTGCTGGGGTCTGCCCTGCTGGGAGACCCCAAACTGCTGATTCTGGACGAGCCCACCGCCGGACTGGACCCCAAGGAGCGGGTCCGGCTGCGGGAGCTGCTGGCCGCCATGGCCGCCGAGCGCATCATCCTGGTGGCCACCCATGTGGTCAGCGATGTGGAGACGGTGGCCACCCGGGTGATCCTGCTGCGGGCAGGGCAGATCGTGGACGCCGCCCCGGTACCGGACCTCATTGAAAAATATGCCCCCGGCCATGGGCTGGAGGATGTGTACCTGCAGGTGTTCGGCGAGGAGGACGGGAAATAAGTTTTCCTGACAGCGGGCAGGCCGGCAAAGCGGCCGGCCTTTCCCCTATATTTCAGGCAAAGGAGGAACAGGATGAGTCTGCTTTTTGCCGAGCTGCGCAAGGTATGGGGCAGCCGGATCTTTCCCCTTTTGCTGGCTGTCCTGGCCGCCGCCAATCTGCTGTTGCTCTGGATGGGCACCCGTCCCACCGCCAGTCAGCCCTCCGCCGCGGCCTACAAAGCCGTGGGTGCCGCCATGGAAGGGATGACCATGGAGGAGAAAGGTGCCTTTCTCCATGACAAGGCCACCGAATACGAAAGCCTTCTGCGCATTGATAACTATTACCGGCAGCTGGCCTACGGAGGCAGCCCCTATCTGCAGACCTACCGGCAGGAAAATGCCACTCTGTTTGACGATTACGAAGAGGAATACAAAAGCAAAAATTACAGTTTGTATACGGACACTCTGACTCTGGAGTACCAGTTGTTCAGCCAGCTGTGCAAGGAATACGACACAGTGGCCGGATACGGAACGTTCCTGGACAGCGTACAGACCAAGGCCACCCAGCTGGCGGGCATCTCCATTTTTCAGAAGGATTCCACCGGCTACGACCTGAAAAATATCCGGCTCACGGCCCGGGTCTATGCGGGACTGCAGGACATTGCCATCGATTATTACCCGCAGAAAGGGCTGTACACCGCCCTTTCCTATGCCTTTACCGACCTGATTCTGCTGGCAGCCATGCTGTTGCTGGCCCTGCTGCTGGTGCGGCAGGAGCGGGACAGCGGCCTGCTGGCCCTGGTGCGCAGTCTGCCGGGTGGGCGTCTGCAGACTGCCCTGGCCAAGTTGGGCGCCTTTGCCCTGAGCCTTCTGGCGGTGCTGATGCTGCTGTACGGGGTGAATCTGGCCTACTGCGGGGCATCCTTCGGGCTGGGGCCCCTGACCCGCACCATCCAGAGTGTACCCGCTCTTCTGCGCTGCACCATGCAGATCACGGTGGGGCGGTATCTCTTCCGGTTTCTGCTGGCCAAGTGGGCCGGGGCTTTTGTGATGGGTCTTTGGGTCATGCTGGCAGCCCTGCTGGCCCGTCGGGCCGCCCTGGGCTGGGTGAGCGCCCTGGCCATGCCTCTGGCCATGTATGGCATCCGGGCGGCCATTCCTGCCACCAGCCGGCTGAACGTGGTGAAATACGCCAACCTGGCCAGTCTGCTGCAGACCAACGAACTGCTGGGCAACTACCGCAGCCTTTACTGGTTCGGCACCCCCGTCGGGCTGCCGCTGGTGGAATGGACCGCCGCCCTGGTGTGGGGCGTGGGGTTTGCGTCGGCTTTCTGCGCCGTTTTTGCCAAAGCCCCGCTGCTTCCCGCTCCCAGACGGGGATTTGTGCTGGTCCGGCAGCGCAGGACCCGGGCCACCGGCATCCTGCGGGAAGAGAGCCGGAAGCTGCTGGTCCTGAACGGAGCAGCGGTCTTTCTGGCGGTGTTCACGGGGTTTGCCGTCTGGCAGGGTGTGACGGCCGAGAGTTATCTTGGCGCCGACGAAATTTATTATGACTGGTACATGAAGGAGATCTCCGGTCCCTATACCCAGCAGACCAGGACCTGGCTGGAACAGCAGGGAGAAGAATTTGCCCCCATGCTGGAAGTACAGAAAAAGGTGGCGGCCGGGGAACTGAGTGCCGATGCGCTGCTGGCTTATTCCGCCCTGCAGCAGAAATACAGCGTGTACCAGAAAATCATCAGCCAGAACATCAACTACTATCTGAACCAACATCCCCGGGCGTGGCTGGTATATGAAAGCGGCTACCGGGAACTGTTCGGATTCAGCGGCACGGCGGACGTGCAGGACACCCTGTATGCGGGGCTTCTGTGCGCCTTGTGCTTTTCCGGACTGTTCGCCATGGAGCGCAAGGGCGGCATGGAGGAGATCCTGTGCACCACGCCGTTGGGCCGCAGACGCACGGTACTGGCCAAGATGGCTGTCAGCGCCGCGGCGGCGGTGCTGATCGCCGCCATCACCTGTCTGCCCCACCTGATCCAGGTACTGCGGGACTACGGATTGCCCGTCCTGTTTGCTCCGGCCCTCAGCCTTTCGGAATTTACCGGTCTGCCGGCCATCTTTACCCTGTCCGATGTGCTGCTGTTCTGGTTTCTCTGCCGGGTGGCGGCCTGCCTGTGCATGGGCTGCCTCACCCTTTGGCTGGGACAGCGGTTGGGCAGCCTGCTTCCCGCTTTGTTCGTCAGCGCGGTGGGGTATTGCCTGCCGGCGCTGCTGTGTCTTTCCGGCATGGCCGGCGGCATTGAGTGGCTCGGCTTCTGGCCGCTGTTCCATGCCGCCGCCCTGCTGTCCCTTCCCTACGGCTGGCTGGCACCGGTGCTGCTGGGCGCCGCCGCAGCGGTGGGCGCCGGCCTGATGGCCGACCTGGATTTCCGCTATGAACACAAGGGACTTGCGTCCGCCCTGTGACCCGTCCCATACAGAAAGACCGCCCGCCGGAAGGCAGTTTCCGGCAGGCGGTCTTTTTTGGTACGGGATACACCGCTGTCACACAAAAAGTTCGTTTTCCTTGCGGCCGGCACAGGGCTTTTTCAATGCCGCCCCCACCAGCGCCAGCATCAGGCCGTTGGCCTTGCGGGCATGCTGCGGGCAGACCGAAATGCAGCGCATGCAGGAGATGCAGGCCTTGCCATCCACCTTTTTGGGGTTCTGCGGGTCGATGGCCCGGGCAGGGCACTCCCGGGCACAGACACCGCAGGCCGTGCAGGCCGCGGTGGGTTTGGGCACCAGTCCGGCGCCGCCCGCCTTTTTGTAAGGGCGGTTTCCGGGCAGAGCAGGCATGGTGTTCGGGCCTTCGGCCAGTTTCCGGGCGATCTGGCGGGCAAAATCCGTCAGCTGCCGACAGTCGTCGGCGTCGGGGCGGCCCGCCCCATACTGCCGTGCGATGGAATGCTCCGCCACCGCTGCAATGCCTGCCGTTACCCGGAATCCGGCCTTTTCCGCCAGGTCCTGCAGTTCTGCCAGGGTATCTTCATAGGCACGGTTGCCGTAAACGCAGACCAGCACCGCCCGGGCACCGTGCCCGGGCAGCCCTGCCAGCCGTCCGGCAGCCAGAGCAGGCACCCGCCCGCCGTAGGAGGGCACTGCCAGAATAGCCAGATCCTCTTCGGTCAGGCAGAGAGACGCAGGGGCACGGACCGTCAGGTCCACCGGGACCGGGGCTTCGGACAAAGCCGCTGCCACACAGTCCGCCACCCGTTTTGTCCCGCCGGTGGGGCTGAAAAAAATTTCGTATGTTTTCATTGTGCAAACCTCCCATGCATAAGCCGCGGAATCCCCTTACCCGGAACGCCCCCGCTGCAGCCGGGGCTTGTGTTTTGGGTCCGAACCGGGTACAATAGGTGTAAAGAATCGCATTACATCCAACGTCACTATAGCACGTCGGACATGTAACGTCAAGATTTACATGTACAGCCGGCTTTTTGCCCGGAAAGGAAGCAGCCATGCAGCTCAGCATGAAATGTTCGGTGGCCATCCACTGTCTGATCTTTATGTGGGAAGCCCGGGACAAGGTCCGCGTGACCAGTCCCCTGCTGGCCCAGAGCACCGGATGCAATCCGGTCATCATCCGCAACCTGCTCAGTGCCCTGAAGAAGGCCGGCCTGATCACGGTGGAGCGCGGACAGGGCGGCGCGCAGCTGTGCCGCCCGCCGGAAGACATCACCCTTTACCAGATCTATATGGCCCTGGAGCCCAGGGGTCTGACCTCCCTCATTGGCATCCACCCCTGCCAGGGACGGTCCTGCCCCGTGGCGCAGAATATCCGGGCCGTGCTGCAAAAGCCCTATCACCGGGTGGAGCAGGCCATTGCCGATACCATGCGGGACATCACCCTGGCTTCCATGATCCAGGACTTTGAACAGCTGGCGGGCCAGGCCCCCCAGCCCGATGCCCAGTGAACAGCGATGCAAAAAGGCCGGCGCCCTTTTCCGGGCACCGGCCTTTTTTGCGGGATTCAGATTTTGTCCGCCAGTTCGGCGGCCTGACGGCAGCCGTCGGTCTTGTGGATGTCACCGGGGTTGAGCACACCGGGTACCAGGACTTCGCCTGCCATGGTCCACTTGTTCAGGGCCGCGGTGCGCTCCATGGGGATGCGCACCCCGTCCAGCACGGTGGGGTCTTCCTCCTCGCAGCAGGCGATGAGGGCACATTCCTTGCCGGTGATGTCCTTGCCGCCCACCACCAGAGAGTACAGCCGGTCAATGACCGCCTTGATCTGGGCGGGAATGGAGTACCAGTACACCGGCATGGTGAAAACCAGCACATCCGCTTCCAGCACCGCCGGTGCGATGCGGTTGAAATCGTCGTCAAAGGAGCAGGGCTTACCTGTCTTGTAGCAGGTCTCGCAGGCGCGACAGCCGCCCACCTGCATCATGGCGGCGTCGAACCGGGTCACCGTGTGGCCTTTTGCTTCGGCGGCCCGGATAAAACTTTCGGTCATGGCAAAACTGTTCCCGTTTTTGCGGGGACTGCCGGTGATCACAAGGACTTTTTTGCTCATGGGGATTCCTCCTGTTTCTGATGGGATTGACGCCTGCAGGTTCTTTGATTACAATCATAGCAAGAACAGGAATTTTGACAAGTACGCACATTCAGGTGCAATACTTACCCAAAGGAGAGTGTCATCATGGAAAATCAGGCATACCGCCCCTGCATCGCCGGCGCCAATCTGGCCGGGACCGGTTTCAGCTACACCCTGTCCCTGATCCAGGGCAAGTATAAGATGACCATCCTGTACACCCTGATGTGCTTTGGGGTGGTACGGTTCAACGAGATGAAAAAGTACATCGGCACCATCTCTTACAAGACTCTCAGCGCCGCCCTGAAAGAGCTGGAGGCAGACGGGCTCATCCACCGGGAGGAATATCCCCAGATCCCGCCCAAGGTGGAGTACAGCCTTACCGAACGGGGCCGGTCCCTGATCCCCATTCTGGACCAGATGTGTGACTGGGGAGAGAAAAACCGACGGTAAGGCACCGCCTGTTCTGATGATGGATCCAACGCCCACGGGAGCCCTGTGTTCCGGTGGGTGTTGTTCTGTTCATGGTGTGCCATTTTCCCAAAAATATGCCGCAGACAGACGGAAAAGGTGGCTTTTCCGGGTGGGTTCCTGTATAATAGAAACAAATCGACGGTCTTCGGCCGTTGCAGGGAGGTGCCACGCGTGGAGGAACTGGTGCGCCGTCTGACACAGGCGGCCGGCTTGTGCCGCAAATACGGTCTGGCTGCGGAAGAATTGGACCATGATGCCGTTCTTGTGCAGGATTATCGTGTCCGTGTGGCCCTGCTGGGGGCCTTCAACACCGGCAAGAGCGCCCTGCTCAACGCATTGCTGGGTACCCCGCTGGTACAGGTTTCGGTGCAGGAGGAGACCTCTTTGCCTGTGGAGGTATTTTACGGCACCCAGGGGATCACCGTACAGCGCGGCGGCCGCGCCTGTCGGGCGGACCCCACCGTGCTGCGCAGCGGCGGTGCGGCCCTGGACGGTGCCGAGATGGCCCGGGCCTGTCTGCCCTTGCCCGCCCTGGCGTCCCTGCCCGGGATCAGTCTGCTGGACACCCCCGGCATCGGCACGTATCCGGCCGCCCACAATGCCGGCCTGCCCGCCCTGGTCCGGCAGGCCGGCGCCTATATTCTGGTATTCGGCGCCGACGCCCCGGTGATCACCGAGAGCATGGCGGCCTTTCTGGCCACCCTGCCGCTGACCGAAAAGCCCCTGCTCTGTGTGCTGACCAAGGCAGACCAGTTCAGCCCGGGTCAGCTGGACGCCATCACCGAATATCTGGAACACAGCCTGAAGGAACAGCTGGGCGTACAGGCCCACCTGTGCCGTGTCTGCTGCACCGCCGAATCCCGGCTGGACGGGGTGCCGGAATTTCTGGCCGCCCTGCAGGTCCGGGCTGGAGAAATGCAGGCCGCCGAAGCACGGCGCTGTCTGGCAGCCGGCATCACCCCGCTGATCCGGTATCTGGAAGAGCGGCTTCAGAACAGCCGCCTGCTGGAACCGGAACTGGCCCGCAAGGCTGACCTGCTGGATGACCGTCTGGCCCGTCTGCGGAGCGTGGTGGACGATATGAACGAGCGGGCGGCCCGCCTGACGGAACAGGCCGCGGCAGACGCCGCCGACCATTGCCGGGAAACGCTGGCCCCGCTGGCCGGTCCCCTGGCCGAGATGCCGGCGGCAGGGCAGGACCCGGCTCCCTTTGCGGACGGGACCTTGCTGAGCGTGCTCCGCGCCGAGGCGCGCAGCCGGATCTTTCCGGTGCTGGAATCCTATGAAAAAGCCATGCACCGTCTGGCCAGTCTGTACGGCCTGACGCTGCCCGACCGTGACAGCAGCCGGGACGCCTTTCCGGACAGTGCCTTTTCCGGCACCGGTCCCCTGTTTGCCGGCGGAAACACCGACCCCGCCGCCCTGCTGGACGCCCTGCAGGGGCTGGTGCGGGACTGCCTGACAACCGGCAGCCGGCAGGCCTTTGCTTCGCTGCGGGAAGCGTTGTCCCGCCCGCTGTACGACCAGCTTGCCTCCCTGCGCAAGGCGCTGGAGGACACCCGCCGGCAGCAGCATGAGCAGGCCGAGGCCAGCAGCCAGTCTCTGGAAGAGCTGCAGGCAGACCTGACACTGCTGCACGAGATGATGGCATTTGCCGGGGAGGAGGGCCAGAGCCATGTTTGACCGCACCCAGGAGGCCCGGGACCGGGCTGCCCGTTTTGGGAAAACGCTGGATGAGCTGTGTGACCGCCTTGCCCCCTGGCCGGAGGAAGCCGCCGCGGTGCGGGAACTGCGGGAGGCTTACCGGCGCAAAAGTGCCGACTTTTTTGCCGATACCCACACCTTCAGTCTGGCGGTGATCGGGCAGGTCAAGGCCGGCAAGTCCACCTTTTTGAACACCCTGCTGTTCGGCGGCCGCGGGCTGCTGCCCCAGGCGGCCAGCCCCAAGACCGCCGTGCTGACCCGCCTGGAATATGCCCCTGAACCCAGCCTGACGGTGGAATACTACACCGAACAGGACTGGGAGCTGCTGCGTCGGGCGGCCGCGGTACCGCTGGAAAGCCCTGCGGCCCGGGGAGCCCGGGACATCCTGCGCGCTGCCGAAGGGCGGGAGGAAGAGCGTGCCCGGTGTGCGGCGCTGGGCACGCAGGTCTTTTCCTGCCCCGGGGAGGACGCGCTGGCTGACCTGTTGGAAGACACCGCCGGAGGGCGGGGGCCGCTGGCGCCGTTTGTCAAAAGCGTGACGCTGGCCCTCTGCCGGGAGGAACTGCGGGGCGTTTCGGTGGTGGACACACCGGGACTGAACGACCCGGTCCTCTCCCGTTCCCAGCGTACCCGGGAATTTCTGGAGGTGTGCGACGCCGCCTTCTTCCTCAGCCACAGCGGGTATTTTCTGGATGAGACCGACCTGGCCCTGCTTTCGGCCCAGCTGCCGCAGAAAGGTGTCAAGCAGCTCTTGCTGGTGGGCAGCCGCTTTGACGGTGCCCTGGCCGATGTCCGTGCCGCCGAGGGGCCGGTCTCCGCACAGGAGGTGCGCCGCCGTCTGGGGACTCGGGCCGCACAAAAGCTGGACGAGATACTGCGGGCCCTGCAGCGCCGGGGCGCGCCTGCACCGGTGCTGGAAGTGATCCGCGGCTGCCGGACGCCGATTTTTGTTTCCGCCATGACGCAGCGCATGGCGGAAAAAGACCCCGCCGATTTTACCGAAACCGAGCGGGCGGTGGCCGCCTGCCTGTTTGACGGCCCGCCCGACCGGGAGGAGCTGCGCCGCATCGGCGGCATGGAGCAGGCCCGCCAGCAGTTTGAGCGGTTTGCTGCCGAGAAGGACGCCACTCTGGCCCGCAAAGCGGACAGTTTTGCCGCCGTGGCCCAGGCGGAGCTGAAAGACCTGCTTGCCAAGCTGTGCCAGCGGCGGCGTACCCGGGGGCAGGCCCTGCACGCGGCCGAGCAGCAGGCGCTGGACAGGAGCGCCCGTCTGGCGGAGGATACCCGGCGTATCCAGGCCCAGACCGCCCGCCTTTTTGATGCCTATCTGGAACCGCTGGACACCCTGATGCACAACGCCCGCACCGCGCTGGAAAAGATGGGGCAGGCATCCCCCGCCCCGGCCGAGCGCACCGACGTGACCCTGCACAGTCAGGCCCAGACGGTATCGGACACGGTGCTCTGGAAGCCCTGGACCTGGGGGCGGAGCCACAAGGAATACACGGTCCGCCAGACCGCCAGTTCCTACTGGGAAGTGGAGGACACGCTGGATTTTCTGAAAGAATTTCCCCGGGAATTCGGGCTCTTGTGGGAAGGCATCTATACCCCCATGACCGACACCGCCCGCCTGCACAACTGTCTGATGCTGTATGCCCGCAATACCCTGGCCGACATCGGCACTGACCGTTCCGGTGAGGAGGTGCAGGAGATGGTACGCCGGGCCTTGAGCCACCTGTACACCCCGCGCATGACCCTGGGCACCGAGGCGCTGCGCGCCCGCCTGCAGGCACAGTTTCCCGCCCGGGCCTGCGATGAGGCCGCCCGCACCGCCCTGGAGGAAGGCTGCCGTGCCGCCGCGGCGGAGGCGCTGGCCACCGCCCGCCGGGAACTGGACGATGGCCTGCAGCGGTTCGTGCGCACAGTCCGGGCGGCCCAGGAGGATTTCTGCACCCAGCTGCTGGAACCCGTCGCCGCCCAGCGGCAGCAGGTGGAGACCCAGCTGACGGAGATCCGCCGGGAACAGGCCCGCTGCCAGGAATTTGAGGAGACCGCCCGCCGCTTTGCCTGAACTTATGAAAACAGGCCCCGCGCCAGAAGGCGCGGGGCCTGTTTTTGTTCACTGCATCAGGGGTGCATATTCCGCAAAATCCTGGGCCAACATGGGCTTGCCCATTTTGAGGTTTTCGTCCCGGAGGCTTTCCAGGATATGGCGCATGGTCACGGGACCGCCGGTACCCGCCGCCAGGAAAACGGCGTTGAGGGCCACATTCTTGATGCTTCCGCCGGCCAGCTCAAACTGACGGGCCAGATAGGCAAAATCCAGGTCCTCCGCCGGCACTTCCGGCGGGAAGCAGCCACGCCAGATCTCTTCCCGCAGTTCCCGGGTGGGCAGCTGGAATTCCACCAGATACCGCATCCGGCGCATGAAGGCTTCGTCAATGTTGCGCTTGTAGTTGGTGGCCAGGATCACAATGCCATCGTACTGTTCGATCCGCTGCAGAATGTAGCTGACTTCGGTGTTGGCATACTTGTCCTTGGCGTCGTTGACCTCGCTGCGCTTGCCGAAGATGGAATCCGCCTCGTCAAAAAAGAGGATGACGTTGCTTTTTTCCGCCGTATCAAAGATTTTTTCCAGCCGCTTCTCGGTCTCGCCGATGTACTTGTCCACCACCTGGGACAGGTCGATGCGGTAGAGCGGCAGGTCCAGCATGTGGGACAGCACATGGACCGCCATGGTCTTGCCGGTGCCGGGAGGCCCCACGAACAGGGCCGACACATTGCGGCCGTAGGCAAACCGGCTTTCCATGTTCCATTCATCGTAGACCCGGTGCCGCCAGAGCACATGGTCCGCAATGTTCAGCAGTTTCTGTTTTTGTACCGCGGGCAGTTTCAGGTCATCCAGGGTATAGCTGGTGCGGATACGCCGGATGCCGCCCTGATCCGGGGGCGGCAGCACTTGGCCGCAGACCCGGGCGATCTGGGCCTGGGTGGGGTTGGGGGCGGTGCTGGCCAGCTGTGCCACCGCGATGCGGATCTGCCGGGGGGTGAGTTTGTACTTGGACCCGCACTGCACCGCGTCCAGCTTCACCCCGGCCTGCCTGGAGAAGCCCTGCCACAGGGTGATCTGTTCCCCGCGGGTACAGTCGGGAAATTCCAGCTGCCGCACCGGCCGCCCCGCCCAGGGCAGGAAGCTGGCCGGACCGTCGGTGCAGATGCAGACGGCGGCCCCTTTTTCCAGCAGCGGCGCCGCACACAGATGGTAAAACCGTTTTTCCCAGGCTTCTGGTTCCGCCTGTTCCGGCTGGGCACGCTGCACAAAGCAGTCCGCATGGCGCAGGCAGATGCAGGCGCCATAGAAGAGGGCTTCCCGCCGGATGCTGTCCACCATCTTCCAGATGGTGGGCAGCGGGTTGGCCGCCAGCATGCGGCAATCCACCGCCAGCAGCTCCACCACGTTGCGGGCAGCGGCATGGGACAGGGCAAAGAATTTGCCGATCCCCTCCGCCCCGCTCAGATGCAGCAGGTCCCCGGTCTGGCGGGCATCCGCCAGGTCCCGGGTGAGGGTATCCGCCAGCGCGGTGCGGATCAGAAGGTCCTCCCCCGGCCCGGTCTGCGCATAGGCGGCCACCTCTTTCAGCAGAGGGTCGATCTCATCCCCGCCGCCCAGGTAGCCCAGCAGGCGTTCGGCCGCCTGCAAAGGCGCCAGAAAGCTGTCCGGCTCTTCCGAGAGCAGGAACAGACGCAGCTGGGCCAGCGTTTCCCGGGCTGTGTCCGGGGTTTCCCATACACTGTACCCACAGGCCGCCTGCCACACCCGGGCAAAACACAGGGGTTGCCCTTCCGGGATCAGGTGTGCTTCGGTACCGGGGTGCAGGGCGCAGGCCACCGCCAGACCCAGGCCTAGAGCGGCAGCTTCCTGCCCCGGTCCGGCACAGTACTCCCGTGCCAGCAGTGCAAACCGCTGCAGGGACAGACTGTTTTGCATGGCTTTGTGGTCTTCCTCCTCCAGGTCAGCGTATTCCTGCCACAGCGGGTACAGGGGGTCGCTGCTTTCAGGCGGGTCCCAGGCATCCAGCGCCCGGGCTGCTATATATTCTATCGGATTCATGGGTCACGCAAATCTCCTTTTGTCCGTCCTGTTATGCGAAGATGGGAGTCGCGGTGGGGGCAGTGTTCTTTTTCTTACTCGGCGGCAGCCGTTTGGCGATACCGTATTTCTGCATGTAGGCCATCTGCTCCTGGTGGCGTTTTTCCTCTGCCGCCTTACGCTCGGCTTTCTCCTTGGGCAAAGGCCGGACCACCGGCTGCCGGGGCTGTTCCTGCCTGGGAAGCTGTACATCGCCTTCCCGCAGGGTCTGGAGGGTATTGGCCATATACCGGTTGTAGGTCTCCCCGTTCCCCCGGTTTCTGGCACTTACCTCTGCGGCTTTGATCGTTGCAGCCCGGATCTCGGCTTCTTTGGCTTCCTGTTTTGCCGCCTTTTGCTCTTCCCGGTTGACGAGTCCCTGCTGGGCCGACACCACACCGCCCAGCCGCTTGTTGAGCAGCTCCAGCGGCACGTCTCCGTACTTCTCAGGGTCGAAGCCGGCCGCCTGCAGGACCTGGTCATCATAGCCCGAGAGCTGGCCATCACCCATATTCTGATGCAGGCGGACGGCCTGGTGGGCGACCATACGGTTATACAGCTGCTTTTCATCCTTCGCATGGCTGGCCCGGGCCATGGCCTTGACCTTGTCCTTTTCATCCAGAGTGGAGGTATTCACCTGCTGTTCGGCCCGCTGTACATCTTCTGACGCCATCAGATCGCCCACAACCTTTTTCCGGGCATAGTGCTGCATGCCCTTGTCGGTAGCAGCCTTGGCCACTGCTGTGCCTTTGCTGACAGTGGACAGGGCTAACCCCACCGGCTGTGCCCCCGGGACCACGGCTGCCACGTTGCCCGCCGTTCCCATCACGGCACCCGCCAGCTCCACCGCGGCGGTGGCTTCGTTCTTTTTGGCGTTATATCGTCCCAGATTAGCCGCCTCGTAAGCTTCGACCTGTTCCGGGTCCTCAGAGTCATAACTCACGCCCTCTTGATTTCTGATGGCATCAAACCGCTTTTTCCGCTTGTGGGCTGCATGCAGATCCGAACCGGCCCGCACCGCAGTAAGGACATTCTGGACGACCGCCGCGCCCGTGGCAGCTTCCGCCGGGATGACCATATTGGCCGCCCCGCCCAGGCCGTCCTCCCCGAATGCGGAGTAAAAACTCTGCAAAGCACCGCTTCCCTTGGCCATAGAGTCCAGGGTGTGGTGAACCTGTCCTTCCCGGTCCCCGGCAAGGGCACTCTGTCGGGCCTGCACAACGGATTCCGCTGCATCCAGCCCGCTGCTCACCACGCCGGCCATGCTGGTCAGACCGGAGGCATGGGCGGCCGCCGTGCTGCCGGAGAACTGCTCATAGGCCTTGCCGCCGTCAATTCCCACCGCCTGATGGGCTTCCCGCACCTTTTCTCCGGAGCCCAGCGCCACATCCGCCACGGTGGCTCCCTTGTCCGTATAGCTGGCCGCCTTGTTCAGTCCTTCGCTGCGCTGGCCCAGCTGTTCATAACGGCTGAGAGAGTCCTGACCGGCGGCTTGTCCGGCCGCAGGGTCGGCCTTGATGACCTGGGTGTGGCCCCCGCCATTGTCCACAAATGTTCTTGTTGGTGCATCGTATTCGCCCTGGTTATCCTCTGCGGTCAGACGGCGGGCCGTCTTGGATTTTGCAAAAGACTGTTGCAGCGCTTCTTTCTGGTTATGGCGCCGCGCCTTGTGGATGGCGGCCCGCAGTTCCTTTTCGTCGTGGTCGCCGACACCGCCCAGCTGCTGCAGGAGCATGTCTTCCATCATCCGATCGTTGGTCTGCTTGTGTTCCTCCAGCTGCTTTTCCAGTTGTTCCTTGGCCTTCTTGCGTCTGTGCCGCTCCCGTATGCCGATACCTTTTTCCTCCGGATCGGGCAGGGCCTTGATCTGATTTTCCAGATGGATCTCGTACGGCGACTTGGGCCTGGTGAGCTTGGCTTCCATGGCCGCTATCGTATCCGCAAAGAGTTTCTTCTGGCGCTCTCTTTCTTCTTTTTTATCCTGCTTTTTGAGTTTGTGTCCGGTCCACCACCTCACGTTCTTCAGCACTTCTTCCTTTGTCATGCCGTGCTCCTTGGCAATGCGCTCCAAAGTGGTGCCGTCCCGCTGCATGGGGGCACCGGCGGGGGCGGAGGGCATGGGG
>ERZ1090860.201-NODE-202-length-37387-cov-13.637469_pt1 | contig 37387 bp, 31 predicted proteins | sample MGYA00478483_ERZ1090860 | MGnify/ENA primary metagenome ERZ1090860 (study PRJEB33644, sample SAMEA5815741) | chicken gut metagenome | biome: Chicken; feature: Gastrointestinal Tract; material: Caecum | place: Ireland | collected 2019-01-01 | study: A study of the...
GGCATACGACAGTAGCTGCAGTCTCGTGGGCTCGGAGATGTGTATAAGAGACAGAAATAGAGATTGGCCTTGCTTCAATCTTTGAAGCAAGGCTTTTTTATTAGGAGAGAAAGGAGTTCTATAATGCCTAATATATCTTTTAACCTTAAATTTAATTCAGATACTGCGCAAGCGAGAGCAGATCTTAATAGCTTAAGGCGTCAATTAGAAGATATTATTTCAGACCCTATACGTTTAGGGGATATAGATACAAGACAAGGTATTGAAGCGGCGCAAACTATTAAGAACGCGCTAGATGATGCTTTTAATGTAGATACTGGAAGACTGGATTTAACCGCATTTAATAGAGCAATTCAGAACTCAGGAAGAACTCTGTCTGAATTGACAAGCGATTTGCAGTCTCTTGGACCAGCAGGCACAAATGCTTTCATGACCTTGTCAAAGAGTATCTCGAACGCGGAGATGCCGCTTCGCCGTACAAGTCAATTATTTGATGAGCTATGGCAGTCAATGCAAAACGCCGCGAAATGGAATATTTCTACCACAGTTTTAAATAGTTTTACTGGTGCGATTCAATCAGCTTATGAGTATTCTAAAGACCTTGATGAAAGTTTAACTAACATTAGAATTGTTACAGGCCAATCAAGAGAGCAGATGGAGGCTTTTGCAGATTCGGCTAACCAAGCAGCGCACGATCTTTCCGCTTCAACTCTTGATTATACGAACGCGGCTTTAATTTACTATCAACAAGGTCTAAATGATGAAGAGGTTGCGGCTAGAACAGCTACCACTATTAGAGCCGCACAAACTGCTCAAATGGATACCGCTGAAATGTCAGAGTATCTGACAGCTATTTGGAACGGTTTCCAAATTCAGGCAGAAGGCACAGAAGAAGCAATTGATAAGGTTGCGGCTGTTGCTACGGCTACCGCGGCAGACTTAGGAGAATTGGCAGAAGGTTTCTCAAGAGTCGCTTCGGCTGCCGCTTCGATGGGCGTAGATATTGATGAGCTAAACTCTTATCTTGCTACTGTTATATCTGTTACCAGAGAAGCGCCTGAGACTATTGGTACTGCGTTTAGAACAATTTTCGCGCGTCTTAACTCTGTTTCTCTTGGAGAGACTGCCGAAGATGGCGTAAACCTTAATACGGTTGGCAATACTCTTGAAAAAGTTGGTATCCAGGTTCTTGATAATAATGGCAAGTTAAGAGAAACTGGCGAAATTATTGATGAAATTGGTAATAGATGGAACGAATTTAGTGCGGAACAACAGAGATCTATCGCTATTACCATGGCTGGTACTCAACAGTTCTCACGTTTAATTGCGCTATTTGATAACTGGGATATGTATCAGGAAACTCTTGCAATTTCTCAGAACGCTTCTGGAACATTACAAGAACAAGCTGATATTTATGCAGATAGTTGGCAAGCCGCCGCGCAGAGAGTTCAGACTTCTCTTCAAGACCTGTATGAAGACTTCATGGACAGTGATTTCTTTATCGGTTTGTTAGACGGCGCAGATTCTGTTGTGCAAGGGCTTAACGAAGCTATTGACGCAGTTGGTGGTTTTGGCAACGCTCTATTGCTGATAGTAAATTCTATAGCTCCGGCTTTCCATAAACAGATGGTTGAGTCTGTTGCTAACGGAGTTGCCTCGATAGGTTCTTTATTTGGCGTTGATAATAAAAATGCCGCTTCGATTTATCAGCAACAAATTCAGACTAATAATGAATTATTAGAATCTTCAAAAAATTTATCTCTTGCTCAAAGAGCTGAATTAGAGTCTCAGAATGAAATTTTAAATATTAGGCTTAAAGCAGTTCAAAGTACAAGAAGTTTGACCGCCGAACAGGCTAAACAAATAGAGAACGAAATTTCTCAAACTAGAGCTATTAACGATAATATTGTTGCTCTTGCACGTCAAACTGATGAAATGCAAAAGCAAGCTGATATTCTTGATAGACAAGCAAGAGCCGCGATAAATACTACTTCTAATATTGAGCGACCAGATATATCGACAGAAGATAAAGAGAAACAAAGAAAATTAAACGATCAAATTAATCGTTTACAGCAAGCAAATATTAGTGGTAATGATGATGCTCTTCGTCAGCTTAAAGAGTTACAAAAAGAGCAACAAGCTTATATAGACATTACCACAAAAGGCAACCGAGATATCCTTAAGTCGTATCAGGAAAATGCACGAGCCGCAGATCAATTAAATGCTGTTATAACAACTCTTGGCGATTATGGGAATTTTTATGATAATCAGTCTTCTCTTGAAGGACTTGTTACAGATACAATTCAAGTACAAAGTGCTCAGGATGAAGTATTAAAAATACTACGGGATCAGAACCTGACGTATGAGCAGCAGCTTAATGCCCTAGATGAGCTGTACAATAATTATGTAAGATATTTAAATATTGTAGATGATTTAACTCCCGAGCTTAGAGCGCAGAGAGATTTAATCCGACAAAATTCTGCCCAAATTTCAGAAACTGCGGCAGCAAGAGCCGCTTTAAATAGAGCGCAACAAACTGTCTCAAGTCAAAAAGGTCTGCCAACAGATAATAAAGTTAAGAAAACCGTAGATGATTATGCGAAACTCGCAACAACTATTGTAGACGTAGCAGAGGGATTTGGCTCTCTTGTAACTATCTCTAGTCAAGCTCAGAATGCCATGGAAGGTTTCCAAACTGGCGACTTAGTTAATGGATTTACAGGGCTTGCTAGTGGATTAGGTACAACTGCTTTTGGTGTTGTTCAACTGCAACAAGCGTTTTCCGGGCTTGGAGGAATTATTGGAGGACTTGGAGGGTCATTAGGAGCTTTTGGCACTCTCTTAACAGGGCCTGTAGGATGGGCCATCGCAGGTGTCGTTGAATTGGTTGCTGGAGCTATTGGTGTATTTAATGGTTGGAAGCAGGCGCAAGAAGAAGCCGCTGCATCAGCTAGAGAATTCGCCAACGAAATGGCGTCTACTATTGATACTAACGATCAACAAATTCAATCTCTTCAAGAATTAAAATCCCAATATGACGAGTTAAAAACTACCTATGATGAAACAGGCGAAGGATTATCAGATCTTCAATCTATTGCTTCTAACATTGTTGAGACTTACAATATACAGGGTGGCGCGCTTCTAACTCTTCAAGGAAACTATGACGCTCTATCAGATTCTATTGATAAGACTATTGAGAAAATGCTGGAGGCCAATGCCACAGCAGCGCGAAGTGATTTCTTAGATTTAACGAGACAATTCCAGAATTCTGCGATGGATGATAGTCTAACTAGCGGAAACGTCTCTGGAATTTTCGGGTCTAATAGAGACTTACAAAATTTCTTACAAAATAATTATAATTTCTCTGACGATGATTTTGGCGCAAGTGGATTATCAAATGTTTTAAGTCTTGACAATGAGAATATTCCTGATTTTGTAGATAATTACGAAAAATTTGTTGACTTAAGAGATAATTTAAGAAATGACGTAACATTCTTTGAGACTTTTGGGGAAGACGCAGCTAATAAGTTTATTGACAGTCTAACCAGCGTAATAGAAGATAGACAAGAAGATTATAATGCTGCGGTACAAGGACTTCAAGCATATGTAGATTCTAATCTAACAGATATTACATACGGGGTAGATTTCTCTACTATAAGCGATGATGAACTTGAAGAATTACAGCAGAAGGTTGTAGACGCATTTTCCTCTGTTGGCTTTACAGAAGAACAAGCTATTGCGACGTTTAATGATTATGTCCAAGAAACCTCTGCCGCAGCTCAACAAGAAATTCAAGAAGTACTTGATTCTATAGCTACTAATACTGTAACTAATGTTTCTAAAGTAGAATCAACTTATGATTCTATGAATTCTGCCGCTCAATCTGCACTTACAACTTACGCAGATACGGTTTTAAACTATGACAGTTTAATGAAAATTGCTCAAGCGGCAGGACAACAAGTAGATACAACACAACTTGAAGCTACCGTCTCTCAAATCCAGTCTATGATTTCCACATTAAATAGTGGTGGAGAATTAGATGAGAGTGATTGGAACGCCTTACCAGAAGAACTTCAATGGATTCAAAATTTAACTGACGGACAAATTTTACAAGAGTTACAAGAGGCTCTTCAAGAAGAAACTTCTATGCTTTATAGTGCGTACCAGCAAAATCAAGATGCTTTGCGCGCCCAATATGAAGCTATGGAAGAATATCAACAATGGCTGATCGATTCTGGAACAGGAGAAGAATTACAACAGCGTCTCGATGAAATAACTCAAGAGATTGAGGAAGCTACTCAAAGAAGAGAGGAAGCTCTTGAACGTGGAGACGACAGTCTTGCCAATGCGCTTCAAAATCAAATAAACGAGTTAAACGATGAAGCAGAAGGCATAGAAATACAGCTTGGTTTTACCGCAGATCAAGAAGAATTTAACGAGCAGATTGCAGAATTAGAAAATCAAAAAGTCAATCTTGAAATTCAATTAGACACAACAGCTTTTGATACTGCGTTAAGTCAAACTCAAGCTCTTGCAGATGCCGCACTGATGATTGGTGAAAATTGGCAAGTTGCGGCTGATGACATTGCGGCTGTTGCAGATGCTTTCCCCGGAATTCTTGAGGGCTATTCTGTTACCGCTGATGGAATGATTCAGCTTAACAGTGAAGTTGCTCAAAGCGCTCTTGGATTGGCAAATACTCAAGCTCAGTCCAGTAGAGATGCTGCAATAGCAGAACTTCAGAGCAGATATGAAGTAATGCAAGGGTATCAAGCTTATCTTGAAGCTCAATTAGCGAGCGCGCAAGCTTTTAGAAGCGGCGAAATTACTCTTGACGAATATTCAAAACAAGCACAAGCAAATTCTCAAACTGCTATGACAGATTATGTCAAAGCTAAATATGGAGAAAATGCCGCTGCTGGATTAGAATCTGCTACAAGTCAAGATGAGTATATTGAAGCTCTAAGAAGTAATACAGACCTTGCAACAGATGATATTGCGCAAAGTTTTATTGATGCTTATGTAGATGCTGCTACAAATAGCCAACAGTCAGTAAGCGCGCAAATTACAAACTTAAACGCTTTAATTACTGCCGCCAATGCAGCTTCGCGAGCAGTTTTTAATATTTCTCAAGGTAATGGCGCACAAGAAGGTACGGTTGCTAATGCAACGACTTCTGAAGGTGTTGGAACTAAAACCTCTACAGTCGGTGGGACGGAGAGAGGAACCATTGGGTCTCTTGATACTTCTATATTTGATGAAAGCGATTTAACTTGGGACGGATATTTAAAAAGTAATTCTGATGGCGCAGCTGCCGTAGATGCTTATATTTCACAAATTAAAGACGCTATGAGTGCAAATAGCACTGCGATGAACAAAACATTAGCCCAAATCGCAGAGCTAGAAGCGCAAGGAAATATAACATCTAATGCTTTACAAAATGCGGCTTCTGGAGCAGGAGGTTCTGGTTCTTCTGGTGGAGGTGGCGGCGGAGGTTCTTCTGCCGAAGAAAAGAAGATTGAATATCTTGAAGAAGAGCTTGATCTCTATCAGGAAATTAATCAAAAGATAGAAGAACAAGAACGTCTCTTAGGAAATCTTGAAGAGCAGTCTGATAGATATTACGGCCAGAATAGACTTAACTCTCTTGAAGAAGAACAAAAGATGCAAGAAGATCTTCTGGAGTCTTATAAAGAGAGAGCTGCAATAGCAGAAGAAATTAAGAATCAAAATAAGGAAGCTGCTCTAGCAGTTGGCGCAGAATTTGATGATTATGGAGTATTGATAAATTACAATCAGTTGCTTCAAGATCAGATGAATAAAACAAATGCGCTGATTGATGCTGGAGCCTCTGAAGAAGTTGTTGAAGCTAATAAGGACGCCTTTGAAAGATTAAAAGAAATCCTTGACGCTGCTGTGGATTCTATGTCTAAATATCATGAATATTTAGACCAGATAGAAGATACGGCGCGCGAAATTGCCGACCTGGCGTTTGAGCAAGTTACAGAAAAAGTTGAATATGAAATAACTATGAACGAGGACGATCTCGCAATTTTAGATTATTTCATAAACAAGAATGATGAATTTGAGCAAACAGCTGAACGCCTAGAGTTAGTTACTCAAAAATATGCTACTTCGGCGCAACAACTTCAAACTTACCAAGACGGCATTATAGCTTTACAAGAGCAGCTTAACGACCCTAATGCTGACCACGCGGCGATTAATGACCAGATTAGAGATTACCGCGACGCTATGATTGATGCTCTTGAAACTCTTCAAGACCTTGAAGAAGAGATGGAGCACGCATATGCAGATGCTCTTGACGAAGCCGCAAATGAGTTGGATAAATATACTTCTCAATTAGAGAATATGAATTCTACCCTTCAACATTTTATTGACATCATGGGATTAATGGGCAAAGAAACCAACTATGATACAATAGGAAAGATACTTGAAGGACAAATTTCCAACTATAAAGATCAGCTTGATGTTCAACAAGCAATTCTTGAAGGCTATTATCAACAGAGAGAAGCCATGATTGCCGCGGGTCAAGAAGGTTCAGACGAATGGTTTGCGCTCGTTGATGCAATTGGAGAAGCAGAGGATCAGCTTTATAGCTTGACAGAAGATACTTTGCAAGCTATTGAAGATCTATATCAGAATACTGTTGATAATATTCTTTCAACTCTTGAAGAATCACTTAGCGGTAGTACATTTGATCATTTACAAGATGTATATGATAGATATACAGAAGAGCAAGATAGATTCTTAACTAAAACTGAACAGCTTTATGAACTGACTCAATTACAAAACAAAATTCAGCAAGATATTGATTCTACTGACAATCCAGCCAGAAAAGAAAAGCTCGAAAACCTTCAAGAGTACGTCTCTGGCTTGATGCAACAAAATAAACTTAGTGAGTATGAACTAAAATACGCGCAAGCAAAATATGATTTAGAATTAAAGCAAATGGCGCTTGAAGAAGCGCAAAATTCTAAAACTAATTTAAGACTTGTGCGCAACGCGCAAGGCAACTGGTCTTATCAATATACCGCCGACCAAGAAAATATTGCTAACGCCGAAGCAGAATATCAAGAAGCTTTAAATAATATGTATCAGCTTTCTCTTGATAGAGTTTCAGAACTTGAGCAAGAGATAATTGATATTAACAAAGAAATGCAAGAGGCTTTAGCTGGTATCGAGAGAGACAACTATGACACTGCGGAAGAATATCAAGCTGCTTTGTTAGAAGTTAGGCAATATTATGAGCAGAGAATGTATGATGCAGTTGAGCAGTATAATATTGCTAGACAAAATCTCGCGCAAGATACATACGATCTAGTTTATGCGCTAACTCAAGACCAGATTCTTGCTTCTGAACAAGCTAAGTTAGGATTCAATCAAGATATTGCGGACATGATTGATAAGTTGATGGGTGATGGCGAAGATAGCTTTACCAATGCTACCGATCAAGCTATTGAAGATTTGACGCAAGCTTGGCAGGATTGGCATGATAATGTTCAAGAAGTTGCTGAAGATGTTGGCGTCACAGAAGATGACATTATTGACAAGACTGGAGAAGTTGTTGATACGTCTCAAGAGTTAGCTGATACTGTGGTAGATGAAGTTGTTCCCGCGATTATGGATGAGATTGAAGCGGTGCGCCAACAAGTTCTTGCTTTTGAAGAACAGAGAGATGCAATTGCGGATTTGATTGCACAGTATGAAGATTTCATTAGAACTCTTGAGATTGCTGAAGGACAGGCTAGAGAGACCCAACAAGCTCTTGAAGCAGCTAATGGTGCAGGTAATACTATTGATGTAAAGGTTCCTAGCAGTGGAAATAACGGAAATTCTGGTTCAGGCTCCGGTGGTGGAGGCGGCGGAGGTGGTGGAGGAAATACTACTCCTTATTATACTGGTGAATTAAGTGGGAATAGTGCTTATGTTACTAATTCTGGCTGGAATTCTAGCACTCATTATTCTTCTGCCAGCAGTTGTCGTTCAGCAATGATTAAATTAGTTGCTAATAAGTTTAATCGCAATGTCACAATCACGTGTATTGTCTATGAGCACAGAGGAACGCAAGTAACACAAGTTGACAGAGTAACCGCTAGAGGAGGAAGAACTCCGTCAAATGACGCTGCTACTGGCGGCCACGGGGCAACAAAACCTGGAAATGTCGCAGGGCGTCCATATGATACTGGAGGATATACCGGTGATTGGGGAACTTCAGAAGGGAAAATAGCTATCCTCCATGAAAAAGAACTAGTTCTTAATAAAGACGATACTGTAAATATTCTGTCTGCTGTTGATACAATGCGCCAAATCGCGCCACAAGTTCAACAGATAGAAGCAATGATAGCTGGTCGTACTAAGACCGCGATAGCTAATCTCAATATGTCTTTTGGCAATCCAACTATTGGCATTAATTATCCTGGACAAGATCAACTTCAACAGAATGTATCTATTAATGCTACATTCCCTAATGTTTCAGTAGCTAGTGAAATTGAGCAGGCGCTTTCAAATCTGGTCAACGAAGCAGCTCAATTTGTGCAAAGAAAATAAATATGGTATAATGGGAAATAGTAAAGGAATTTTATTATTTCCCATTAGAGAAAAAGGAGTTAAATTATGAGTGACTTAAAGGAGTCTCTGTTTCAAGCGATACGCGTTATTGCACAAGCAGAAGACAGTAAATTGACTTTTACAAAGACAATAGAAGCCACTATATTTGATAATAGTCAGGCTCCAGAGGGAATTTATCAAGTACAATATCAAGATGGTGTTTTTCCAGCTTATACAGATGCAGATAATAAAGTTACTTATAATATAGGTGACGCCGTTTTAGTTCTTATTCCTGATGGAGATTTTTCAAAACAAAAGAGAATATTAGGCAAGAAGAGTCAAGTTGGTGGAGAAGATTCTGATGGCGCTTCTACATCTACTTCTCTTGATAAAATAGATTGGATCGGACCTGACTGGTCAATTTGGCTTGATTATGATAAAACAGATCCATTTGCTGGTAAAGGGTTAATTGCAGGTGGAGAGCAAGAGAGTTTAGTACTTTTTGATGGTTTTGCCCAAGAGGATACAACGGACGAGATTATCTTTAAACGATATTTTGACGCTTGTCATGCCTTTTTAATTAAGGTTAATTTTAGGACAGATTTTCCACAGGATAAGATTAGCACTTATTACGGCGGCAATTATGGTTTAAGACTAACCTTCCAGAAAAACGGTACTGAATATGTATTTATATTAGATACTGATAACATGAACGGCGATCCATATAATTATAAAGATCCGTCAACGCAGTATATAATTTATAAATATGACAATCAGGCGCTTGCGGGCGCGACTATTACTAAGATAGAGCTCTTCCAAGAAGACTTTACTAATGAGCCGCAAGACCATGAAGATATTTTTGCGTCTAACTTAGAGCTTTCTTTTGTCCAAGAGATAGAAGATTTAGATAATGGTTATAGCATTAATATTCTTACTCCGCAAGGCAATGTTGTAAGCGCGCAAGAAATTACATTGCGGCCGCAATTAAAGCTAGACGGAAAAGAAATTAACTATGATACTGCGATGTGGTTCATAGAAGATATGTCGGTAAAAGTCGGCAATGAAAAGTATAGCCCTTATGCTGGAATTGGTTGGCGCAACCTTGATGTCAACGGAACTCTAACTATTGAGGACGACAACATTTTTGGGACAACTCAATATAAATGTGTTATTATTAAAGGCGCGCTGGCTTTTGATAAAACTATATTTATATATAAGTTAAATAGTCTTTATGAATTTGAAATCGTAAGAGAAGGCCCAGATGAAAATGATGTCGTTACGTTGCGCGTTAATCAGCTTACTGAGATGCCTGGGCCGTTTACGTATGCTTGGGCGAAGACTGACTCTGAGGGAAATACTTTTTCTCTTAGTGGAAATAGTGATACTTATCAATTTAATCTTAACGAAATTTATCTGAATTCTACTTACTATTGCAGTATTTATAACGCTTCTAGCGATTTAGTATATACGGCAAGAATTTATATCGACAAAACAATAGAGGAAAATAATGAAATTAATGTTGTTTTTGTCGGTAATTATATTTTCGCTTATGATGCTAATGGAGATATTGATTATAGCTCTTATAGTCAACCTCATAATTTAACCGCAGAAATTACATTACAAGATACAAACGATTCTATTCTGACTGCTACTTGGGTATTTCCTCTGCCTGATGATTCTATGGTTACAATAGCTGATGGAACTCAGACTGGAACGGACGAAGATGGAAAACCAATAGTAGAAGTTGGAACAAGTGTAAATAATCCTAGCGTTGATTTTAAAATTGCGCCAAAATATAATATTAATAAGTTAAATAACTGGATTGATTTGCGGCTAACGACCGTAGCCGGTCAAGAATATACCGTAAGAAAAGAAATTATATGTATAAAGACTGGCAACAGTGGAACTAATGGTACAAAATATTATGCTTTCCTTGATTTTCAAGAGGGTCATGACCATGTTGCGGTAAACGATAGCGCGCAGATTGCAGTTATTGAGCCGCACGTATATGAAGATGGCGCGGCGAGAGAAGATTTTACTATTACTTATTCTCTTGGTGGTATTAGAGGAGACGATTATCGTTTCTTAAATATTACCAATGGAAATAATAATAGTTGTATAGCAAGTTATATTGCCAAAGCTGGAATCGAACCTTTAAACAGTTCTAATTTCGTTACAGCCACTGTCACTATTGACGATGTTGAATTGCATTGCTTTATCGCGGTTCCAATTCTTATGAGCGGTACTTGGGTTCCGTTAGGAGATACTTCGGCAGATAACCTTTTAGGGAAGAGATATATTACTTCTGTTGAATATAATCCTAGTGGAGAGAATCCATCTTATGATAAAAATGCAACAATTAATAGAGAATATTGGACAAAGCTAGAAGCGAATGATAAGTTTGAAGAATTAAAATCAGAAGACGTAGCATATGAGCCAGTAGCTAAATATAAAAATGATGGTATGTGCGGAAATATTTTAGCTACGAGCGCGGATTGTCAGATTCTTTGGCCTGTTGTCTTTTATCTTAATACTTATGGGAATGAAGCTATCAATGGCTGGGACGGAGTAAGTATTAAAGTTGATAATGAGCTAGGTTATATTCTTTCTCCTGTTGTTGGCGCGGGCCAAAAGACAACAGATACTAATGAATTCACTGGTGTTCTTATGGGTACTGTTGGGTATTTTGATGGCGGTCGCACCATAGAAGAAACTGGTTTGTTTGGATTCAACGGAGAAGCAGGGAGAACATTTTTCTTAGATGCTGAAACAGGGGATATAACACTCGGCGCGCCAGGACAAGGACAATTAAGTTATACTGTAGATTCTGGAATTTTACGACTTGGTTCTTTTGACAAAGATAGTAAATGGTATGGCTTAGAGTTAAATGGACAAGATGGAGTCATACAATCTGGTAATTATCAACATGGAGATACTGTGGCAGAAACTACCGGTATGCAAATTGATTTAGCTAATGGCGAAATTGATGCTAAAGGTTTTCATATTGATGAAAATGGACTAGAATTATCTGGCACTATTGAAGCTACCGGCGGTAGAATTGGTAATTGGGAAATTAGAGAAGGTCGTCTTGAAGGCGAAGGCGAAGCTGGAAGAATTGTCCTTGATGCTGACAATGCTAAAATTACTGGTTATTCTACCTCTTGGCAAGGTCAAGGAGACTATTGGAGTTTAGGGCCTGATGGTATTATTGCTAACTCTGGTCGAATTGGTGGATGGTCTATAGATGAAGAAGCTCTAAGTGCTGGAGAAACGCTTCTGTCTTATGATGGTACAGCTGTATTTGGACCGTTTTCGATCTATTATTCTGAAGACTCTGGCGGCGCAAATTCTGCGTACTTTGGGCCAACAGGAGAAGAATGGGGTATTTCTGGTAGCAACTATGGACTTTGTTTCTGGACCGGATATAGTCAAGGGTACAACTTTCTCGTTCAAAATGATGGCACTGTAAGAGCTGGTGGAGACTATACAACTGGTCGTGCTCGCGATCAAACAGGATGGGTTTCTATTAATCCAGATGGCAATATCTATTTAGGTAATGCTAAGTTTGATTCTGATGGATTATTGTATCGATATGTAAACGATGATTGGGAATTATATGGAGATAGCGGTAGTGGACTTGGCGGAGGAGACGTTACTTATGACTCTACTACAAGTGTATGGGGTTTCTCCGATGGGACTAATTTAGAAATTTACAAAGCTAGCACGACTGTAGCCAATTATAATAGAGTCATAAGCGTAGATGCTCAAGGAAATTTTTATGTTCAAAATGTTCATTTTACTAGAGGACTATTAGATAATACTAGTTCTTATCCGGGTGGCACTGGCGAAAATACAACTGTTATGACTGAGCAAATTAAACAATGGCTCGGTGGAGCTGCTGGCGGAGGAGTTTCAGATGAGTGGAACGCTATATTATATTTAGGAGGAAGCTCCGGAAGCTATAATTTATATGCCAACCATTTTACATTTATCAATGGATTGTTGTCTTCATATGAAGATAATGGTGGTTCTGTACTTGATGACAATTTTGCAACAGATGCTGTAGCGAGCGCGGTCGCTCGCTATCTTTGAAGGACTAAATAAATATACCGGCAGCATTATTTTGACTTCTTATAATGAAGGACAGCCTAACTATACAATTAATTTTAACAATGGATATGCTATTTCTTGGGAAGGCGATGGAGAAGGATGGATAACAGATGAAGATGATGTCTCAGTTACTGGTAATACAAGAATTTGGCGTTATCAGTTAAATGTTAATACTGGGGAAGAAACTGCGCATAATGCTTGTACAAAATTCTACATGACAATAGGAAATGGCAGAGAATCAGTACAAATTAGTGGAGGCTCCCGAGAAGATGTAGATGGGCGAACTGATAGATTTGTTTGGTTCTATATTGGAAATAATACAAATCTATTTTATCTTGATGGATTTTACTATAGTGACGAACCAAGAGTAGTAACAGATAGTTCTTCTACCACATGGGAAGATGTTCCTTATTCTGAAAATTATAAATCTGCTAGACTTTATACTCTAAACGAAAGTACAGGCCGTGAAAATTATCAGTCTAATGGCGCGTTTAACTTTGAAACCAACAGATATGCTAATGTGTCTATAGATGATAATCAGTATGTATATTTTAATGGTTTGACTAATGAATATGGCGATGGATTATACTGGTATAATGGAACATTCTATACTGAGCCGCCGAGTGTTGGTAGAGGCGGTGGAGGAGAAGTCGAAGTAGAATGCACTAGAAGCGATCCTGAGCAAGTAGAAGGAAGATATTATACTGGCTCTAATGGGATTAGAAGTATTACAGGGATGTACCCTAAAAGAGGTTCAAGTCCTACATGGTACTATGCGGGATTTGGCGCATATTGGGTTTCTACTGCTGGTGGTTCTGCTAACACGGGACCAGTTGAATATTACTGCTTAACAGATTTAGATATTGATGATATTACTGGTAGTATGTGGGATAGCTATGGAACTATTGAACAAGATGGATATTATATGGACTTCTCTAGTGGTAGAGTATACTATTATGATTATGAGCAATACTATTACTATGATGCTCCCAGTTGGAGATATGAAGCTGATGGGACATATACTTATTCATCTGGCGGCAAGACATATAGAATAGTAATAAGCAATGGTTCTTTTTTATCTCATGAGGAACAAACAACTTCTTCAACCTATAAATATATTGCTAGCAATAAGCTATCTGGAATTTTTGAATCTGGTTCTGATTATAATGATAATTGGAGATACACATTTTCTAACGGCATATTAACGAGTTTAGAAAGATATGGTACTACTCATGTAGAGCAAAATTTCAGCAACCCAACTAATACTTCTGGTAGATATACCAATTTCTATTTCTGGACAAAATATGCTGATATATCTACTGGCTCATCTGGCAGTCCTCAAGGCAACAGGATGACTATTTATAATAATGATGAAAACGGTCAGATAGAAATTAGATTCAATACTTCAGGAGTTTTAACAACAGTAAATAAGCGACACGCTCCAACAGCAACATACAATAATAGGTTTATGTTCAGGTGTAACGACCTTTGGCGCGATGGAAGCTGGAGCGGCGATGGATTAATATTTATAAATGGGTTATTATGGAAAACAAGCACCCATTTAGGAGAGTAAAAGGAGATAAAACAATGTTAGAAACACTCAATAATATTTTCAATCAACTTCAAACACTTACAATTATTTCTTCTGCGCAAAATGTTCAGAAACTTCAAAATATGTTTCAAGAACTTCAACAAGTCTACGCAGAAGCAAAACAGCTTCAACAAGAGAAAACCGAACTTCAAAAGAAAGTAAACGATCTTCAAGCTAAATTAGATTCTGTAACAATTGTAGATTCAAAAGCAGAATAATCAGGAGGTAAATAGATGGCATCAAGAATATGCTATCCTCCTATAACATATAGTTCTCTCCCCGCTTTTCCAGCGGGGACGGACTTAATGTTTAGATTTAATATCCCTAATCTTAACGCTAAGAACGATATAAAAAGTATTCAGTTTGTTGTAAATTTTCAAACAAACAATAAAAGCGCTGTTCGCCGCGAACAATGGCATACAGATATTATATTTATACCATGGAGTAGCGTTAGAGAAGACAGTTTAGGATATTACGTCTATATAGGTTCGGATAACTTAACAAACGGTTGGGAAGCAGGATTATATTATAGAATTCAGGCGCGCTTTGGCTTGATTGAAGGCCCAGAACAAATAGGATTTGATTGGGGAGACTGGGCTGAGTGGTCGCAACATGCGGCTGAAAACAATCTCTTAACAGAATGGTCGACAGTCACAATAGTCAAAGCTATCACTAGACCGACCGTATCTATTATCAATTTAACTGATTCGAGCGCGGAGGTTGGGAATCAATTCGTTTCCTCTAGTCTTTCTACTTTCATAGGGGCTTATTACAGCTCAGATCCTCAAGAAATTGTCGATACTTATAGATTTATTATTACAGACCAGAATGGTACAATAGTAGCAGATAGTGGAACTCAACATCATAATGCCGCGGACGATTATTATATTGTAGAGTATATTAATGATAATTCAGAGATTTCTTCTATTGACATATATCATCCTGAAATATATCTAAATGATGGAGAAACTTACCATATAGAATATTCAATTACTACAAAGAATCTCTATGTTGGTACAGCTTCATATGATTTTACTATCCAAGATAACTATTCTGGCGCTCCTGCTATTTATGTAACTGCGCAAGTTGATAATGAAAATGGTAAAATAGATGTTTACTTTAACAATATTAATGGCGGAGACTTATTTAGAGGGAACTTTGTAATTAAGCGCGCGTCAAGTCAAACCAACTACGATATTTGGGAAGATTTGGTTACTCTTCAATTTTCTTCTATTGCTTTTAACAATACGCTAGTTTATCAAGATTATTTTGTTGAACATGGAGTTACTTATAGGTATGGAGTTCAACAAATTTATAATAACCAGACTAGGTCGTATTTAGTTACAGAAGAGGAAGATGATAGAAGTAGTTATTATACTTGTCTTTTTAATTACTCTTATCTCTACTCAAATGGGAAGCAATTAGCGCTTAAATTTAATGATACTGTTGATTCATTTGCACAAACTCATTTGGAATCTGTACAGCAAGCTATGGGTTCTGTCTATCCATTTATTACGCGCAACGGTATTACTTCCTATTATCAATTTCCTATTGAGGGCTTAATTAGTTATCATCAAGACGAAATGGAACAATTTTTGTCTAAAGATAGCACTTTGTTTCCATATAGTGTCAATAGAACAAGACCTGAAGATAAAGAGCCTCTATTTACTCCAAATACTAATCTTACTAATCAGAATATCTATACAGAACGTAAATTTAGAGAAGCTATAATAGATTTTCTTTATAGTGGAGATTATTTCGTTTATAAGTCTCAAACAGAAGGTAATATTCTCGTAGTTTTAACAGGAATTAGTTTAACTCCAAATTCAACAGTTCATAGAATGATTTATTCATTTAGCGCGCAAGCTTATCAAATAGATGAATATAATCTTTCTACATTGGCTAAATATGGAGTCTATGATCCTGGCGAATTTGAACAAGAGTCTTATGAAACTGCTCCACAGCTTGGGCAAGTAATAGTCAATAACGAAGCAACTGATGTATATGAAGAAATTCGCGTGCAACAAAATACAAGCGCAGGAGAAGGCTATGAGTATCAATTATCTAGCGTAGATTCTTTATGGATAGAACCTATGAGTGAAACTATGGAATACGTTACCGTCAGAATTAATGACGTTGATATTTTAATTCATTCTAATAGGATTTATACATTAAAGGGAGTAGATGTGAATTCTATTTCGGTTGTAGATAATACAGACTGTATCATTAACTATACTTGTACTGTTCAGATAGTAGATACCGTTGAAGACACTCTGCTTAGTTCCTACATATATCGTGAACAAGGGCAATTGCGCGGCACTTTTTCAGAAACAAATATTTCAGAAGGTTCAGATCATACTCATTCCTATTCTTCTCTTGATTTAGGTAATTTAATATTTGAAGATGCAAAGTCTTATTTATCTCCGGTTAGCGGCGCAGAATATGATTTAATGGAGATTAACAGTGTCACAATAGATGCTCAACCTAATACAGAGCTTTTAGTAAATAATAACAGTGTTTTTGTTGGCCCCACTGGAATTTATGAAGTTACTGGCGCTTCTATAACTTCTCTTTCTTTTGTTAAGCCTACTTATGCCGTTGTTAATTACGATTGTAGAATTAGAGAAAATGTTTATGGAGAACCGACGCCATGAATGAATTCTTACAAGATAAACAATTTTTATTTCAATTAGATAATCTCCATAATAAGAAGAAATATCTTAAAATGATTTTAATGGATTTCCAAGAGAACGCAATTTGTGAAATCCAAGGCCGAGCTGTTTCTGGTACTGTAAATGTAGATGGAAATAGCTCGGTGCGCCGCACTTGTAACTTCGCGATGGTTTTTAAGACCGAGGAAGTTTCTGACCCTATAAATTTTGAAAATTATGTTGCGCCAAATCGGAAGTTTCAATTATATGTAGGGATAGAAAATCCTTTCCCTGAGTATCAACAGTATGGTGAAATAGTATGGTTTAACTTAGGTTTATACATTATTTCAACATATAGTTTGTCATATTCTACTCAAGGTGTTAACATTACCGTAACGGCGCAAGATAAAATGTGTATGCTGAATGGTTCGGTTGGCGGCACTCTCCCAGCTTCAACTATTTTCCACGAGAAGTATACTTATAACGATGACGATACTATTACTATTGAATATCCGTCAATAGTACAGATAATAAGAGAAGCAGTTAATCATTTTGGAGAAGAAGCGCTTAATAAAATTATTATTAGCGACCTTGATGAAAATGTTAGAGTATTAGTTGATTTTGTTGGAGAGAATCCAATTTATTTTAACGAAACTTATTCTGATTATAGCTTTACTCCTTCTGATAGATTTTTCCATAAATATGAAAATGGAGACCCAGTTGGTTATTTTTGGGAAACGTTTACTTATCCAGGAGAATTAACTTTAAGCGCAGGAGAAACAGTAGTTAATCTTCTGGATAAGATAATTGCGGTCTTAGGAAATTATGAATATTTTTATGATTTAGATGGGAATTTTAGATTTCAAGAGCAAAAGAATTATTTAAATACTTCATATACGCCTATTGTAGATTTAAATGGAGAAACATATTTTAGATACTTTAACGAAGCTCCTGCTGAATACTCATTTAAGTCTAGTCAAATATTGACCGCGATTAGTAAAAGTCCAAATTTAAATAATATTAAAAATGATTTTATAGTTTGGGGAACTCACGAGACAGCTAGCGGCGCAACAGTTGGAATGCGCTACCATGTTGCTATTGACACAAAACCTGAAACAGATGGTTCTTTGGATTGGCGCGAAATGATATACCGAGAGATAATGAGAGATTATACCGAAGGTACATCAACTAGCCGCTATAACTATTATCAAGCAGAAATGGTAGCTGAATGGCGCAATCTTTACTGTCCTTCTCTTGTAGCTGATGAAGAAAATTTCGTTACACAAGAGCAAGCAGAGACCGCGCTTAAATGGCGTAATAAATGGAATGAGCTTTATCCTGATACAACTTGGTATGGTTGGAATCCTGATGTATTTAACGCGCCTGAGAATTTAAATTATTATTTAGATTTTATAGACTCAACAGCAGAAGTTGGAAAATATTCAGTTTCTAATATTGGTAGAAGGTCATATGTAGTTAATGATTCTGATGTAACTTCTATTTATAACAAGGAAAATCCTGATGTAGTTTTTATAGAAGCTAGTAGGGCAGACGATAGAGAATATTTGTATGGATTGGGATATACCAACATATTTCAATTCACAGGAGAATTAAGTGATTTGTTTAGGGTAAGCTATCAAGGAAAGAGCTGTTATGATGTAATCAGAGAAGCTCTTTATCAATATGTAAGCACCAATGAATCTATTTCAATTACATGCCTACCTATTTATTATCTTGAACCAAATACTTTAATCGAAGTTCAAGAACCTAATGCAGATACTTATGGAAATTTCATAGTTAGTTCTTTTACTATTCCTCTTGACCCTATTTCTACAATGTCTATATCTGCAAGCAAAGCAATGATGAGAGTATAAGGAGACGTTCAATGGCTAATGTTGGACAAGTTAGATGCAACGTTCATGTTAAAGATCAAATTTTAACTACGAGCGGCATTAATTTCAATAGCGATATAATCTCTCAACTTGGCGTTGGCAGTTTTACAAGAGTCGGCATTCAAGCGCCTCAAGGCACAATAGCCTCGGTTAACGGACGCGAAATTATGATTGGCCGCACAGAAATGTATGAAGTTGGAGATAGCGTTCCTATCACTACTCTTTCTTTTGTTACGCCAAGTGCAAAATTAGAGAATGTTATTGTTGATTATATATATGGAACTTAAAGGGGTGATTAAATGCTAGAGAGTTTCTATGGTGGCAAAAATGGTCAACCCTTTAAAATTCAAAAGATATTTAGTAATTACGGAGAACTAGAAGCCGATATTGAATTAGGTTGGTCATCTACAGTCTATCAAGGACAATTTGTTTTAATCTTCTATGGAGATAAAGGCGACGAAGGAAGTGATTATGATACCAATCTAAGTGCTGATATTGGAACATACGGGCGTAGTTATAACAATAGTATATGGCAAAAGTCATACGAGGAAACAGAAGATAATCCAACTGGCTTTACTTATACTATGATTGCCGATATTAGCGGCGGCACGCCTACTATAACAGTTGGCAAAACTATTGCAGTTGGGGCAGATCAAAATCCTGACGTTTCAGTAGATAATACTAACCCAGATGCTCCTGTTCTTACTTTTGAAATTCCTGTTTCTAATAGATGGTGGACTGGCACGTTATTTACAGGAGAAGGCCAGAAGCAAGACTCAACTTTAGAAGGTGTTATTCGCGGCGACTTCTATTTAAATACTGATACTGGAGAACTCTACCAGTGTAGCGCTGTTAGTGGTTCAAATTCTACTTGGGATTATCGAGGACTTTTAGTTGGCCCTTCTGTTGAATGGGAATTTGGAAATACTGCTGGTTTATCAAGTTGGGCAAGTTCAGCTAAAACAGAAGATGTTTATTTTGATACTGATACGGGAACAATTTATCAAAAGACAAGCAGTAGTTACGAGCAAGTTGGCTCTATTATAATTCCTAATCTTAATAGCGTAAAGACTAATTCTCTTAACCCATATACTGTTACTGGTGGAGGAACTGGCGCGAATGCCGTTAATCCTTCTTTCACTATTGATACAAGTTCTTCAAGAGTAAATCCAGCAATTACGGCAAATCTTCCTAAAGCGCCAATGATAACAATAGAAGACGAAGTTGAATCGTTGGCCCCTTCTTCTAATCCTACTGTTAATGTTACTTATGAAACAACTGGTTTAAGAATTAAACTTGGAATTCCTCGCGGCCAAACAGGCGCAGGACTAGTTGTTAATGAAGGTATTTATAACAAAGGCGAAGATGGAAATCCTGATGTTGAAAGCCCTGCGGAAGGTAACTGTTACTTTGTAATAGGAGATAGTGACACCGAAAGAGAATTATGGATTTACGCCAATAGTCAATGGACAAAGATCGGCGATTTCGTTACCGGCGCTATTATTGATGATTCTCAAGCCGCTACAAATTCGGTTTACTCTAGTTCAAAAACAATTAATGAAATTACTAGTAGAGTGAATACAGCTGTATCTGATAAAATGAAATGGGGGACATTCTAATGGCTAGATATTTATATCCTAATGGAAAAGTTGGGCAAATTGAACAAACTTTTGAGGCTGGCCAAGAGGTAACAACCCTCATTTGCCAGAAAGAAAAAGTTCAAGATTTTAAAGGATTGGTTAAAATTGGCGTTGTCGCCGCTCCAGGCACTATGATGGAGATTAATGGCGCGCGAATTAAGATTAGTCCAAGTGGATGTTATGAACTTGATAATACAGTTTTGATTTATAGTTTTAAGTTTCCTGATGGGGCTGAAGCTATGATAGATTATGTCATTTAAGGAGGTGCGCACATGGGAGTAAGTTTTTATGGTGCCATGTTCAGTGGTGGCGGAGGCGCTGCTGGGCGCGGTATCCAAAATATTGAAATTAATGAAGAAGGACAAATGGTTATTACTTATACTGATGGTTCTTCACAAAATTTAGGTTCAGTTGTTGGTCCTTATTATTATCCAGAAATGACAATACAAGATAATATTCCTATTTTAACTTGGACTAATAATGGAGGACTTGAAAATCCTGACCCTTTTGAATTTCCTATATGTGAATGCACTAGTGATGACGACATATGGGTTGATATTGGAGATTCCTCAGATTCTGGGGATCTCGAATGGAATGAAATACTTGCTACGAGGGGGTAAATTAATTTATGGCTCTTGTAAAATTTTATGAAGGTACTCTTGCTGCCTATAAGGCGCTAAAAGCCAAAGAAGCCAATGCTCTTTATTACATTACCGATTCTAATCCTCCGCTAATGTATAAGGGCGACAAACTTTATACCAATAACTTCGTCGTTGTTGCTGCTCTTCCTGAAACTGGGAACGCTATTCAGGGAGTTCTGTACGTCAATAAGACTGATAAGGCTCTTTATTCTTTTAATGGTACTGGGTTTGATCAGCTAACTGCTAAGGTAACTACTACTGTTACTAAGGGTTCTACTGATATTCCCACTGCTGGCGCGGTTCAAACTGCGATTCAGACCGCTCTTGAAGGCGTTACTGGCGGTTCTTCTCTGATTGATTCTATCACTGCGGGTTCTGCTGACGCGCAAATCGTTGTTCATCAGGCTGGTGGCTCTACTGAGACAGTTACTGTTCCTGGAGTCGTTGTTAATCCTACTTACGACGCTGGAACCAGAACTATTGTTCTGAATAAGTCTACTGGCGAAGCTCTTACCATTGCTCTTGGTAAGGATATGGTCGTTAAGTCCGGTACTTACAACGACGAAACTCATAACATTGAGCTGACTCTGACTGACGATTCTGTTGTCTATGTCCCTGCTCAGGATCTTGTTGACGTTTATACTGGCGGCAACACTGGTACTGCTACTGTTGCGGTCGATGGTTCTAATGTTATTACTGCCACCGTTAAAGTTGCTACTGCTCAGGAAGAGGAAACTAATGACCTGGTTGCTCGTGCCGACGGTCTGTTTGTTGATGTTACTACTAAGATCAACAACCTGCATACCACTATTACTGGAGAAATCGGCGATGCGGTTGACGCGGCTATCAAGGAAATGCTTCCAGACAGTGCTGAGGAAGGCGACACTCTAAAGGACGTTCTGACTGGACTTCAAACTGATCTGACTGCTCTTGAGGGCCGTGTTGGAACTCTTGAAACCCAGATGGGCACTGCCAATGGCAATATTTCCGATCTTCAAGGCCGCATGACCGCCGCTGAAGGTAAGATTACTCAGGCTCAATCCGATATTGACGCTGCTGAGGCCGCAATTACTACTCTGAATGGCGCAGAAGAGACTGTTGGTTCTGTGAAGAACACTGTTGCAACCTATCTCACTTGGCGCACTATTGGCGCCTAATTAATATAGCTTAATTTTAAGGGGAGAGGTGGTTCTGCCCTTCCCCTTTTATCTTAACTTAAAGGAGGTAATAAATCTAAATGGCTCTCGTAAAGTTTGAAAGAGGCAATAAATCTGCTCTGCCTTCGACTATGTCTGATGGAAAGATTTATATTGTTAGCGATGCACAAGAGATGTATGTGGATGTAAGTGACTCTAATCGAATTAGAATTTCCGATATTATTTCCGTCGCTAATGAAGAAGCTTTGCCTCTCGCGCCATTAGATAAATTTTATTACGCTCAACAAGAAGCTAAATTATTTAAGTATCAGGATAGTGATTGGGTTGAGATTGGCGGAGTTGCCAATTATAATGAATTGTCTAATCGCCCTTCTATCGGTGGAGTTACGCTCGAAGGAAGTCTTTCGGCAAAAGATTTAGGGCTTCAACCAGCAGGTAATTATCTTACTTCTTCTTCTCTTGATGTAGATCATATTACTTTTTGGGAAGATGACGAAGGCGGTTCTGGTAGAGATATAACAATAGAAGGGAATCCTCTTACTTATTGGCAAAATCTAACTGGAACTTGGAATGCAGTTTGTACAGCTGGGGAAGATACTTATAATTTAGTTTTAGCAGATACTGGTGTTGACGCTAATTTAAATTATTTCACTTTGCGCTTTATTGCGCCTGATAACTATCAAGATGGATTTACGTTCACTTTTGATGGTGAAATTTATACCGCTGACAGCGCGGAATTTGAGACTGACCAAGTTGTTTTATTAAACTTTAATAAAAATAATAATAAATGTTATTTTTCTGCTGGTGTAGGCGGAGGTGGAAGCGCTTCTGAGATCACTATAACTTCTCAAAGTGGTTGGAGCGCAACTAATGTACAGGATGCTATCACAGAACTTCAAGATGCTGTTGATGGTTTAACCTCTGCCGCATATGTTGTCCAAGCGACTGCGCCTTCTAATACAAAGCAGCTTTGGGTTGATACTTCTTCCACTCCGAACGTTCTTAAGTATTATAATGGCTCCGCATGGACAGGAGTAGCCGGCAACTAGGGTTAATTATTTGACTTTTTGAGTTTTTTCTAGTATCATATTCTTAAAGGGTTGAGAATATGATAAAAAAAATTCGGTTTAGGGTTTATGAGAGATAAGCCAGAAGATGTTCAAAAGAAAATTGATTATGCTATGAAGGCAGGAATTAATTATTTTGAATCTTGTAGATTTTATATCAACAATAGATGTGAACAGCTTATCGGCGAAGCCCTAAAGAGATACAATCGAGAAGATTATATTCTTTGCGCAAAGATGCCAGTGTTAGGAGAATTAGAATCAAGACCTCCTAACGAAATCTTCGAGGATCAGTTAAAAAATCTTAACACTGGCTATTTTGATTACTACCTTTTACAAGCACTTGATAGAAATAGCTTGAAAATTCTTAAAGATACAAAAGCAATACAGTATCTTATAGATCAAAAGAAGAAAGGTAGAATTAAAAATCTTGGGTTTTCGTTTCATGATACATTGCCTTTCCTAAAGATGTATTTAGATCTTTATGATTGGGATTGTGTTCAGATACAATTAAATTATTATGACTGGTTTCTTGGAGAAGCGCAAAAATTAGTTCAAGAATTGAAAAGTAGAGATATTCCTATCTTTGTTATGGGCGCTTCTAAAGGAGGAACTTTAGTTAATAATTTACCCGAGAAGGCGCGAGATTTTTTATATAGAGAAAATCCATATTATACTTGTTTAGACTTTCTTTCTTCTATTGATGTTGATATGGTTCTTTTAGGTGGCAATAGTATAAATGAGATTATGAGTACTTTACAATGGTCAGAGGCATGTGTTTCTTTTAGCGGTTTGCGCGCGATAATAGATGAATATAAAAAGATTGATATTATTGGGTGCACTTCTTGTCGCTATTGTGAAACTGTATGCCCGAGGTCTATTCCTCTTGGGACTATATTTAAATTATATAATAATATCCTTGAAAAATCAAATGATAAAGATTATGAGGAATATAGAAAGATACAAAAATCAAAGCATAGTGGATTTAATTGCATAGGTTGCGGCTCTTGCGAAAAAAATGTCCGCAACATTTAAATATAAGGGAATTATTAAAAACTAAAATATTTACATTACGATTATAAAGGGGTATAAAAATATGTCAGCCTTTCAAGGTTATGAACTTTGGACGGTTACCGAACAAATTGGTGTTAATATCGATGCTATCCATGTCGAGTATTTAAAGAAAGTTGCCGAATAAGAGGTGATTTAAATGCCTGTGAGTGTTAAACAACTTAGAGATAATCAAAATAATTTTATTTATCCAAAGATTGCAAAAGAAGGACTTGTTGAGCCAATCAATGGTAACGATGTTGGTATTTCCGCGATTAATGGAATTCAATCATCTACCGTCCAAGGCGCATTAAACGAGCTAGCGGGCAATAACGTTGAAATCGTAAAGACCGCGACCGGAGAGGTTATCAGCGTATCCGACAGCGCGGATTATCGCTTGCTTGGGCTTAAGTTATATGGCAAGAGCGTGCAGGACGGCGTGCCCACACCGGAGGCTCCGGTGGAGATCGAGAGCGCGGGGAATACCGGGAGCATTACCCTTACAATCGCGAACCAAAATCTCGCTAAAAGTGTAAGCTATACACCCGCGACTGCAAATTACGGAACATTGGCATATGTGAATGCGGTTTCCATTATGCCAAAAGTCGGACAAACATATACTTTGAGCGTTGATCTTGAGGCGGAAAGCTCAACTAAAGCATATTGGAATAAATACCTTGGTTTTCCAAGTGATCTACCTTTTGCTGTAAATCCCGGGAAAGCCAGATATTCGCGTACTATTACTTTTACTAAAGAGTTCCAAAATAACATTGCAGTAAGCAAAAGTAATACATCTGATGGTGTTAAGATAACCCCGTCTAATTTTATGCTTACTCCTGCGTCTGTGACTGATGTACAATTTGTCGAGAGCCAGTTCCAAACCCTCACCTACCCCACCCCGAACGGCCTGCCCGGAATCCAGGTCGAGAGCGGCGGTAACTACACAGATGAAGACGGACAGCAGTGGATTTGTGACGAGGTGGATTTTGCATCCGGCAAAAAAATACAGCGCGTCGGCGTGATTAACAGTTACAACAGCGAGAGCGTCGGCGAAGTGTATATGTCCAGTACTGGGCAGCTTACCGCTGGGGCGAAGGTACTCTATCCTCTGACCGAGCCCGTTGAAACCGACCTCACCCCCGAACAGCTGGAGGCGTATGCGGCGCTTACGACGTATAAGCCCAACACCACAATCACGACAGACAGCAGTCCGGCGGCGGGGGTTGAGGTCAAGTACCTGACCGATTCGGGCGTCGCGGAGGTGCTGGATGGCAAGCAGGACAAGCTCACCGGGACGACGGGGCAGTTTGTCGGGTTTGACGCGGAGGGCGAGGCCGAGGCGCAGGAGATCACGGCGGCGAACGTGGGCGCTATGCCCACAGTGGATGGCGGCACGGCCGGGCAGTATCTCCGCAAGACGGCAGACGGGCAGGCGTGGCAGGACGGGCCGGATTTAAGCGGGTACGCGACGCAGAGTTGGGTCAACGGGCGCGGGTATCTAACAGCTGTACCGGACGAATATGTGACGTCCACAGAGCTTACCCAGGCACTCGGCGATTATGTTACAGCCGATATGCTCAGCGGGTACGGGTACATTACAAGCGCGGCGCTTAACGGGTACGCTACGCAAAGTTGGGTGCAGGAGCAGGGATACTTAACGGCTGTACCGGCGGAGTATGTGACGGATACGGAGTTGACGGCTAAGGGATACGCAACCACGGCGGATGTGGCGGAGACCTACGCCAAAAAGGCCCTTAAGTTTACCGGGACGTTTACGGCGGCTGGATGGACGCAAGAAACAGCAGTCGGCCCCCCTGGCGGGACTTCGGTCAGGTACAGCCAGACGATCAATGTATCCGGGCTAACGGCGGACGACGAGCCGATCATTGACCTTAATTCGACGGCGACAGACGCGGACACTTTTAACGGGCAGTTGGAGGCGTTCGGGCTGGTCAGCAACTTTACGACCGGGGCCGGGACGCTGACGGCGGTTGTCTTGGGGGACAGCGCACCGGAAGTGGATATTCCGATTCATGGGATGGTGATTTACTAATGGCAAACGCGATTATTTCCGGCAGACGGTACCCCAATGGGGGGGGTGACGGATTGAACTGGGTGAAGGTGTATCCGGGAGCAAATGGGGCATCGGCGGGGGAGAGGATTGTTGTGGAAACGTACCTAAATACGGTTACAATCTCGCCTGAAGTCACAAGCGGTTATACAGGTGTTTATTGGGAAGCGAGCGGCCACGAAATGCAGGAAGTGATGCTATTTAATTTATCGTCTCTAGCGGTAGGGCAATCTGTGCAAGTTGCCGATCAATTTGGCGAATACATCCGAATTGCACGAGAAGGTAACGACACATACGCGTTTTACTATGGCGGCGACTTTAGCGTTAACTATTTATACTACTCTCCCATAACCCTACCGGAATAAGCGAGGTGATGTAATGGATGAATTTCTTTCCACCGAAGTCCATGCGGAGTTTGCCCAGCGGATGGAGGACGAGCACCGCCGCATCAACCACCGGCTGGGCAAAGTGGAGGAGACGGCGGCAGTTGTACCTATAATATCAGCGATTTCCAAGAGGAATATGGAGAAACAGGCCCTTACGGAACCGCAAGGGTTATTGGAAACATAGAGATTAGTTGGGGAGACAATACATAATGGCAAACGCATTCATTTCTGGCAGGCGCTACCCCTATGGAACTACAATAGTTCCAAATGCAAATAGTTCCTTTTATTCTTTTGTAGCCAATAGCGCAACAAATGCGCATTTAGTTGACGGCAAAGAAATTTCTGAATGGACTGCTGGAACTGTTTGGACTTGTACTTATAATAATGGAATAATTACTCTTCCAGAAGGAAAAAAATTAAATCAAGGAAATATTCAACCTATTCAATTTATCGCGCCTACAGCTAGTAACAGCTTAACTACGCTTACAATAAATAGTCAATCTTATACAATAAAAATGCAAGATGGAAGTGAAGTTCCTGAGAATTTGTGGGCGGCTAATTCAGTTGTTTTCGCTGTTGTATCAGAGGATCAAAAGACAATAAATTTTAAGAGCGGCGGCGGAGGAATATCGTTAGATCCTTTAACGAATCCTGCTGTCGCCGCTAATATTTTGACCGGAAAAGAAGTATATAATGACCAAGGGAAAAAAATTACTGGTACAATGGCAGAATATTCAACTGCTCAAACAGGTGGTACTCCTACAACAGATGGAACCAATGTCACAACTCCTGTAACTCTTTCTGGATATTATACTACTGAATCAGGATTAATTGTGCCGAAATCAACAGTATTAGGTGTTGTATTGCCTAATAATACAACTGCTACAGCATCGGATATTTTATATGGAGAAACCGCTTATGACAGAAGCGGCAATCTTCTAACTGGTACTATTAAATCAAGTACAGGTGAGCAAGGGACAGTAGCTGATATTAAGATTACCACAGATACAACTCATTCTACATATGGCAATATAACTTCTAACGGTAATTATAAAATTGCCCTTGAACCCGGATTGAGCAGGTATGTAGATTCAACTGTAATATGGCCTACTTATATTAAGGTTAATACTCCAAGCATGGATTGGGGAAGAACTGATTTAAAAGAAGACAGCGGTTCTTTTACTATGGATTTTAACTCGTCTGATCAATATTATTATACAACTATAACAGTAAGTTTTAACAGTATATGGCGTTTTGAATGCTTTAATAATAGATTAGATTTTACCGTTCCTAATCCAGCAGGATCATCATATAGGGATGTAGGTTTACAGAACAAATATGTGGGTTTCTATGCACCAGGGCATTTAGCTGTTGACGAATGGGATGACCGAGGAAGCGCAGATGGAGTATGGGAAATTCCTAATATTTCTATTGATAGAAACTATGATCCAATTAGAGAAACAGTAAAAAAGAATAAAACTATATATTTAAGAATAGGATATCATTCAGTATCTGGAACGAGACGCCCAATAGTTGAAACAGGAGTTCGTTACACTTGGTGGGCTTTAGGAGTAAACGAATGAAATATTTAATTTTATATAATAGTGACAATGGAATAATTAAATTTTCTTCTTCTCTTAATGGTGCAGAGAATAATTTTAATGCGATTGTTAAAGATATTCCACAAGGTAAAAGACCTTTAAGTATAAATATTGAAAATGAAGAAGTTATTTTAGCAGACGAAGCAGTAGAAGAAAATTATGAACAAAGAATTTCTGCACTAGAACAACAAGTAGACGCTTTGCTTGCTGTTGACGAAGGAGAAATAACAAAATGAATTTTTTCTTCTATCAAAACGAATCAGAGCTTCCAGAAGATATAATTAATGGAAACTGTTATTTCGTTTCTAATTCATCTTCTTCAAAAGGCTTTGATATATATTTAGATGATGAAGGTTCGCGCAAAATTTTCGATGAATCCATAGTTGGTTTAACATATAATCAATTTATGGAAGCAATAAAAGATTTAATCTTCTCTACAATTAATATTAATGCACCTTCAAACATCTCTGTCTCTCCTACTGCTTATGTATTAAATGAGCAACAGAAAGAGGCAAATTCTTTTCCAGTTCGCGCTCTAGGTAACTATACTGGTTACATAGTTTATGGAAATCAAGGGAAAAGCGCGTCCGCAACAATAGAAATAACAAAAACAGGACAGACATTAAATCTATCACCTAGCGCGGCAGAGGTTACAGTATCTACAAATATGTCTACCTCTTCTATTGTAACCTTTACCGCGCCATCAGGTAAACAAATCCAAGGGCAGGCTTCTAATAAATTTGTTCTTTGGGAAAATGGTTCTTGGAAAGCTTCAATAGGAAGTAATTCTGCTTCATTTACTATTACTCTTGGGCAAAATACAACAGTTATGATTAATGAAGAAGAGCCAGAGCCTTCAAATGATTATTATATTGGATTCATTACAGATTCTCATGAAAGCGTTGCAGGTTTAAGCGATCTTAAATCTCATAATCCAGATATTATAATTCATGGCGGAGATTATATTGAATATGGCGCGCCTAGCGTTTTAACCTCTAATGTTCGCTCTTTTGGTAGCCATATTGCCTGTATGGGAAATCATGACTATACAGCAGACAGCGGATATTCAGAATATGTTTCAGATTCGCAAACTTCTAGTTGCTTCTCTGGAACTTTAATGCAGAACAGAACAACTAAATATTATTATTATGATATTGATAGTGCAAAAATCCGCATTATAGTTTTGAATACACAGGATAGAAATGCCTCTAATTCTTCTACCGATCCACAGCATAATCATAATATTTCCTCTAGTCAGCTTAGCTTCTTAAAGTCGGCGCTTCAAGGTAAAAGCTCTGATTGGCGCGCAATTATAGTATCTCATGCGCCATTAACTCCTATGAATGACAGACCAGGCTGGTATGGTGGAACAGCAGGCTCTCTTATGACAAGCATTTGTTCTTCTACTCTTGCAGGATATTCTGTTGCAGACGCAGGAGATAAAATGCCAGTGTTGCTTTGTTTAAGTGGGCATTGTCATGCTCTTGGCTATAAATATTACAATGGCATTTGCCACTTAACCGGCTATTCAAATAATGCTGGTAAAAATACTTACGGTGGAGAATCAGGAGATAATGGTACTCCTGGACCAAATAAATCTCACTGGTACTTAATTAAAATCACCTCTAAGAACCAAGTAACAGTTTATGATTATGCGAATAATTCTATTTTTAAAACAATAGAGATAGATGGTACAGAGAGTGGCGGCGGTCAAGGTAATCCAGGTTCAGATTCTACTTTCTCTTGTATTGCTTTTGAAGATGGGAAGCTTCAATACCTAGATACAACTAGAACTACTTGGAATAATAACAATAGAAATGGAACACTGGGTCAAGTTCTTTATCCACATTGTGATAAAACTACTGTTACGCTAGATTCTGGTCAACCTAATACTTATACTTTTGTAAACGGTTTAATGCAAAATGGGGTTACCAGAATGCCTATGACTCCACCAGATGGAATTTCTGCAACTTATGCGGCTTATTTTAATAGCTCTGGTGAATATATTGGATACAGCAATGCTTCTTCTCAATCGAAGACAAATAATCCAACCTCTTCTTGGTGGGACGATAATGGCACTGGTAATGGAGACTTTTTTGGAGTTCCAGAACAAAAACTTTCAGATGCTTTAGGGAGTTGACAAATGATGATAGAAATTCTTCATTATATTCCAGTCCTGGGTGTCGCAATACTTATAAATATTGTATTAGGGCTATATAATAGCTTAGGTACATTAGAATTAAAATTTGACTGGAAGAAATTAGTTGGTGGCATTCTAAAAGCGCTATCAATTGGCGCGGCGTTTATTAGTCTTGCCTATTGCTTTGACGCAACAGGCACAACTATTGATTTTACGGTTTTTGAAATAAATCCTTCTACTATCATGACTTCAAGTATTGTCCTTTATGTTGGTAAAGGATTAATTAATCTAGCTTCTATTTTAGGAGTTTATCAGAAAAAAGGAGATACAATAGAAAATGAAACTACAGGGAATTGATGTTAGTAAGCACCAAGGAACAATTACCTGGTCTTCACTAAAAGGAAAAATTGATTTCGCTATTATTAGAGCCGGCTACGGGCGTTATGCCAAACAAAAAGATGCTCAAATGGATAATAATGTTAAGGGCGCCAAAGCTAATGGAATTCCTTATGGCTTCTATTGGTACTCTTATGCCACGACCGTAGCTGAAGCCAAACAAGAGGCGCAAGTTTGCCTACAAGTTATTAAAGGTACTGATCCTACTTGGCCAGTCTTCTTCGATCAAGAGTATGAACCTGGAATTCTCGCGCTTTCTACTCAAACTAGAACGGATATTTGTAAAGCTTTCATGGATGCTATTAAGGCTGCGGGCTACAAAACTGGCCTTTATTGTTCTTATGACTGGCTAATGAATAAGGTTTATCGCGCGCAATTAGATGGTTACGACAAGTGGGTAGCTCAATATGCTAACTCTTGTAGCTATACTGGCGATGATAAAGTTATGTGGCAGTATTCAAGTTCTGGTAGATTGTCTGGTATCAATACCAATGTTGATATGAATTATGGATATAAAGATTATAATACCGACACTGACACAAAAGGTACTGGCAAATGGCAAAAGTATGCAGATGGCCGTTGGCGCTGGGTTTATGAAGATGGTTCTTATGATAAGAATGAATGGCTAAAAGTTGATGGTCGTTGGTATTGGCTTGATACTCAAGGCTATTGTATTACTGGTTATAAAACCATTAACGGTAAGGACTATTATTTTGCTGAGCAATACGCGCTTAATGATGAAATTAAAGAATGTCAGCTTCTTATGACAGATACAAGTGGAGCACTAAAATAATGGACTGGAAAAAGAAAGTTAATGGCTATATTCCTTCAAAGGCAGATCCTCGCGATTATAAGATGCAGCTTACTTATGGAGCCGAGGAATTGCCAGAAGAATATAATGTAGATGTTAAGCATTATGTACACGACCAAGGAGAAATTAATAACTGTGCTGCGCACGCGCTTTCAACTTTTGTAGAAATTTTCCTTGATTCTCTTGGCAAATTTCAAAAAGTAAGCTATCCTTGGTATTACGGAGATAGACGCTATACCGAGAATCAAGAGGAAGGATTAATTGCGCGCGATCTTCTTAAAACTGCGCAAAAAGATGGTGGACTATATCTTTCTGATTATCCTCTTGATCAGGAAGTTCCAGACGTTATTGAAACATTTAACAATAATTATGAAGCGTTTAAGGATAAGGCGCAAAATCTTAGAATTGCAAACTATTACTCTTGTACAGCAGTAGAAGAAGTAAAAGAAGCCGTTATGAAATATGGCGCGGTTTTAATTGGCACTTATCTTTTTGAGAGTTTTGGCGCGGTAGCTACTGGACAAACTCTTTATATGAGTGAACCCATAATTACAGGTAATACCATTGAAACTCCTGTTGGCGGTCATATGATGATTATCACAGGATGGATTAAAGATTATTTTATCGTTCAAAATTCTTGGGGCGGAAGCTTTGGAGATAAAGGAACATTCTTCATGCCTTTCTCTCTTGCTACTTGGAATCAAAGGACAGGCTTCCCAGTTAATGTCTTTGAAGCATGGGCTATTGATGGAATGTATATTGATGGACAACTTGTTTCTTTCAATAGCGAAATTGAAGAACCTGTTGATCCTAAGCCTACTCCGGAACCTGATCACGACCCAGAAGAGCCTGTAGAAGGTGACGGTTGGGTTAAGGAAGAGAACGGTAAATTCAGATATTATAAAGATGGATATTATGTTATCGGCAAATGGATGATCGATGATAACGATTATTATTTTGATCATGATGGTTACATGTTGACAGACTACTTATGGGAAGGCGACGATAGTAAGTGGTACTGCATTAATAACAATGGCGTCCAAATTGCAAATTGTTGGTACATAATTGATGGTCGTAAGTATTTCTTTGATGAAGATGGCGCGGCAGTTCAAGGCTTCAAAGAAATTGATGGAAAGAATTATTATTTTACAGAGTTCCCAATTGGTGGACTTAATTATCATCAGCTCTTGATTACAGACGAGAACGGAGTTATCCAATAATAAAAAGGCTAGTCGTTAATTTGACTAGCCTTTTTTATTTTTACCAAAAATTTTTGGCAAAACCGTTTAAGAAGATTTTGGCAATTTTTAAAGATAAGTGAAAGGAGCTGAAAAGATTGATTCCACAATATTATATGCCTCCAAATCAAAGATTAGCTTATCTTGAACAACAAGCTCAACCTAATATGTATCAAATGCCGCAGCAAAATAATTCAATGTTTCTTAAAGGGCGGCCAGTTGCAAGTCTTGAAGAAGCAAGAGCAAGCATGATTGATTTCGACGGATCTATATATTATTTCCCTGATTTAGCAAACAATAGAATTTACACAAAGCAATTTAATCTTGATGGGACGTCTTCTCTGAAAGTCTACGAAGTCGTTACCACACCAGCTCCTATGGCACAGGAATCAATGCCAGTGGGAGACTTCGTAACTAAAGAAGACTTTCAAAAAACTGTAAGCGCCTTATGCGCGGAAATAGATAAATTAAAAGGAGTCCAACAGAAACAAAATGATGAATCTAAACCAGCTTATGAATTTTAATCCTGTTTTCGTGCAAGCTATGAAAATGGCGCAAGGGAAGAATTCTCAAGAACTTGAACAAATTGCGCGAAACATTTGTAAAGAAAGAGGACTAGATTACGATCAAATGTTCTCTCAATTTAAACAACAGAAGGAGTTTTTTGATAATGGCTTTAACAGACGGTAATGGACTTTCTGTAGCTGATGCTATTGCTCTCCAAGATACTGGGCGCTATAACGACGGTATGTTTGGCAATGGCAACGGCTGGTGGGTTTTATTTCTTTTCTTCCTAATGTCCGGTGGCGGATGGGGAGGTTGGGGCAATAATGCCGCAACTCAAGGCGCGCTAACTAGAGCAGAACTTAGTGACGGTTTCACGATGAATAATATTGAGCGCCAGATTCAGGGTGTTCAGAATGGATTGTGTGACGGTTTTTATAGTATGAACACTACCAATCTTCAAGGGTTTAATGCTCTTGGTAGAGATGTTGATAGAAACGGTTCCGCAATTCAGTCAGCTATTGCGAATCTTGGGTACGAGACTCAGAATTGCTGCTGCCAGACTCAGCGCGCCATTGATAGCGTTAAATATGAAAATAGCCAGAACACCCGTGATATAATCCGCAATAATGATGCGAATACTCAGAGAATCATAGATGTTCTGACTAATAATACTATTCAAGACCTTAGAGATAATCTGCAATCTGCTCAGCTGCAACTGAGCAATCTGTCTCAAACTCAGAGATTAATTGAGACTCTACAGCCTACCTCTAAACCAGCTTATATTACTTGCAGCCCATATGCCAGCGCTCTCCCATATGGTTTTAATAACTATGGCTGCGGCTGTGGATGCAACTAATTAACTTTAAATGCGGCGGTTGCCCTCATTTTGTGAAGTCGACCGCCGTTACCTTAACGGGTACACAATTGATTATAACAATTCCTCAGAATACTTTTTCTAATGGCGAGAAAGTTTGTATAGGAATTGCGCAATCAATTCCAGACAATATTACTTCTTCTGATACTGTCGTTATACAAATTGGAGACGCTACGACTTATCAGAGCTTAATTACTCGTTGCGGCAATGCTGTTCGCGCGGACCAAATCAGATGTGGAAAAACCTATCATACTTTTGTCGCTACTGATACACAATTATTTGTTGTAAGTCAATGCGAGCTATGTAAGACTGGATATAATTATCCCACATTAACAGGAAGCGTGGCGACCCCTGCAACGTAATGAAAGAAGTAATTCAAAAGATAATAGTTCATCAAGCGGAAGGGGTAGTCTTCCACGATATGATGACTGATTATTTTGATTTTTTAGGACTTGATGGATTTATGAAACTACATGAACATCAAGCGGTTGAAGAAGCGTGCGAATATAGAGAAATGAAAGAATTCTTTATCGATCATTTCCAGACGATGTACGCTCCAATAGAAATGAAAGCGCCTTCGGTTATTCCCAACGATTGGCAAAAGCATAAGACTACAGAAATTAACGCTGCATCTGTCAGAACTTTAACCAAGAATGCTTTTGATCTTTACCTCAAATGGGAAAAAGAAACAAGAGAGCTATATAAAGAATGCGCAAAGGCGCTTAAAGATGAATGTATTGAGTGTTATTACAAAGTTCTTGAACTACTAGATGATGTAGAGAAAGAAATTCGTAAGCTCGAAGATATGATGGTTGATTTGCAGGTCTCTGACTATGATGCAAAAAGCATCACAAAAATGCAATGCAAACTAAAGAGAGAATTCAAATATAAAGACTGACGAAACAGGGGAGAAGAATTAATCTTCGCCCCTGTTTTTTATTTTTTTATTCAAAACTTTCTCGTATAATTCTTGAAGATGGCCATCATCTTCAACTTGCTCATAAGCATCATACATTTTTTGGAAGTTTTGAAGTTCGTCTACATAAATAAAATCTTTCTGTAATAGGCCAATCGCATTTTGAGTAATTTGATTATAGAAAAATAAAGTATAAGAGTCGCGCATTATATCGAGGCTATGCTGAATTTCTTTAAGTTGTGACTTTACTGCTTTATTTTCTTCATTGGTAGTTTCTAAGACTTCAAGTATCCGTTCATTAACCGCGGACTCAATCATCTTTTTATGATCGTCACTTTTGATCTGTTGTTTTACCAATTCAATCAACTTCTGTCTTTCTTCTTCTTCTTTAACTTCTCTTAGCTTTTTATACTGCTTTTTATAATAAGCAAAAGCCGCGCTAAGAAGGGCAACTATAATACCGAATAGAAATTCTACCCAATATTTTATGATAAATTCTCTCATTGTTATTCCTCCCACAAGAGCATCAATCTATCACTTTATTTTTAAAATCTTTTAAATCTTTTAAGTGATTCTGCCCTTGTGGGAGAAACTTTTAACTCCAATCGAAGTCTTTATCTTTTGATAATAGAATATGTTGCCCTATACATATGGCATCTGCTTCATCCTGGGTGGCTTTGATACCGAAAGTATTTTTTACATATTCTTGCGCGGCCTTTTTCTTATCTGCTCTTGAACGACCTTTGATATTACAGGTGCTGCGCCAAGTAGCAGAAGGAACCACTATATAATCTACATATAATTCAGTAAACAATTCAAGAAGAACTCCTTGGACGTGCGCCAACTTTTTATACGTTAGTACATTTGCCTCTTGTGTACTGCCAGGAATTTTTTGCAGTTGAATATCTTCAATAGCAAAAGTAAGGCTATCTTCTTTATACTCTTGAATTAAATTTTGAATCATATCGCGCAGCTGGACAATTCTAATTAAATAATCTCCGTCAAATTTTGTATGGCCGAATTCTTTTAAATCCCCATTAACAAAAATAGCGTAGCCAGTGACATTCGTCGCCTGGTCTAACGCTATTATGACATTATTTACTTGTGGAGCCAAATCCACCGATTCTTTCTGTTGTTACTGAGTCGCCTAGGTTACAATATGGGAGAATAATTCCTTGGCCGATTACGTCACCAGCCTTAAGTTGAATTCTAAATGGGGATAGATTAATTAGCTGGAGGAATATCTCACCATCATTGTCGGGATTTCCATAATAGTCGGCATCTATAACCAATTATGTTACCCCTAAGGCTTTTTATCCTTAGGTTCTTATGATTTATCATCTCATAAGTTCGGCGTACATTTTCCTATATAGGATGAACACTCTTGGGAGTATTATATTTATTCAACTCCTACGCTCTACGGTGGCAAATGACCTTTCGTAATTCATTTGCTTACCTCGGTATTACCCAGTAAAAATATGAAGGGCTTCACCGATTTTGCTCATTTTATAGTCGGCGTTATTTTTCAATAAAAGAACTTGTTTCTAATTTTAAATCCTCTAAAGATAGATCATTGTATCTCGTATATGGTATTCTAATTAACGGGATATTGTTTTCTTTACACCATTGTGATTTCATAGTATCATGCCTATGAGTATATTCATAATCAAATATGCTTTCTTCAAAATGTTGAATTCCATCATATTCAATTAAATATTTATCATTTACATAAAAATCAAATGGCATTTCTTTTGCATCTTTACAAGTTAGAAAGGTTTTTTCTATTTCAAAAGGGATATTTGCTTGTTGGAGTATTTCTTTAATTTTTTCATTTCCTTTAGAAATATTACTATGCGCCCCACAGCTTAAACTTAAGCCATTCCTTAAAGAAGCGCTGCTAACATCTCTTTCTATCCCACATTTACATCTACAATGCCAATAAACGTTTCCATTATTGCTTCTTTTATCTGACTCGTATAATACAGTCCAATATCCAAAAGTTTGTCCTGTTAAATCAAAATATGTTCTACTATAATCCTGTCTCTTATACACATCTCCGAGCCCACGAGACTGCAGCTAATAT
>ERZ1090860.203-NODE-204-length-37239-cov-9.730556_pt1 | contig 37239 bp, 37 predicted proteins | sample MGYA00478483_ERZ1090860 | MGnify/ENA primary metagenome ERZ1090860 (study PRJEB33644, sample SAMEA5815741) | chicken gut metagenome | biome: Chicken; feature: Gastrointestinal Tract; material: Caecum | place: Ireland | collected 2019-01-01 | study: A study of the...
GACCACGGACGAAAGGAAGTATGGCGTGGCGTTTCCTACCTTATGAGCTTTACACAATCATGCGTTACCTGCAGTACGATACCCTTCAGGAGATGGGCCTGGGGCATTTTGATTCCTGGGCCGCCGCTTTTGGAGAGACAGTGACGGCGATTGAGTTATCGCCGGAAGGGACGGGCTACCGTGCAAAAACACGGTTCGCCCGTTTTTTTAATCTTCCGGAACTGATCGCCCTGTTTAAAGAATCCGCTGATATTCAGACGGCGGATATGCTGAATCTCCCTGTGCCGGAGGCAGAGTACATCAATGAGGTATTGAAACCCAGTCCGGAGCAGGAAGATCTGGTCAGTACCTTTGCTGACCGGGCAGAAATGGTACGCTCCGGCGCTGTGGAACCACGTGAGGACAATATGCTGAAAATTACCAACGACGGGCGTAAGTGCGCACTGGATCAGCGGCTCATCAATGATATGCTCCCGGACTACCCGGACAGCAAGGTAAACCGCTGTGTGGAAAATGCCTTTGACATCTGGCAGGAGACAGTCCAGAACAGGTCTACACAGCTCATCTTCTGTGACCTTTCCACACCGAAAAATGACGGCTCTTTCAATGTATATGATGATGTGCGGGAAAAGCTGGTGGCAAAAGGGATTCCCAGGGAGGAAATTGCTTTTATCCATGAAGCCGGGACAGAGACAAAAAAGGCAGAACTGTTTGCAAAGGTACGCTCCGGGAAGGTGCGTATCCTGATCGGCTCCACGCCAAAACTTGGGGCGGGAACGAATATTCAGGACAGGCTGATCGCTCTCCATCATCTGGACTGTCCCTGGAAGCCGGCGGATCTGGAACAGCAGGAGGGACGTATTCTCCGGCAGGGAAACCAAAACCAAAAGGTGAAGATCTTCCGGTATGTGACGGAAAATACCTTTGATGCATACATGTGGCAGATTTTGGAGAATAAGCAGAAATTCATCAGCCAGATCATGACTTCAAAAAGTCCAGTCCGAGCCTGTGAGGACGTGGATGATGCAGCACTGTCTTATGCGGAGATCAAGGCCCTTGCCACAGGAAATCCCTATATCAAGGAAAAGATGGATCTGGATATTCAGGTGAGTAAGCTGAAGCTGATGAAAGCGAACCATACCAGCCAGAAGTACCGCCTGGAGACGGATATTGCAAAGAATTATCCCATGCAGATCACAGCGGCGAAAGAACGGCTGGAAGGGCTGAAGGCGGATGCCCAGGCGGTAAAGCCATTGTTGGAAAATGGGAAAGAAGAATTTTCTATGACCATCGGAGGTAAGGCTTATACCGACAGGAAAGAGGCAGGAACGGCGCTGATCGCTGCCTGTGCAGGATTAAAAGCCGTGAAAACTTCCGGACAGGTCGGGGAATTTTACGGTTTCCAGATGAGTGCGGAGTTTGACAGCTTCAACCAGAAATATATGCTGACGCTGAAACGCCAGTGCAGCTATAAGATTGAAGTCGGGAAGGACACCCTGGGAAATCTGCAGAGGATCAGCAATGCTTTATCTGGGATTGAAAGGAAAGTGGCAGAGACACAGCAGAAATTGGAAACCCTGCAGCAGCAACTGGAGACAGCGAAAGAGGAAGTGGCTAAACCATTTGAAAAGGAACAGGAACTGGCGGAAAAGTCTGAGCGGCTGGCAGAACTGAACGCTCTTTTGAATATGGATGAGAAGGGCCCTGCTGAAGCACTTGGTGCAGAAGAAGTGACGGAGGCAGCGGATCAGCCGAGAAGCCCTATGAATTACGCCGGAAGGGTGGCGGACGAAACGATTGTTGCGGACAGCCCCCACAGGCCATCGGTTCTTGGAAAGCTGAAAGAAGCCCAGGAGCGGATTGCAGCCGGACAAAAGAAGCAAGAGAAAATCCATAGGAAACTGGAACCGCAGTTATAAAAGAGCGGACTGTTAATAAGAACATGATCCTGCCGGGAAACCGGCAGGATTTTAAGGAGATTATTATGGCAGAAAAAGACAGAAATCAGAGAATGAAAGAAATTACGGAACGGTTGGAGCAGGGCGTAAAGGATATATTCACATCAGAGATGTATGCGAATTATCTAAGGACTATGTCACAATTCCATAGCTACAGTTTTAATAATACTCTGTTGATCCACTTGCAAAAGCCGGAGGCAAGCCTGGTGGCAGGGTATCAGACCTGGCAGAAAAAATTCCACAGACAGGTAAGGCGGGGAGAAAAGGGAATACAGATCATTGCCCCGGCACCGATCCGGACACGTGAGGAAATAGAAAAAGTCGATCCGGCGACCATGGAGCCGGTGTTGAAGCCGGACGGAACCCCGGAAATGGAAGAAGTGGAGTACACCATTCCACGTTTCCGTGTTACCACAGTATTTGATGTTTCCCAGACAGAGGGGGAACCTTTGCCGGAACTGGAGACACCGGAGCTGCTGGGCAGTGTGGAGAATTATGAAATATTTATGCAGGCAATCCGGGATATTTCTCCTGTGCCGATCCGCTTTGATGAAATTGAAAGTGGGGCAAAGGGATATTACAGCAGTGTGGATAAGGAAATTGTAATCCAGGAGAGCATGAGCGAGAGCCAGACTATGAAAACCGGTATCCATGAAGTCACGCATGCAAAACTCCATGACCGTGACATTATTGAGGAAATGGACGAGAAAAAAGACCAGATGACCAGAGAGGTAGAGGCAGAGAGCGTGGCATATACGGTCTGCCAGTATTTTGGACTGGATACGTCAGACTATTCCTTCCCCTATATTGCCGGGTGGAGCAGTGACAGGGATATGAAAGAGCTTCGCTCTTCTATGGACACAATACGAAAGGTGGCAGGCGAAATGATTGAACAAATCATGGAGAAATTTCGTGAGATAGAAATGGAGAGAGCAGAGATGAAGTGGGAGGATTTAATTCTCTGTATATCTGGGAGTATGGGTAGTGAATATGAATACTCCATTGTCAGGAATATGACACCAGAATTGCTTCTTGAACATGTACAAAAGTATGCGTATTTAGATAGAACGGAAGCGGCAGATCAATCATTAGAAGAATATTTAGAAGAACAGGGGGCGAATGTTCTTCCAATATACGCAAGCAATGGATTAGGGGAAGAAAAACCCATGAGCTTTTTTGATGTTGAATATGATGTGGATACAGGTGTTCGTACATTTAATGAGTTAAATAATCAGGAACAGGCGGAAATGTTGATAGAGAAAGCAGAATATATAGGAGGAACATTCAGTGAGGAAGAGAAGAGGCAGATTAAGGACTATTCATCAAAACTGGACAATTCTACAGAGATAAAAGGATTGATAGATAGGATTCTTGAAGAGAATGGCAAGATAAAACTCTGGGATTTAGATGGTTCTATGGAAGAAAATATGGTACAAGTGACCGAAACAACAAAAGGATTTACCGTGGATGGTCACTTTGGCACATGGCATACAGCAGAAGTAAAGCAAATCGCCGGAGAAACTTTCTTCCGGATGGAGCATGACGAATATGGTGATACCGTGGCAGGAATTATCATAAATGCAGACGGAAAGCTGGTAGCAGAGGATTTGGAACATGGATTTGATACCGGCGCTATGGAAGCGATTACGGAGTATTTGTATGAGAAAGTACCAGAGCCATTTATTAAACAATTCTATGTGGTAAATGACGCTTATGGGATAACCACAGAGCCGGAGTATCAGTTTTTCCATACCCTGGACGAAGCCATTAGTGCTTATCATCAGCTTCCAAATCATCTGGAGAAACATTTAGGCATGGAAAGTGCTGAACCGGTTCCGTCAAGGATGACATTGCTAAAATGCAGAAACGGGATCGACCAACTGGAAGATATAGAAAAAAGTTCTCTCAGCGGAAAGTGGATAAATCAGGAAGTGACACAGGCGCAGAGAAAAGCAGAGCTTTATCTGGATAACAGGGATACCGAAGTTGCTTATTGTCTGGGTGATGTTCAGCGCTATTTCTTTATCCAGACAGGGACAGAAGGGTATGATTATACAATTTATGACGCCGGTTTTAAAGAGATTGACGGAGGGATCTTTGATAATATGGATGTTTCCATGGAAGAGGCGGTTACGCAGATCCTGGATGATTATGGGCTTGCACAGAAAAGACGTGAGGTGATCGACTGTGAAAATTTCCTGGATAAAGTACAAGAAGCAGAAGTTACCCACGAAACAATACAGATGGCAAAGCCGTCTTTCCAAAATCCACGGACACTGGCGGAGGAACTGGATCAATTCCAGTACGACAATGATTTTTATGAATATCAGGATCAGGTGGAAAACCGGGAGACACATATAAAAGAGATTGAAGAATTGATCTGTGACGGGAAAACGAATGTGATCCAGGGATGGCTTCAGAATTATATAGAAGAAAACAACGATCAGGAAAATATTTTACGTGCAGAACAATTATTGAGGAAAATTCAGCAGATGCCGGCAGGTATTGAAGATGTTCCGCCCATAGAGGAAGCAAAGATTACATTTTATGCTGCAGAGTGCATGGAGTTCCCGGTTCTTGGAGAATACCATGATAATCTGACGCTTGCGGACGCTTATGAGAAATACAGGGCAATTCCCTCTGAACGGATTCATGGAATAAAAGGGATTGGCTTTCGCCTGGAGGATGGAAGTATGTATGATGGGGAATATGAACTGATGCGAGGCGGAGTGATTTCAAAGGATATGATAGACCTGATTCCTCATTATAAGGAAAGTCCCCTTGTGCAGAAAGCCGTCAGCGACCTGGAAACTATGCTTTTAATGGATAGACAGGAGGAGGCAGAGAAACATCAGTCAGTGGGCCGTAAGATAGATACCGGAGAGAAAAACAGGCAGCCGGTAAAGCAGAAAACCGGTACAAAACAGTCGGTCCTGCAGGCACTTAAGGAGCGCCAGGAAAGGATAAAATCTCAAAATCAAAAAACACTGCAGAAAACAGAAAAGAAAACCCAGGGGCGGAAGAAAGGAGAGCCGGAATTATGAGAGTAAGATTTGAGGAAGATGAGATGTTTGTAATGGCAATGTTTAAAAAGGAGAACCGTCTTGCGACAATGCAGGAGATACGCAGAATATTGCCTTTTATTAAAGAGGACGGGGAAATGCTGACGCTGGTTAATCATACTCTGGAAAAAATGGAGCAGCTTACGAACCAAGAATTTGCGGCAATAGATCTGGAGGATTACCAGCAGGACACTGGGGAGGAACCATAATGGAGATCAATCAGTTTGCCTTATACCAACTGAAGAATATTCCGGAAAACAGAATGATCCGTTTCCGCTCTTATAAGACGCTGCAGGAGGAACATATTCAGGTGCGCTTTGAGAATTATGAGCAAACGTATCTGGGACGCATGAAACCGGGGGATACACCTGAGAAGATCCGCAGGAGGCTGGAAGAGCAGCCGCCCCGATTTGCTTCCTGTCATTCTTTAAGCGTCAGTGATGTGCTTGTCTTAAACTGTCAGGGTGAAGTTACATCCTATTATGTTGAGAAAGAAGGATTTGTGGTGCTTGCCGGATTCTTGCGGCTTGGTTCTTCCAGTGCGTTGATTTCCTATGATACTGTAGATTTCCATATTGAAGGGAAAGCGGGAAGCTGGCTTGCCTATGACAGTATCATTATAGACGGGCGGGAGTTTTTCCTGATGGAACACACCACTTATGGGGCGCAGGGAGCGAATGTGGTTTTGGATGCGGATGGAAAGATCGTGGCAGATAATGTGTTTCATGGATTTGATGAGACGGTAAAACAGCAGATCCGGGAATACATGAATCCACAGGTGCAGACTCCGGAGACGGATAAGAAAAGGATGGAAAAGCCGGAAATGGAGAACTGGCAGAAATCTTACGAAAATGGAGAATATCTGCGGAGCGCTGAAATGACAGAAGAACAGAATTATAACATGATTGACGGGCGCATGAACAATCTGCCAAGCAAGCCCCGGAAGATTGGAGGAAGGATTTCTGTTCTGGATCGGCTTCATCTGAAGCAGGCTGAGATTGTCAGAAGGAGCGGGAAGTCTGTGCCGCAGATGGAGGCAGAAGAAATGGAGCGGAGAAGAAAATAAAGAAGAGGAAGATGTTTTGCTTATATATGGCAGGCATCTTCCTCTTTCTTTTATGGTGTCAATGTATAGCGGGTGATATTCATCCAATTTTTTGGAAAGCCCATGTGTTCCAACAGTTCATTCTCAGTAATATGTATCAGCTTTTTGTTCACCCTGGATATTTCGATGGTTAGTTTTCTTTTAAATTTCAGAAAATCTTCTTTGGGCAGGAGGTAGCGGAAAGCAATTACAACAGCGAAAAGATCTTGTTTTCCGCAAATATATTGATTTCCTTGTTGGGGTATATTTAGTTTTGCGTGCAGCGGTGTATCTAAAATCTGGTCTACTGTACGATATGAAAAAAGACGATCACCGTGGGCGCATACATTGCGGTATTTTGTCAGGACAGATAAAAAGCGTTCAAGTTGTCGCTGGTTTATATTGGAAAAATGACGACAGATTTTAGAACGGAGTGATTGTTCCAGAACATTGTACATTTTGGAAAGGCTGCCAAAAGTTAGAACGCTTGTTGTAATCCAGAGAGGAATATTCCCATATTTTGTCCGGTAGTAATTAACATGGGTATAATCCGTGGTGGTGATTGCTCCATGCAGTTTGCGGATTAATCCGGCAATGATTTTCTTATTGCGTGAAGCATTATTGTAATTACAGGGGTTCATATACTCTGTTTGAGAAATCCCATGTACTTCTACAAAATGATACGCAATCAGATTTCCGATATGACGTTCTATTTGGAGCAAGTATTTCAAAAATAACTCTCTTAGTTCGGCATCAAATTGATAGAGGGCGACAATTTCATCAAAAGAAGTCCCCGGTTTATATTTTTTTGAGAAAGGGATTCGGAACAATTCTTTATATCCACCCATCAGGGCAAAGTAACCAATACGCTGCAGAACATCCTCTGCGGATTGCTTATTAGCGATGGTGATTCCTTTTTCGTTTCTCAGATAATCAATTTGTTGGGTAAAAGTTAAAAACTGTTTTGAAACTGCCATGATAAAATCTCCTGAAATGTAAAAGAGGGAGAGACTCGAAAGCTCTCCCCCGCCTGTGGGCTTCGCAAGTTTCCACAGAACGATCACTGAACTAAATATAGCAAAATTGGCCTGAAAAGTCAATCCTGCAAATCCAGTTCTTTTTATTATATGCCATTCTGACGTAGAAGATACGGGATTGTCAGCATAGTTATTTCAATTCACCGTGTTTTTCTTCATGGTGTGCAATGGCCTGACGGATCAGGTAGAGTACCTCACCGTTAATGGAACGCCCTTCAAACTCTGCAAGGCTTTTCAGCTTCTTATGCGTTTCTGAATCAATGCGTAAGCCTAAATGCTTATCTTTTTCCATAATACCTCCCTGTTATTGAAAAGTACAAAATAAGTTCGCTAAAGTAAGTACATTTTAAGTACAAATAGTGGTATTAATACTACAATTCAGAGGGGCGATTTTGGCTAATTTTTAGAAATCACATATACCACTTGACAAAAACGCGAAAAAGCGATAATCTTGTTACGAAAAATATCTTTGTTATGTTTTGCGGAGGAGGTGAAATTATGAGCTATAGTTCCGAACAGACACGCAAACGGATTTTGGTGTGCGCCAAAAAGGAATTTCTGAAGTATGGCTTTCAAGGAGCCAATCTTCGCAGAATTGCAAGTGAGGCAAAAGCAACAACGGGGGCTTTGTATAATCACTTCAAAAATAAAGAAGAATTATTTGATGAAATTGTAAAAGGACCGACAAGCGATTTGCTTTTGAAATTTCAGGTACTGCACGATCAGGCATGTCGGGCCGAAGGACACACACAGGCTATGGAACAATCCAATAGTGGCACTGATTGGATGTTGGATTATATCTATGAGCATTTTGATATCTTTAAGCTGGTATTCTGTTGTTCTGAGGGGAGTACCTATGCCAATTATATGGAGAAACTAATTACCATTGAAGAATCCGCATATAAGGCAGTGCTCTCATGTGAGAGCAACCCGGTGGATGAGTTCTTTATTCATATTATGTGTTCATCTGGCTTCCGCGAATTGTATGAAGTTGTTGCACATGACCTTTCAAAAGAAAAGGCTGTCCAATTTATGGAGCGAGTTAAGCGTTTTCGTTTCGCTGGATGGCGGGAAATATTAGGGCGTTAGCTCTAATATTTTTACAACAGAGTTAGCGAATACTAACCAAAATTGATATTATATAAAGTCTGCTTTATATAACTATAAATTACATGGAGGTAAACTTATGGCTACAAATTCTTCTCAAAAGAACCAAAACAAAATCGGAGGAAAAGACCTTATCACCATCGGTATTTTCACCGCTCTCTATTTTGTTCTGATCGCAGTGGCTGGAATGTTGGGGTACATCCCTATCTTTATTCCTCTTATGGTGGTGCTGGTTCCGCTGATTGGAGGCATTCCTTTTATGCTATTCGTTACCAAAGCGAAAAAGTTTGGTATGGTACTGATTATGGGTGTTCTGGTCGGCCTTTGTATGCTCGTCGGCGGTATGGGCTACTGGGCGCTTCCCATCAGCATTGTAACGAGCCTGATAGCTGAGCTGATCCTGAAATCAGGAAACTATACCAGTGCAAAGAAAAGCGTTCTTGGCTGCGGCGTATTCAATATGTGGATATTAGGAAACTTCGTCCCCTTTTATGTGGGTGATAGCTACTATGCCACACTTGCAGAACGGTTTGGGCAGGCTTATGTGGATACCCTGCAATCGTACTTACCGCTTTGGTTCATTCCTGTCATGATTATTGCCAGCTTTGCCTTTGGCATTGTGGGGGCATTGATCGGAAAGTCGCTCTGCAAAAAGCATTTTCAGCGAGCGGGGATTATATGATGGCGGCAGAAACTCTCCAGCGGCGGGGTTCAGGCTCCGCCGCCGTTGTTCTCGATCCTCGATCTAAGCTACTGTTCATTCTGATTATAAGTGTTTTTGTTCTTGGCGGAGCAGGAAACGGTATTATGGTTGTTGTTCGGCCAATTTTATGCGCTGTACCTTTGGTACTGCTGCTATTCTCGCGCAAGTTTGCGGCGGCTTCGTTGTATTCGGCAGTCTATCTTATCTGCTATATTATTCGCTTGCTCTGGTCGCCTGAAATGAGCGGGCTCAGCGGCTTTTTGGTGCTGTTCATTACAGACCTGTTTTGTCGTTTCCTGCCCAGCTTCGCAATGGGCTACTATGTCATAAGCAGCACAACGGTCAGCGAATTTACTGCCGCCATGAAACGAATGCACGTTACGGATAAAATCATCATTCCGTTTTCTGTCATGTTTCGTTTTTTCCCAACAGTAGCGGAAGAGGCAAAAGCAATTAACAACGCTATGCGCATGCGTGGAATTCGTTTCGGAGGAAAGAAAGCAAGCAAAATATTAGAATACCGCCTTGTCCCCATGTTGGTGTGTTCAGTAAAGATTGGTGAGGAACTTTCAGCGGCAGCTCTGGTAAGAGGTCTCGGCGCGCCAGTCGAACGCACAAATATTTGCAAAATCGGTTTTCATGCACAGGATGTACTGATTTGGGTTATGTGTGGCGGTGCGATTTTTGCCTATGCGCTGAACCTATTAGGAATAGCGTAGGAGGATAGATATGATCAATTTGCAAAATGTTACATTCTCCTATGCACAAACGGATGGCGCAGGAGGAATTAAGAACATCAATTTAACGGTTGACTCAGGAGAAGCCGTTTTGCTGTGCGGTGAGTCAGGCTGTGGCAAAACAACGCTCACGCGCTTGATCAATGGATTGATCCCTCATTACTACGAGGGAGAGCTTGAAGGAACAGTGGTTGTCGATGGGCTAAATGTCCCTGACACACCGTTGTATGAATTGGCTCCGCATGTAAGCTCTGTATTCCAAAATCCCCGCAGCCAGTTTTTTACTGTAGATACCACCAGTGAACTTGCTTTTGGGTGTGAGAACCTTGGAATGGCCGAAACAGAAATTCTGTCTCGGATAGAACGGGTCGCACAGGAATACAATCTGACTCCGCTTATGGGACGCCGTATATTTGCTCTTTCCGGAGGGGAAAAGCAGAAAATTGCCTGCGCCTGTGCTTCCGTTATTCAGGCAGATGTTATTGTACTGGATGAACCTTCTTCCAATTTGGATGCTGCTGCGATTGGGGACATAAGGAAAGCTCTCAAGCAATGGAAGTTACAGGGAAAGACGATCATCGTTGCCGAACACAGACTGCACTATTTGGCTGATATTGTTGACCGGGTTGTGTATATGAAAGAAGGACAGATTGAGAAAATCTATCCGGTTGGCGATTTTTTATCTATGCAGGAGAAAGAACGTGAGGACATGGGGCTTCGTCTGTTTTCTCTCTCTGGAATGGCTCGGATGGACATACCGCATGAAAAGCCTCGTTTTACAGAAAGTATAAAGTTTTCCAATTTCTGTTTTGCGTACAAGCACCAGGAGGAATGTTTGCACATTGCAGAGCTTGATATTCCAAAAGGGAGTATAACGGCCTTGATTGGCCTGAATGGTGCGGGTAAATCCACATTGGCGAATTGTATCTGTGGCCTCCAGAAAAGTGGCTACATGGAACTTGATGGGAAAAAGCTGGACTGGCGGAAGCGGTTACAAACCTGCTATATGGTTATGCAGGATGTAAATCATCAACTGTTCACGGAAAGTGTTTTAGATGAGGTTCTTCTTTCCATGACAGAAGAAAATGAAAGTGCAGCTTCTGAAATATTGAAGCAGTTTCATTTGTCTGAGCTTGCCGAGCGTCATCCCTTATCGTTATCCGGCGGCGAAAAGCAAAGAGTTGCTATCGCGTCAGCCATAGCTTCCGGCAGAACGATTATCGTATTTGACGAACCGACCAGCGGACTTGATTTTCGCCACATGAAAGAGGTTTCCAAAAGTCTTCATACTTTGGCCGATCAGGGCAAGACGCTCCTTGTCATCACTCATGACCCGGAACTGATTTTTAGCTGCTGTACCAACGTAATACAAATGTCAGCCGGCAAGGTTACGGATACTTACCTTCTGGACGCCCTTGGGCTTAACAAAATGCTGGCTTTTTTTCAACAAGAGTAAAAAAGGAGTGATTGAATTGGAGCAAGAAAAGAAGAAAAAACAAAGCAGCTTCTCACGGCTGCTGGAATTTACAGGGAATTATAAGACGCTCACCATTTTAGGCTGCGTCTTGTCGTGTATCAGCACGATAATGAGTTTTGCCCCCTATGTGTGCATTTATTTTATCATCAAGTCCATGTTTGCCGCATGGCCAGATTTATCAAGTGCTGTTCTGATTGATACATACGGCTGGTGTGCAATGGGGTTTGCAGCCGGCAGTATTCTGGTTTATTTCTGTGGACTGTTATGCACCCATTTGGCAGCCTTTCGGACGGCGAAAAACATGAAACGCACTGCAATGCGTCATGTGGTGGGTCTTCCGATGGGATATTTTAGCAGACAAGACAGCGGGCGCCTCCGCAAAATAATTGATGACAATGCAAGCCTGACAGAAACCTTATTAGCCCATCAGATACCAGACGCAGTTGGAGCGATTGTTGCGCCGATTGTTATTCTGATTCTTTTGTTTGTATTTGATTGGCGTTTAGGGATTTTGTGCCTTGTTCCGCTTATCATAGGCGCTGTATTTCAGTTTGGTATGTATGGCGGTAAAAATGCCGACGCCATGAAAAAATATATGGACTCCCTGGAGGACATCAATGCTCAGGCGGTTGAATATGTTCGTGGCATTCCGGTTGTAAAGGTATTCCAGCAAACGGTTTATTCCTTCAAGAACTTTTATGCGTCTATTATGAACTACAAAAAGTTTGCTTCGGACTGTGCGGTGAATAGCCGCATTCCGATGGTCGGTTTTACTGTTTCATCCAATGCCGCTTTTGCTTTTCTGATTCCTGCGGCAATACTTCTAATTGGCACCGTTGCCGATCCGAGAAATTTCCTGCTGGATTTTCTGTTTTATATCTTATTTGCACCAGCTTGTTCCAGTATGTTAATGCGTATGCTATATGCCGCAAATACACTTATGAAGGCAGGGCAGGCGGTGGACCGTCTGGATAAAATTTTGAATGAAAAGGCGCTTGTGGAACCGCAACACCCTAAAAAGCCACAGGACGCAACGGTATCTTTTGAAAATGTGACTTTCACCTATGCAGGGGCAACGGAACCGGCCTTGAATAATATGAGCTTTTCTGTGCAGAGAGGAAAAACACTTGCTTTGGTCGGGCCTTCCGGCGGAGGAAAGACAACAGCAGCATCTCTGATCCCCCGTTTCTTTGACGCAGACAATGGCAGCGTCAAAATTGGGGGCGTAGATGTGCGTGAAATCGCTTCTGAGGATTTAATGCGGCAAGTAGCTTTTGTATTTCAAGACAGCCGATTGTTTAAGGACAGCATTTTAGAAAATATCCGGGCAGCAAAACCGGGAGCCACCCGTGAGGAAGTGCTTGCCGCTGTCCATGCTGCCAGATGTGATGACATCTTGGAAAAGCTGCCGAATGGATTGGATACTGTAATCGGTGCGGATGGCGTATATGTCTCAGGCGGTGAACAACAGCGTATTGCTCTTGCGAGGGCTATTTTGAAGGACGCCCCTATCGTGGTGCTGGATGAAGCAACTGCATTTGCTGATGCCGAGAACGAAGCAGCTATCCAAAAGGCGTTTAGTGCGCTGATTAAAAGCAAAACGGTTATCATGATTGCCCATAGACTGACAACAATAAAAAATGCAGATGAGATTCTTGTGATTGACGAGGGCAAGGTAAAGGAGCGCGGCAATCACGATACACTTTTGAAAGCGGACGGTCTCTACTCTCAAATGTGGAAGGACTATCAGGCGTCGATTGTCTGGAAGGTGCGGAAGGAGGCGGTGAAATGACAAAGTGGTTGTGTAGAAAGTTTGCATTAAGCGAACAGGGGGCAAAGAATCTGGAGAAAGGTATTTTTTGGTCTGTTTTTGCCTACCTTTCACTGATTTTACCGATGGGTGTGTTTCTGCAATTCCTTTTCGAAGTGCTTACCCCTGTGCTGTCCGGAGAAACGGTGACACCACCTCTTGTAAAATATTTGATCATCTGTGTTGCTGTACTTGTGGTAATGGTCATTTTTCATTGGCTGCAATATGGAAGTATCTATATTCCCGTTTATGCCGAAAGTGCCACGCGCCGGGTTACGCTGGCAGAAAAGCTGCGTAAACTCCCGCTGTCTTTCTTCGGTCAGCGCGATTTAAGTGATCTCACCAGTACGATCATGAGTGATTGCGAAAGTCTGGAACACGCTTTTTCGCATATCATCCCACAATTCATTGGAACGCTGGTTTTTATGCTGCCAATTTCCATAGGGCTGCTGGTAATGAATTGGAAACTTGGGCTGGCGGTTCTGTGGGTGTTTCCCGTTGCCTTAGCAATCGTGGCTCTGACAAAGAAATGGCAGACGGCTGCCGGGAAAAAGCAGCTTAAAGCAAAAATCGCAGTGGCGGACAGCATTCAAGAAGGTCTTGAAACAGTTAGGGAGATAAAATCCTATAACCTAAAAGAAGAATATCTTGCCAAACTGGACGAGAAACTGGATATAGCTGAGAAAGAACAAATTCATTCGGAACTCGTGATAGACGCTTTCCTCGTAGCCGGACAGATGTTTCTCCGGTTGGGGCTTGCCTCCGTCATTCTGATTGGAAACGGGCTTGTGATTGGTGGGAACGTAGATATTCTGACCTATTTTACGTTTTTGCTGGCTGCCAGTAAAATTTATGATTTGCTTTCTTTAGTCTTAACCAATGTTTCGGAAATCTACCACGCCAAAATCCAAATCGACCGCATGAACGAAATCGAAGAACAGCCGGTATTGGAAGGGGCTTCTGAATTTACAACAAACGGATATGATGTTGAATTTGACCATGTAAGTTTTGCTTATAACGAAAATGAGCCTGTGCTGAAGGATGTATCCTTTACTGCGAAGCAGGGTGAAGTGACTGCCCTGGTGGGTCCATCTGGCAGTGGCAAGAGTACGGCCGCTAAGTTGGCGGCACGGTTTTGGGATACCTCCGGAGGAAAAATCAGGTTGGGTGGTACGGATATATCCACGGTTGACTCCGAAGCGCTTCTAAAGGATTATGCCATCGTTTTTCAGGATGTAGTACTTTTCAACAATACTGTTATGGAAAATATTCGGATTGGGCGAAAGGACGCAACGGATGATGAAGTCATTGCGGCGGCAACAGCAGCACACTGCGAGGATTTTATAAATAAGCTGCCAAACAGGTATCAAACTCTGATAGGCGAAAACGGAGCGACCCTTTCCGGCGGTGAAAGGCAACGCCTTTCGATTGCGCGTGCATTGCTCAAAAATGCCCCGGTGGTTCTCCTTGACGAAGCAACTGCTTCCCTGGATGCTGAGAACGAAACACAAATACAACAGGCTATCTCTCGCTTAATCCAGGGGAAGACCGTTCTTATCATTGCACATCGTATGCGCACTGTGGCTGACGCAGACCAAATCATTGTTCTGGATCGTGGGGTAGTGACACAAAAAGGAACACCTGATGAACTGATGAAACAGGATGGCATTTATCGGATGATGGTACAGCTTCAACAGAACAGTGAGGCATGGAGTGTGAAATAACTCTGTAAATAATAGTCTGCCCGTGCAAAGAACGGACAAAAATCGACAGCGGGCATAATAACTCGCTGTCGATTTTATTTTAGCCCTATTCATTTGATTCTCTGATAAAGAGAAGAGCTTCAACCATGGCTTTTATTGCTTTGCGATCACGTTCATTGCAGGCGTTAATGAGACGGAGAAGATGATCGCTGTCAGTTTCATATTTTCGGCTTTCAGGGTACACGATGGTATCAGCTGAAACACCGATCGCCCGTATTAGACGGCATAGACATTTCGCACTGGGGTTCTTTTCACCATTTTCGATTGCTGCTATATGCCTTGTACCATAACCAGAACGATCTGCAATCTGATCTCTGGTATGGTATGGCAATCATCCATGAGCATGTTAGAGTATGAAATACCAGCTACGAGCGGACCATATCTTTTTCTTGGCCATTCTGCCGGAAACGGGATTTCTCCAGGAATATTTCTACATTGGAGCATACCGTGTTCAGCTCTTTTTCAAATTTTCGGAGATTTTGATAGGCTTCTTTTTGGCTGCTTTTTAGCACGGTCAGTTTTTCTTTTTCTTCTTTCAGCAATTTCATTGACGGCAGCTTTCCGTCAACAGAGTGTTCTTTTAAAATTTTTCTTGCAGTTTCGTATAGAGTAAGTTCTGCCTTATGTGCTTCCCGGAATTTCCCCTTATTCTTGCTGCTTAGAAATTGGCGGTATACAGATTTATTTGCCAGATATTGTCCAGTGTAATGGATCTGCTCGTTAATCTGTTTTAATGATTGTTCGGTGGAACGAAGAGCCTTTCTCATGTCAGATGTCTGTGCCTGCGCTTCGTGGTAAGCGTGTAGCAGATCCTTTTCCGTGTCATATCCATTTTCCTGAATGTAGGCGACAGTTTTTGCCATCTGTTGTAAATTAGAGAGCTTTACTTTTCTGGCATAAGCAGCACTTTGCTGTGCTTTATAACAGTTCTGCAGATCGACTACAAGCCGTAAGTCAGATTTAATGAATACAGAAGCGGAAAGCTCTTGCTGATTTTCAGAAGCTGATTTATCAGCAGGGAAAATTGGATCGGATAGAATAGATGAATGTCGGGTATTTTCTTCAAATATGGCCTGAAGATATGATTCCTCAAAATGTGTCCCCAGATTTCGTCCTGTAATATATTTCCCACGTTCCGGATGGAGATAACTGAATCGTCCACGACTGATTTTAAGTGAAATATCAAATCTTTCCATAAGTATTTTCTGAAATTCATCCAGACTGCAGGCGGAAGCGGCAGCTTCGCTAATGGCATTACGGAGAAATTCTTTTTGTGTCTCAAACTTTGTTTTGCGCGGAGCAACACCGTCCGCAAGCATCTTCTGATTTCGTTCATCCAGTTTTTTCTGTCCTCTGCGTTGTGCCCGGTATTCCCGGTCAGTAATTTTTTTCTCTGCAGGAGAGAGCAAATCTACCTGGTGCAGACCTTCCCGATGGCACAGATCCATTACATCCTGTTTTAGATAAGCAAGATAATTGTTTGTGAGATGATGTTTATATCCGGCACGGGAATCGCAAGAACGCTCCATAAAGTCCCGACGTTCTACATCATATTTTCGCAGACTGTTAATCACAATATGCACATGGATATTGCCGCTTTCGTTATTTCCGTCTGTGTGGGTGCAGACTAAAGCCTGGTGTCCGGGAAAATTTTTGCGGGTATATTCTATACCAAGCTGCTGTGCCCGTTCTCCGGTCAATCCATTTTCTGTCACATCTTTCGGATCGAAACTAAGAATATAATGATGAGATTTTATTTCATCAAATGTCTGATTTTTACGATACTGAGCGTTCAGTTCCTTACATTCCATATCAAAAGTGAACGGATCGCAGTTTATGCCGTCCAGATAAAATTCCTCACGTGGGATCATCCTGCCGCTTTCATCAAGGACGGGTTTCATGGCGGCTTCATCATATTGGAACATGAGATAGCGCTGAGCCTCTCCATAATCCGCATTTTTACTGGTGATATGTTTTAGGATGGCCATGAGCGGCAGCTCCTTTCTGTATGGAAGAAAGTTCCGCAGAGAGGGAGTGGAGATCTCCCGCCATTTTTAAAACTTCATGTTTCATTTCAAAAATATCTGCAATGCCCTGTTGAATATACTTTCGCATTTCCTGAGAATGGATACCGCCGCTATTAAAGTACCGTGCGATCTGGTTCAAATTGCTGCCGATTTTTCCAAACTCTCCGGTCAGCTTTTTCAGCTCAGGAAGATCTGCCACAATCTCATAAGTGATCTTTGGAGTCTTCCCGGTGATGAGTTTTCTTGCGTACTCAGCCAGCGGAAGAGAAGCGTTTTTTGCATTGGAAGAGATAATCTCATATTCTGTATCTGTCAGGCGCAGCATGATCTGGTGATTTCGTTTCAACTCTTTATGTTTTTTGGGACGTGCCACTTGCTGTTTCCTCCTTTGAAAATAACCTTATAGGAATAAGCCTATTGGAATATCTTTGTGGGAAGAGCAATCCGTAATTTAAAAAATTACGCTGCGACTGATAAGGAGCCAAAACAGCATATATGGAAATATGCGTTATTCGAGGGTATGGGGAGCGAAATCCTCATCAAGTTTGCCAAGGAAGAAAAAGTCACGAAGTGAGTTTTGAGTAACGCAGGCGAAACTTGCTCTGAAGAAGCTCTCTTAATATAAAAGCCGATTTTAGAGAGAAAATGGTAATATGGTTTTCGTGATATAAATTCAACTACACAGGATGGAAATGAATTTCTTGTGTTTTTTCAAAAAATTGAATATAATAGGATTAAATACTTAAACATGTTGTTGGATGGAAGGGGGATTGTAAACATGGAAAACGCTAGGAAATTGGAACAAGAGTTTAATACTTGCCAGAAAATATTGACTGCTTTTGGCGACGAGGTCCGGCAAGAACTTTTGATGTTGATGGTTATGGAAAGCAGGGAAGGAATTCGGGTTGCAGATCTTGCAGATAAGACTAGCCTCACACGATCAGCAGTTTCCCACCATATGCAGATTTTGAAGGATGCTGGAGTTGTGAAAAGCCGCAAGGAAGGAAAATTTGTATACTACTATTTTGATGCGACCTGTAAAAATATAGATGCGTTGCTTCGTCTGTTTGAAGATGTAAAGCGCGTGATACAATCAGGAAAAGTATAAGGAGAAAATGGATTATGGCGAATTACACACATAAGGCAATTTTGCAGACATTTGATGAGATGCTAATGGAGATGCCATTCGAGAAAATTACGGTATCTGCCCTTGTTGCCAGATGCGAAATCAGTTCCAATACGTTCTATTATCATTTTCAGGATATTTATGACCTATTGGATGAATGGATGGATGAACAGAAAAATAAGTATTTTCAGGAAACAAAGCATATAGAAAATTGGGATGGACAACTCAAAATCCTTTTACATAAAATTCAAAAGGAACCGGAGCGGGTGCAGCATATTTCTAGTTCGATTTCCCGGGAACGGGTGGAAAATTATGTTTTTAACTCAGTAGAAACATGGTTTTACGAAGGGGTTACAAAGCGTGCGGCAGCCATTCCGAATCTGACCGAAGAAAAAGTACGACGGATAGCAGAGTTTTATTGCTATGCGTTCTTAGGACTTTTCTTGAAGTTCATATGGGGTCAAATGAAAGCGGACGTGGATGAAAATGTTGACAGCATTTATCAGATATTTCGGGAAGTCTGGAAATATATGACCGAGACGGAAACAGAGGAAGAAAAATAAGGAATTACGATTTTAGAAAAAATGGAGCCGAGGAGGAGTGTTTATGGAATATTTCTGGTGTATATTAGCAGCCGCTGGCGCAGGAATCGGAACAGGGCTTGCCGGATTGTCTGCTGCGACCGTGATGGTTCCGATGTTGCTCGTACTGTGTCCTTCTTTTTCCAGCAAGGTCGGTTCTGTGAATACATTGGGATTGGAGCAGTGATTTTGCTGCTTATGTGGAGGTTTGCAAAGATTCCTTCTTATATTTTCCGAAAACTGCTGCATTTAGTTGCGTTTACCTCTTTGATTGAGATGATGCTGACAACAGACTGTTGGTATATCGCTTCTCTGACAGCGCTGCTGTTTGCGGCCCTGGTTTATCCAATCCTCTGCCGGTGTGAAAAGTATTCCTGGTATGACGGACTGTTTGTGCAGAAGGAAAAAGGTGAGGTTAAAAAAAGCCTTGTTCTGTTATTCACTATGATTGCCGCCGTAATGGCCTTTACCTGGGGCTTTTAGGAGAGCGATACGCTGCAGTTGCCGCTATATGGATGTGGGGTGCGGGTGACGCAGCTGCCGCCATCATTGGAATCCGTTTTGGCTGCCATATTGTGTAAGGCCGTTTGGTCGATGGAAAGAAGACATGGGAGGGCAGCTGTGCCATGTTCTTTACCGCTTTTTCTGTGGGAACCCTTTCCCTGGTGTTAGAAAGCTCCTTACCCCTGCCGATTTGTCTGGGAATTGCATTTCCTGCGGCGCTGACAGGAACGGTTGTAGAATTGATATCGAAGCACGGAGATGATACAGTAACCGTTCCCGTAGCGATTTCTTTCGTAGTATGTTTGCTGAGCAGCCTGGTTCTATAACGGCATTTTAGGACAAAAATTGGATTTTGCGCAAAATTTGATGAATTTCGTCGGTTTCTCCTATTTTAGGGGAAACCGCTTTTTTTGCCCATAGAAGCTTTTTTAGGGGAGCCGTATAATACAGGCAGACCGAAAGGTAAGGATTTCCTGGCAGTGTACAGGCGTGTGAAATCCTCATTCACAGCGGCCATCATACTAAGAGAAGGAGAATGAATACATATGAACGCAAGCGCAACACTGAAGAAATTTGGAATCGAGCAGGCCATGAAATACCTTTACAAGGAGCCCGAAAAGAACATGCGGATTCTGATGGATTGGGCGGATAAATTCTGCAAAGGTGAGTTCCCTTCCCAGCGCAAGGCAATCCGTCATGCCATCGAAAACCCGGAGGATCCTTATTACCATTATATCCGGCACATGATCCGGGATGTAGATCATGAGGTACTGTCTGCCGTTGCAGTCAATTTCTTTATCAATGCAAACCTGGTTGGCTGGCCCATCCAGGAAGAAAACCGAAAAAAACATCATTGCAACATTCCATGGGCGATCCTCCTGGATCCGACTTCGGCCTGTAATCTGCACTGTACCGGTTGCTGGGCGGCGGAATATGGAAACAAGCTGAATCTAACCTTCGATGAGATTGACAATATTATTCAGCAGGGGAAAGAGCTGGGTATCTACATGTATATTTACACCGGCGGTGAGCCGTTGGTGCGCAAGGCGGATTTGATTAAACTCTGCGAAAAGCATAATGATTGTGTGTTCCTGTCCTTTACCAATGGCACGCTGATCGATGAGAAATTTGCTGATGAAATGCTGCGGGTAAAAAACTTTGTGCCGGCGATCTCTCTGGAGGGCAACGAGGCGGCAACTGATGGCCGGCGGGGCAGTGGCGTCTTTGGCAAGGCTACCCATGCGATGGAACTGCTTCATGAGAGGAAACTGTTGTACGGCATTTCCTCCTGCTATACCAGTGCCAATTATAAGTCGATTACGTCCGATGAATACTATCAGAGCCTGATCGATATGGGCGCTTATTTTATCTGGTATTTCCACTATATGCCCGTAGGCAACGATGCCGCTCCTGAACTGCTTCCAAATCCGGAGCAAAGGGAGTATGTCTATCATCGAATCCGGGAACTTCGCATGACCCGTCCGCTGTTCGCCATGGATTTCCAGAATGATGCGGAATTTGTAGGCGGTTGCATCGCCGGCGGGAAACGGTACCTGCATATCAATGCAAACGGAGATGTGGATCCTTGTGTGTTCATCCACTATTCCAATGCGAATATCCGGGAATGTACGCTGCTGGAGGCGCTGAAGAGTCCTATCTTTATGGCTTATCATGATAATATGCCGTTTAATGACAACATGCTGCGTCCCTGCCCTATGCTGGAAAATCCAAAGTGCATTGAAGAAATGGTAAAGAAAACAGGCGCTCATTCTACTGACCCCATGAGTCCGGAAAGTGTGGAGCATCTTTGCGCCAAGACCTGTGATTATGCTGAAAACTGGAAAGCTGCTGCGGACAGGCTCTGGGAGGAATCCCTGGAACGGAAACCGGGGCTTGCGCATAAGGCGGAAGATGAGCGGAAGCGCACTTATTAAATGAGATACAGATGAACAGCAAAAAAGCAATAGGGAGGGGGATTGCTGTGGAAACCGCAATCGTGACAGACAGTAACAACGGTATTTTTGAAACAGAGGGTAAAGACCTGGGTGTTTTTGTGGTGCCAATGCCCGTTCAGTTTGATGAAATCACCTATTATGAAGGAAAAAATATTACGTACGAGGAACTGGTATATATCCCAATGTCCAGCGGATTGAGCGGCTCCTGTGAGACAGCTTTAGGGTTGGCGCAGGAGTATGAGGGCAAAGTTCAGGTAGTAGACAACCACCGGGTTTCCGTTACCCAGCGTCATGCTGTGCTGGATGCCCTTTCGCTGCGGGCGGCAGGATATACTGCCGCATAGATTCGGGAAATCCTGGAAAAAACCGCTTCTGATTCCTTGATTTATGTGGGCGTAAATACATTAGAAAATTTAAAAGCCAGCGGCCGGGTGACAAGGACGGGGGCTGCGCTGGGGACGGTACTAAATATCAAACCGCTGCTGGTAATCCGCGGCGAGCGGCTGGACGCATACGCAAAGGTCCGGGGCACAAAACAATGCCAAAAGCAACTGATTGCATCTATGCAGGAATATGCCCACAAGCTTCGTGGAGAAGGTGCTGCTCTGCGAATCGGCGCTGCGGGCAGCTTTGCGGATCCGGAGGAGGCCGCACACTGGGAGGCGATGGTAAAGGAAGCGTTCCCGGAGGATGAGGTATGCTATGATCCACTGACCTTCAGTATCGCCTGCCATACCGGCCCGGGCGCTTTTGGAATGGGAATCAGCAGCTCTGCTATCGAAAAAATCAGAAAAGGAGACTTGGCATGAATACATTTTTTACTTCAGAATCAGTTACCTGCGGACATCCGGATAAAGTATGCGACCAGATCGCAGACCGCATTTTAGATGAAATGCTGGCACAGGACCCTGGGTCCCGGTCGGCGTGCGAGGTCACCTGCGCGACGGATCAGGTACACATTTTCGGAGAGGTCACAACAACGGCTAAAGTTGATTATGAGGCAATCGCCCGCAGAGTGATTGCGGAGATCGGCTATACGGCGCCAAACCGTGGTTTTGATACAAAGAGTTGTCGGGTCAAGGTGGATCTGCACGGGCAGTCCCCGGATATTGCTATGGGGATTACCCGCCGGATCAAAACGGAGGAGCTAAACAACGGCGCCGGTGATCAGGGAATGATGTTCGGCTATGCCTGCCGGGAGACTGACAGCCTGATGCCGTTGCCCATTGAACTGGCCCATTCCTTGGCGAAACGGCTGGAACAGGTGCGGCGGTCGGAGGAACTTCTATATCTGTTTCCGGACGGGAAAACCCAGGTCACGGTGGAGTATCAGGATGACAGGCCAAAACGGATTTCTACGGTGGTTCTCTCAGCACAGCACCGGGAGGACGTGGATATTCAGACATTGCGCAATGACCTGCTGGCCCATGTAATCATGCCCACACTGCCGAAAGAACTGACGGATGCGGATACCCAGTTTTTCATCAATCCTACTGGACGGTTTGTGATCGGCGGCCCGGCGGGCGATTCCGGACTGACGGGACGGAAGCTGATTGTGGACACCTATGGTGGTTATGCCCGCCATGGCGGAGGGGCGTTTTCCGGCAAGGACGCCACGAAGGTAGACCGCAGCGGTGCGTACATGGCCCGTTATATCGCCAAGAATATCGTGGCGGCAGGATTGGCAGAAAAATGCGAGGTGCAGCTGAGCTATTCGATCGGGCTGGCAGAGCCGGTTTCGGTGCGAATTGACACCTTTGGCAGCGGTAAAGCAACGAAAAGTGTTCTTTATGACGCAGTCATTCGTTCCACAGACCTGCGTCCGGCCGCGATCATCCGTAAATTTGGCTTAACCAGGCCCATTTATTCCGGCATATCCTGCTATGGACACTTTGGCAGCAACGCCCTCACGATGCCCTGGGAGCAGACGGATTTGGCGGAGAAGCTGAAAAAGCTGCTGGATTGAAAACCAGCGGTATAAGGAGGTATTTTTCATGAAAGAAAGTTGGAAACGATTTCGCCGTTTGTCCCTAGTGATAAGCTTTTGTATGCTGGCGTTGGGAATTGTTATGGTTATATGGCCTGAGATTTCCGCAGTGGCTGTGTGTTGTGTTTTGGGGATTATCTGTCTCGCAACCGGCATTTACAAAATGGTTCGGTATTTCAATCTTGGATTTGCCGGATTGTTTTTCCGTTTTGATCTGACGCTTGGCATATGCAGCATTCTGTCGGGTATTTTACTGTTGCTTCATCCAGCAGGTGCGGCGGCGCTTCTTCCGTTTGCAGCCGGACTCTACATCATAACTGGAAGTGTTTTTGACATCCAGTCGTCTGTTGAGATGCGCCGGCTTGGTATCGGAAACTGGTGGCTGTCGATGGCATTGGGAATTGTCAGTACGATCTTTGCCTTTTTCCTGCTACTGAATCCATTTCAGGGTGTGGCAGCACTGATGGTTTTTATCGGGATATCTTTAATCGTAGGCAGTATTCAGAATCTTTACACGCTACACTGCATTTCCAGCGCAGTAAAGGCTAGCAGGAAAGATGACGTGATCGATGTCTCGTGGAAATCCATAGATTAAGACGAATGATAGGTTTGCATTTTGTATTGGAGACTTGATTTTTACGCAGCCGGGAGGTGATTCTTATGAGCCGCAGATGGAATCGAAAAGATATTTTAACGATTCCGAATGCCATGAGTTTGTTCCGTCTGCTTTTGATTCCGGTAATCATATGGCTCTACTGCAGGCAGGAGAATTATTTATGGGCAGCAATTATAACAGCACTCTCAGCTGCCACTGATATTGCTGATGGGAAAATCGCACGAAAATTTCATATGGTCTCAGATTTTGGCAAGGTGTTGGATCCGGTTGCAGACAAAATGACACAGATGGCGCTTTTACTCTGTCTTCTTTCCCGTTATTCTTTTCTGTGGCTGATGATTGTTTTATTTGTAATAAAGGAAGGATTGATGGCCTTTTGGGGATACCTCTCGCTTCGATTTACGAATGCTGTAAATGGAGCCCGTTGGTACGGTAAACTGAGTACGGTCATTCTATATGCCACGATACTGCTTCTTTTTCTGTTTCCGCAGCTTCCTGAAACGACAGTAGTTGTCATGGCTGTGATATGTGCGGTCACAATGCTGCTGTCCCTGATTTTATATGGACGGTTCTACAGCCAAATTTTGTCGAAGGAAATGCTCAGAGATAAATGGGAAAAACTCACTGTCTGGCTATGGAGAGTTCTCCTTGCCGCTATTTGGACAGTAGTTATCCTATTGATCCTGTCACGCAAGGATGAGTTTACCATAGCTGAGATTTTGGCGTATACACCATCGAATCCTATATTAGCGGCAATCATGATACTTCTGCTTTTCGCTCTGAAGAGCGTGAGTATCGTGCTGTATAGTGGAATCCTGTATGCGGTAAATGGAATCCTGTTTGCCCTTCCCATAGCGATTCTGCTCAATGTCATGGGAACTGTCATTATGGTGACGATTCCCTATCTAATTGGAAGGAAAACCGGATCGGCCGCAACGGAACGGATTATCAAAAAATATCCGAAGGCAAATCAGTTAAAGGAATTCCGGCAGGAGAATGATTTCTTTCTTGTATTTTGTGTGCGCCTGCTGGGACTGCTTCCCTGTGATATTGTAAGTTTATATATGGGTGCCATCCGGGTGGATTACGGGAAATATCTTTTGGGATGTATCATGGGCATGCTGCCACCCTCCGTTACCTTTCCTATTATGGGAATGAGTATTACTGATGTCCACTCACCTATGTTTATTACAGCTTTTTGCGCAGAATTATTTTTTATGGCATCGTCTTTTTTTCTGTATCGAATTTACAGAAGAAAAAAGCTTTTGGGAAGAATTTGACTGACGTGGCAGAAACGGGTTATAGGAGGTCGGAATGAAGACGCAGAAAACGGGTTTCCAGCGATCAGCTGGTTTTAGATGATATTGTTGTTTTTGAAGCAGGAAACCAGATTTGTGCAGATGCGGTTCTCTGCGATGGAACGCTGTCTGTAAATGATGCATTGATAACCGGCGAAGCGGATGAAGTGAAAAAAGAGGCGGGCGATACACTGCTCTCAGGAAGCTTTGTGGTATCAGGAAAGGCGAGAGCCAGGCTGGAAAGGGTTGGGGACGAATCCTTTGCCGCCGGATTATCGAAGGATGCCAAAAAAATTAAAAAGAAACAGCAACCGGGTATGATGAAGTCTCTTACCCGGCTGATTCAGATTATTGGAATTATTATTATTCCTTTTGGAGTCCTGATGTTTTGGAATCAGCATCATATGCTGGGACTTTCCGAAAAAATCAGTATGGAAAATACGGCCCGCAGCCATCATTGGTATGATACCCGAGGGACTTTATCTTCTTACCAGCATTGCTCTTGCGGCCAGTACGATTCGTCTGGCAAAAAGTAATACACTGGTGCATGATATGAAGTGCATTGAGGCATTGGCCAGAGTGGATGTGATTTGTGTTGATAAAACAGGGACAATCACAGAACCGGGAATGTGTGTAAAGGAAATTCTGCCCGTAGAGGATCCCGTCAACGAAGTTTCTGGAAAACTGGGGGAATTTTCTGCTTGTATGAATGCTGATAACGAAACGATGAAAGCGCTGCAAAAACACTTTAAGGGACAGATTTTTAAACAAAAGCGCTACGGGTAAAAGGCTTTTCCTCGGCGGAAAAATACAGTGCGGCTGATTTTGGAGCCGGGGAGATATACATTTTAGGGGCACCGGAATTTATTTTGAAAAAGATTCCTCCGGCTCTTGCGGACACTCTTGTGGAACATGCTTCTTTAGGAGATTCGGTAAAGCCATTGGCATTGGTTACATTGAGTAATCAGGTTCGTCCGCAGGCAAAAGAAACGTTTCGTTATTTTACGGAACAGGGTGTAGCTATTAAGGTAATATCTGGAGACAATCCAATGACGGCGGCAATTGCGGCGAAGGCTGCCGGTATTCCGGGAGCGGAGGAATATATTGATGTTTCTGCTTTAGGCAGTGAAGAAGAGCTTGCAAAGGCCGCATTAAAATATACCGTGTTTGGGCGGGTAACGCCAGAACAAAAGAGGAAGATTCTTGGCGCGATTAAAAAATCCGGGCATACAGTTGCCATGACCGGGGATGGCGTAAATGATGTGCTGGCCCTGAAAGATGCAGACTGCAGTATTGCCATGGCCTCCGGCAGCGAAGCCGCAGCAAACGTGTCAGACCTGGTTCTTTTGGATTCGGATTTTGCAGGTATGCCAAAGATCGTGGAAGAGGGACGGCGTGTTATCAACAATATTGAACGTTCAGCGGCCCTGTTCCTGGTAAAAAATATTTTTTCGTTTTTGTTATCAGTAATCAGCCTGATCTCCGTTTCTCTTTATCCATTGAAGCCAACGCAGATTTCCCTGGTGTCAGCGCAGATGATAGGGATTCCCTCTTTCTTTCTGGCATTGGAACCAGGCAAGTGAGCTTGTGCCGGGTGACATAGTGCTATTGGAGGATGGCTCTATCGTTCCGGCAGATCTTCGATTGATGAAAGAGAATCGTCTGGCTCTTCAGGAAGCATCGCTGACCGGAGAGTCTGTACTTATGGAAAAAGACAGCGAGGTTGTTCTGGCCGAAGACACTCCCCTGGGAAACCGAGTCAATATGGCATATACCTCATCGGTCGTTCTATTATTCCAGAGGGACTTCCTGCGACGGCAACTATCGTAATGGCGCTTGGTGTACAGCGAATGGCGAAGCAGAATGCGATTATCCGAAAGCTGCCCGCAGTAGAAACACTGGGGAGTGCGACGGTTATCTGCTGTGATAAAACCGGCACGCTGACACAGAATAAGATGAAAGTAACACATTTGGCAACCGCTGGGAATTTTGCCAGAGGAACTGCCTCTCTTCTAACGGATATCCAGAGCAAGAAAAAATACGGAATAGTGGGGGCGTCTATCAAATTTTTGTATGTTACTTTACCGCATATGAGCATTTGCGCCTGAAATATGTCAATGGAAATAAAAATTTTATGAGGCAAATTCTGATGTCTCAACGGGGGATTGTTTAAAATATGTTTCCCTGTTATACTTAACTTGTGCGCACAAATAATTCATAGGAAGGGGTATGTTGTTTGAATAATAACGGATGTGCTATTGTATCAGGCCGGGAGGCTTGCGTGCAATAACCCGGCAAACCTCCCGGAGGATTTGGACAGAACAAATACTTTCAGGAGGATAAATCAATGAACCGTGAGAATAAACGGAAAAAATATGAAAAACATTATTACAAGAATCATGCCTGTACCGAATCCTTTACCTGTAAGGTATGCGGACGTCTGGTCGTTCCAGGAGGGGCAGGATCAGACCACAGGAACCACTGCCCAAACTGCCTGAGCAGTCAGCATCTGGACAATGAACCCGGAGACAGAGAATCAGACTGCGGCGGTGTGATGGAGCCTGTGGCAGTATGGGTAAGAAAAAATGGAGAATGGGCTATCATCCATAGATGCCGTATCTGCGGTAAACTGTCATCCAACCGGGTGGCAGCGGACGATAATCCGATGAAGCTCATGGCAATCGCCATGAAGCCCTTATGCGAACCGCCGTTTCCGGTGGAGCGCATTGAGGAACTGACCGCCCTTATGGGAGGGGAAGGCAGCTTAAAATAATGATTACGGAAAGCATTTGTCATAATGGCAGATGCTTTCTTTTATGCCCGAAAATACCCGGGCTATTTTTGTACTTACTTTCAGGCGGGATGTGAATAACCGTTGCATTTAGGAAATATGTGCTGAAAACAGCAAGAATAATGAAAAAGAAAAATACTCTTTGTGATACAATATCTCTCTGGAAAGGGGGCAACATAGTGCAAGGTCAAAAGGTACATATTATTTCAAAAGCTATCAGTTATATAGAAGCAAATTTAGATAACAAATTGGATTTAGAAGCGGTTGCGGCGTCTTTGCACTACTCGAAGTATTATTTGCACAGGCTGTTTGTACAAACAGTCGGTCTGACAATCCATGATTATGTTCAGAGGCGGCAGCTGACAGAAGCAGCAAAGCTGCTGGCATTTTCCCAAAAGCCGATTCTTGAGATTGCTCTTATCAGTGGATATGAAAGCCAGCAGGCATTTACAAGCGCTTTTAAGGCGATGTATAAGATGACGCCTTCCGAATACAGGGTTTCGGAAATATTTTATCCCTTACAGCTTCCGATTTGCTTGAAGGAAGAACCAATAAAGATGGACTTTACCAAAAATGATATACAGTTTGCGACATTATCAGATGTAAATGATTGGATGGAATTAGTTCATTTGACAGTTGACGGATACCCTTATCTGAATGAAACAGAATATATGGAAAAGCTTCATCAATATGTTTCTGACAGGCAGGCATTCATCCTGCGGGATGAAGGTATGGCAATCGGTATCATGGGATTTTCGGCTCAAACGGGAAACATCGATTATTGGGCGATACATCCGCAATATCGTGGCTTAAATACTGAAAAAATTTTTCTTGAAAAACTAGATGAGCTGCTTTTCGGCAGGGAAATCAGCCTGACTACATACCGAAAAGGAGATAAAGCGGATACGGGATACCGGGAAGAATATCTCCGGCTTGGATTTGCAGAAAGAGAATTACTGACAGAGTATGGCTATCCAACACAGCGTTTTGTGTTTTCTCCAAAAGATACCCTCTCTTTACAAGGACACACGCGGTCGATAAAGAGAGGGGAAGGAGGAAAAGTATCATGTTGAAGGCACAGAATAACTGGGAGAAGAAAATTATTCTTTTCTTTGTCAGCCAAAGCATTACCCTGTTCGGTTCACAGATTGTCCAGATGGCAATCGTATGGTATGTAACGCTGTCTACAGCAAGAGGAATCTGGGTAGCAGCGTTTTCGATTTGCTCTTATCTGCCGCAATTTTTGATTTCATTTGCAGGCGGTGTCTGGGCAGACCGATATAATCGGAAACGGATGATTCTCTATGCAGATGCGTCAATAGCAATTGTCACATTCGGAATGTTTCTTATTCTGCCGTATATTTCTCAGAGCGGGATTTTGCTTGGAATGCTGTTGGCAATGTCAGTTCTTCGTTCACTGGGCGCAGGCATTCAGTCTCCTGCAGTGAATGCTGCTATTGCGCAGATTGTTCCCAAAGAACATCTTATGCGGTATAACGGAATGAACTCTTCCATGCAGGCAGCAGTCCAGTTTTTTGCACCTGCTGTGGCAGGTGTAGTTCTTACAATGGGAACCCTGCGTTCTACATTGATGATTGATATTTTCACAGCAATCATTGGAATTGGATTGTTTTCCCATATACGAATGCCCAAATCGGAAAAACAAAAAGCATCTGCTTCTACAGTATTTTCTGATATAAAAACAGGCATTCAGTATGCTTTCGGGAAACCGTTGATTGGCGGATTACTTATGGTTTATGGCCTGTTTACTTTTTTCTGTGTTCCTGCCGGTTATCTTTCCGGTCTGTTTGTCAGCAGAGTTTACGGAGAGACTTATTGGTATCTGACGGCAGTGGAACTGTGTGGATTCGGGGGAATGATGGCAGGCGGGCTTCTGATGAGCGTAAGCGGCGGGTTTAAGAAACGCAGAACAACAATGTTTATTGGATTAGCGGTATTTGGCGGGATGGCAATCGGGATGGGTGCAGTAAAGCAGTTTGTTTTGTACCTTGCCTTTATGGTTATATATGGTGTCGCATTGACAACTGTGCAGACCACTATTAACACTTCCCTTCAGGTTCATACAGAAAGTGCTGTGCAGGGGAGGGTATTTGGATTCATAGGTTCTATGTATGCAGTCTGCTATCCCGCAGGTATGACTGTTTTCGGACTGATGGCGGATAGGATACCGCTGCAGTGGATTATGGAAGCCTCTGGTATTGTTTTAATTTTAATGTCAATATATATAGCTGCAAAAAGAGATTTACAAGATATGTAGTTTGAAGATCGTTTTTTCAGTTTTGACAAAAGCGGTCAGACTATGTTACATTATAAATAATGACAAAGGCGTCCTGGAATATAACAGGGCGCCTTTGCGTTTTAGAAAGGGGTGTTTTAATGAAAAGGGATATGTCATACTTAGAGCAAATGCCAATCGTAGTTCTGGGTGGTGGTGCGGTTGGAAAAACAGTTGCCGCAGACTGTAAGCTGGCGGGCCGGGAAGTACGTCTGTATTCCAGGAGCCGATCGTCCATAGACGGACTTGAAAGAACAGGGATCCTTTTGGACGGGATACAGAGAAACCTCTACGGTTTTGAACGCTCCGGCAGAGCATTTCTGGATATGGTCAGTACGGACATGGCAGAAGCGGTAAAGGGTGCGGGCCTGATTGTAATCGCGATTCCGGCACATGCCCATGAATATTATCTTCGGACTCTGGTCCCTCTGTTGGAAGACGGGCAGGTAATCCATATCTTTACCGATAATTACGCAAGCCTTCTGCTCAGAAAATATATGAAAGAAATGGGATGCCATAAAGATGTAGTGATAGGAGGATGGGCGTCTGCACCTTATGGAACAAGGATAGAATCTGTCGGTGGATTCCGGATGCCGCATGTGGGGGTAAAATACCGGGCAATCACATTGAGGGGAGCAAGCCAGCCTATGAGCGATATGGAATCCTTTATGGAGTCCACAAAATATCTGCCATGTATGGATGCGGTCACACAAGGGCTGGGACCAGCAGAAGGAGATACCATTTTAGATATAGGATTCTCCAATATCAATCCGGTCATTCATGTCCCGGCATCTGTTCTTGGAGTATCCTCTATGGAAAACTGGTCCTGTATATTTGGGAAAGAGCCGGGTACGTATTCACTGTATTCACATGGACTCTGTCCCTCCATCTGCCGCATCCAATATCAGTTCTACGAAGAGGAAAGAGCGATTGCCAGAGCAATTGGCATTCAGGTTCCGGCATATCGTTACGAATCCTTTTTCTCCAGGCGGAGCGTCCTGACACAGGAGTACATGGGAACAGATGAGGACGGAAAAGACAATGTTGTATTTCCGTTGGATCAGCCCTGCGATGAAGGAAATGTCGGCCCCGACAGCATTAATCACAGATATATCACGGAAGATATTCCGGTTGGATGCAAGATATACCATGACCTGGGTGTGAAATTCGGCGTTCCTACCCCAATCATCGATTCCATGATTGTCCTTGGCGGAGCTATGCATGAGACGAATTACTTTGAAACATCAAGATATAATCTGGATTATCTTGGAATAGGGAAGATGGGAAGAAAAGAGCTGCTGGAATATCTGTATAACGGAAAATAACCTCATCATTTCTACAAAAATATGTTTGGGAAATGCCCGGCCGGACGTCCTGGAACATGATGCCGAGAAATTAAAGTTAAAATATGAACAAACTGCGAACAAAATATGAATTTCTTTTATTGACAAATGGGTAGTCAGGGTATAAAATGAAATAGCAAAAGAGCTTAAATTTTTTTGAAAATTCCGGTTGTTTATAGGCATAATTACTAATTTTTCTGGAGAATATTGGGAGATATATAAAAAATTAAGGCTCAAGTTTAGTAACCATACATATTGTACAGAGGGAGGTAATTATGAAAAACAAATTACTCAAAAAAATCGTCAGCACAGCATTATGTGCGACAATGGTTGCAGGACTGCTTGCCGGATGCGGCGGCTCATCAAATGGCGGAGGATCAGCTTCCGGCGAAATAGCCAATGAAGACATCAAAATCGGTGTTTCTATCTGGAGTTCTACTGACGTACTTGGATCACAGTGTAAACTGATCCTGGATGCAGCAGCAGAAGCTCTTGGAGTTGAAGTTCAGTATGTTGACCAGGCACACGTTTCTGAAAAGGTTACTGCTTCTGTTGAGCAGCTGTGTGCAGCAGGATGCCAGGGAATTATCATCTGTAATTCAGCAGATACAGAAATGACATCTGCTATTAAGACATGTAACGACAACAAAGTATATCTGTCACAGTTCTTCCGTATTATCGATGAAGAAGCCAATCCGGACATTTACAAGGTGGCTCAGGATTCTGAATACTACATCGGCGCCGTTCATGAGAACGAAGTTGAGAACGGAAAACAGCTTGTTCAGATGCTTCTGGACAAGGGCAACCGCAACATCGGTCTGATCGGCTGGGAGCAGGGCGATGCTACATGGCTTGGAAGATGGCAGGGATACCAGGAAGGTATTGAAGAGTGGAACGAAGCGAACCCGGACGACCAGGCAAAACTTTCCGAACCACAGTACGCAGGAACTTCTTCTGACGGCGGTTCCAAAGCTGCAGAAGCTCTTATGTCAGCAGACGATACCATCGATGCTCTGATTCCAGCAGGCGGCGGCGGTGACCCGCTTCAGGGAGCAATCGCAGCAGTTGAACGTGCAGGCAAAGTGGACGATATTGATATTGTATCTACAGACTTCCTTCCGGACCTTGGCGAGCGTCTTGAGAACGGCTCCATGGCCGGTGAGTCCGGCGGACATTACTGTGACCCGTTATATGCATTCATGATGGTTTACAATGCAATCAAAGGCAACTACACAGATATTGGCGGAAACTTCGTAGATGTTGAATTCCCATATCTGTACGTATCATCTCCGGAAGATTACGCAGCATATGAAAAATACTTCGTAGATCAGCTTCCATACACAAGTGAAGAGATTGTTGAAATCTCCGAAATGAGCCTGGATGATATGATTGCTAAAGCTCAGTCACTGTCTATTGAGGATGCAGCCGCACGAGCAGGCGGCGGTACAGGTGATGCAGCTGATTCAGGTGATGCAGCTGATTCAGGTGATGCAGCCGAAGCAGAGGATGCAGCCGATGCAGCTGAATAATTCCGGTCAGATTACAGAACGGGTTTGAACTGAATTGTAGAATAATGGGAGACCGGTATCGGTGATACCGGTCCCATTTATGAAAGTAGTAAACCATACAACTTTTAAAGAATGAGGTATACAATATGAGTTCTTCTATGAAAACAACTGAAAAGAAAAAGTTGTCAGGAAAAGCAAAAGGTTATCTGATCCTGATCGTTTTGCTTGTTGCATCCTGGGTAATCTTTAAAATTGCAACTCCTGGTAACTTCGGTTCTCCCAAGCAGATGCTTCAGTATTTCCAGGCCAGCCTCCTTGCAGCGACAGGTGCTGTAGGTTTCTATTTTGTAATGGTTATGGGTATGTTCGACTTCTCTATCGGCGCGAACATCGTCCTTTCCTCCATTCTCGGCTGTGTTCTGGCAACGAATTTCGGATTGGGATATGTGGGATTTGTCGTAGGAAGTATTGTCTGCGGCGCATTAGTAGGTCTTCTTAACGGTGCATTCTATGTAAAACTGAGAATCCCTTCCATGATCGTTACCACAGGTCTTGCACTTATTTACGAGGCCGTTGCCAACTATATCGCAGGCGGTGTAGAGCAGACACTTCCGTCTGATATGCGTGCATTTGGTTCCATGCCGGGAAACGTTATTCTGGCTGTGATTTCCTTTATTGTCGCATATATTTTCCTGAACTATACAAAAGTGGGTACCTATACATATGCAATCGGTTCCAATGAATTTGTTGCAAAGAATATGGGTATTAACGTAAATAAGTACAAAGTGATCGCATTTTTGATCAGCGGCGCTTTCTTTGGCGTTGAGGCTATCCTCTCCATCAGCTATGGTTCATCTATGGTGGCTGTTACGGGTATGGCATCCATGTCACGAAACTTTATTCCTACAATGGGATGTTTCTTCGGTATGGCTTTCCGTAAATATGGTATCCCGATTCAGGCTATCATCATTGGTGAGTTCGTTATCAATATTATTTTCTACGGATTCATCGCACTTGGAGCGCCTACAGCGATCCAGGACGTTATCACAGGTCTGGCCCTGCTGATCATCATTACACTGACAACAAGAGTTGACAAGGGCGAAATCGTTAAATAATCGAAGGAGGGACATACTATGAGTAATGAAGTAAGATTACAGGTGAAAAACGTATGTAAGTCCTTTGGTATTACGAAGGCCGTACAGAATGTTTCATTTAATATCAATAAAGGTGAAGTTCACGCGCTGATCGGTGAAAATGGTTCCGGTAAATCCACACTTACCAACATGCTGACAGGGATTTACCCCATTGACAGCGGAATATTCATCCTGGATGGAAAAGAAATTCATCCGAAGAACCAGATAGAGGCAAACAATGAGGGAGTTTCCATTATTGTGCAGGAACTGGGAACACTTTCCGGTCTGACGGTAGCGGAAAATATTTTCCTCGGCCATGAGGATCGGTTTGTAAAAGCCGGTATTAAAAATACAAACGCAATGAATAAGGAAGCGGATGCGCTTCTGAAGAAATATGGATTTGAACGTATTAAAGCAGCTCATATGATTGATGAATACAATTTCGAGGACCGCAAACTGGTGGAAATTGTTAAGGCTACATACTTCTCGCCAAAGATTGTGGTTATTGACGAGACAACAACCGCTCTTTCACAGGAAGGCCGTGAAGAGCTGTACAAACATATGGAGCGTATCCGGAACGAGGGAAATTCCATTATCTTTATTTCCCACGACCTGCCGGAGATTCTCGATAAATCGGATACGATTACAGTTCTCAGGGACGGCGTTTATATCGATACGGTAAAGAGTAAGGATATGACAGAGGACGACCTGAAAAAACTGATGGTAGGCCGTGAAATGACCGGTAAATATTACCGTGCAGACTATGGTGAGAAAGTTTCCGATGAAGTGGTTCTTTCCGTGAAGAACGTAACGGTTCCGGGTCTGATTTATGATGTATCCTTTGACCTTCATAAAGGTGAGATTCTGGGATTCGGCGGTCTGTCAGAGTCTGGTATGCACGAAGTCGGAAAGGCCATCTTCGGCGCATCCTTTGACAGAGAAGGAAGCGTAACACTTGCAGACGGAACACAGATCAATGATATTCCGACTGCTATTAAAAATGAGATTGCTTATACGTCCAAAGACCGTGATAACGAATCAATCGTAATCAACCAGAGTATCGGAGATAATATCTGTCTGCCGTCTCTTGGTAAACTCGGATCCGGGCCGCTTAAGCTTTTAAGTGACAAGAAACTCCGTGCATTCTCAGATAAATATGCAAAAGAAATTTCTGTAAAGATGGTTAATACAGACCAGTTTGTATCAGAGCTTTCCGGTGGTAACAAGCAGAAAGTCGTACTGGCACGCTGGATTGGACGTGATTCAGATATTATCGTTCTGGATTCCCCAACCCGTGGTATCGATATCAAAGTAAAACAGGATATTTATCAGCTGATGGACCAGATGAGAAAAGACGGCAAATCCATTATCATGATTTCCGAGGAGCTGATGGAGCTAATCGGTATGTGCGACAGGATTCTTATTATGAAAGACGGCAAGATCAGCGGTCAGTTGGATCGTAATCCAGATATGGATGAAAACAGCCTGATTTCAATGATGGTTTAAGGAGGAGAGTCATGGCTAACGAAAATGCAAATGCAGTAAGCAAAGAAAAAGAACTGAATAAATTTTCCAAGATGGCAATGCTCCGCAGATTGCTTCCTGTAGTGGGACTTGTGGCAATTTTCATTCTGTTTAATGTGCTGACTGGCGGAAGAATGATTTCCAATATGAACCTGGTACTTTCCCAGGTATATGTAACAATGATTGCATCCATGGGTGTATTCTTCGTTATGACAATGGGAGGTCTTGATTTCTCCCAGGGATCTATCCTTGGTATTTCCTCCATTGTGGTGTGCGTACTTACACAGTCATTCCCGCTGCCGGTTGCGATCCTGGGAGGAATTGTTACAGGAGCGGCCATTGGAGCGATTAATGGTTTCTTCTATGTAAACCGTAAGATCAAATCATTTATTGTAACAATCTGTACCATGTTCCTGCTCCGCGGTGTTATTAAATATCTGACAACCGATGCACCGATAGCAGGTTCCGCTACACTTATTAACTATGATACGACTATGATGAAACTGCTCTGTACAGTTATCGTTCTTGTAATCGGATTTATCGTATTCCGTTATACAAAGTTTGGTATCTATCTGAAAGCAATCGGAGCAGGAGAGAAGGCAGCAAAATTTGCCGGCATCCGCACAGACAGAATGAAATTCCTCATCTATGTACTGGCAGGAGCGATTACAGGTTTTGCAGCATTTATCAATGTAGTTAAGGTAGGATCTGTAACATCTTCCGGCGGTAACCAGCTGGAAACGCAGATTCTGATTGCCCTGGTACTTGGCGGTATGCCGATTTCCGGCGGAGCAAATGTAAGATTTGAAAATATCATTGTTGGTTCCATGCTGTTTATCGTACTGCAGAGTGGACTGACCATGATGGGTATTTCCACACAGATGCTGCAGTTGATCGAAGGTATTGTATTCCTTGTATTCGTGGCAGTATTTGCAGACAGAAAATCCCTGCAGGTTATTAAATAAACGATTTGATAATTCTGACAGGAATCATAAGTGAAATAAAAGTGTCGCCGGACAGCGGATAAATCGCTGGCCGGCGGCATTTTTATTGTTCAGGGCTTCTGTCCGGACGTATTTATTTTTTCTGATAGTAGTCAACAAACAGTTTTATAAATTTTTCCACAGGATGGGACAGGTAACAATGGCGGTTCGTCACAATATTCATTTCGCGGATCGCCTCCGGATGTTCTATGCGATAGAACAGGCACTGGGGAGAAGGTTTGTTGATAATACGATTGCTGATAAAGGATGCCCCGATGCCGGCCTCTGTCAGGGCATATAAGGTGGCCATCTGGGAGGCTTCCATACGAACGGCAGGGGAAATACCTGCTGTTTCAAAGAACAGACGGGCCCTGTGACGCAGATCGTAAGTTGACTTTAACAAAACGAAGGGGGTATCGGAAAATGCTTTTAAATCCACTGCCGGATGGGAGGCAGGGGATGAGCGAAGGACTTCTTCACTGGTCATGGAAAAAGAAGACAAAGCTTCATTTACCGGAAAAGAAGCCGGTACGGCCAGTACCAGTTCATCCTGAAACACAAATTTATTTTTGAAATTTGGTTCTTTTGCGGGCCGGCTGACAAAAGTAAGATCGATTTTTTTATCAAGCAGCATTTTCTTGAGTTCATAAGCGCCATTTTCAACAATATCCAGTTGTACGTTGGGATATTGTTTCTGATATTCCAGTAAGACCGGCGGCAAGCCTCATTCCCCGATTTTATGATGTTCAGTCAGGTTCCGTTACGATTGGCGGTGTGGATGTCCGCAATATTGAAAAACGAGAACTGATGAAAAGAGTTGCTTTTGTGT